>Ga0268280_1001252_pt1 | contig 17575 bp, 28 predicted proteins | sample saktaG_9_FD_190139 | JGI IMG/M metagenome (GOLD analysis project Ga0268280, IMG submission 190139) | Saline water microbial communities from Sakinaw Lake, British Columbia, Canada - sak_2011_5_24_40m | ecosystem: Environmental > Aquatic > Non-marine Saline and Alkaline > Saline ... | reverse complement strand
TATTTGTAGTACAGTTTATTTATAATTACGATGCTTGCAATAATGAAGTAGCACGAAAAATATTAGACACTCTTGTTGAAAATAACGGCACCTGTGCAATGTGGAAAGAGTTTAAAAATGATTTTCGCATTGATCCTGATGCAAAAGATATATCATTATATGATGAATTATTTCCAGAAACTAAAACTAACTAATTATGAAACCAAAAGGAAAACAATCAGTAAGGAGTGCTGTTGAGGAAATTTATCCGAGACTGCCTCAAAGATTCTCAATGATAAGTCTTCATGCAATGGTAGCACGTGAGATAAATAGACCAAACGTTTTTGGAGACACCGTGAGAAGAAAATTATTTGAGCTTCGGGAGGAGGGACTTATTTCATTTAAGAATATAGATAAAGCGAGAAGTCTTTACCATAAACTTGAAAGGCTATGATTTACTCAGATTTATGTCATTACGTTTTCAGTGAGGAAAATATGGCATGGTCGGATCATGCTTTAAAATACCGCAAACGGGAGCTTGTTATTGCAAGGCAAATATCAATGTATCTTGGAAGGTGGTTTTTCCCTATTCATACAGACAAAGAACTGGCGGAGATATTCAACCAGGATCATGCAACATCACAACACGCTTTTAAGACGGTTCGCAATCTGATGTTTTCCGACAAAGAATTCCGATGTAAGATAGATAAATACTTAGCATATATCAAAGAGGAGATAAGGAAATCGAAAGAGGAGAGTTTTTTAAAGCAAATGGAAGATGAGAAATTCAGGGAGAAACTACTCGATACTATTGATTCAATGGAGCTTATTGCGAAGGTCTATTGTGATATTAAAGGATTAAAACTAACTAAAATAGAATAATCATGAACCCAACCGAAGTATTAGTATTATTCAGTATCTTTGCTATGATAGCCCTATATTTTCTCTGGAAGGCTACATCAAAGATGATTTTTGACGAGAAAATAAACATCATTCAGGATCTCATTAAGTCGTGCAAAGGCAGTCAGATCAATGAAGCGAACTTCGAGTTAATTGATGGCATGATTAACGACCTGACGGTTCACAACGACTACCAGCACTGGCGCAAGGCAAAGATTTGGACAGATTTTGTCCGCAAGTTTGAGAAGGTTAATAAATATAAAGTTTGAAATATGGCATTTGAAAAAGGAAACGGGAAAGATGGAAAACATTATTGGTTAACACCTCCGATATTGTTTAATGAACTTAATAGTCAATTTGACTTTGATTTTGATCCATGCCCTTTTCCTAAACCTGATGATTTTGATGGATTAAAAGCAGAATGGGGTGAATCTAATTATGTTAACCCGCCTTTTGGTTCATATACCGATCAGGCAGATCATAAAAAGAAAGGTCCAACAGCGTGGGCAAAAAAAGCCATTAAGGAATTTAAAAAAGGAAAGAGAGTAATTTATGTATATCCTATTGATAAGTGGGTTTTAATGATGTTAGAAGCAGGAGCAACGGTGAAAAATTTAAAAGATATTCATTGGCACTCAACTGAAGATAATTCTGAGGGACCGGGAACGGGTCGCCATGTGGCTTGTTTTATCTTGGATCCTGAAAACTTTAAAAGAACAACGAACAAGAAACTTAAAGGTCCTAATGAACTGCCATTACAAAAGACAAACGAACAAACAAAACTATTTTAATATGCGCCTCTTTAGATTCATAAAATGGTACTTCAGGATAAAGCGATTGAGAGTAATATCTTCTCATCCGATTGGGAAAACTCATGTTGTGAGAGTTGCTTGGTTTATGAGTCGGTAAAGAATTTTTAGTATGAATCAATTAAAAAGGAATGAAAAAAATGTTAACACTATTAATAACCCTATTCTGCTTTCAATTATCTGCTCCACCATACGAGAGGCTTGCGATAATAAAGGCAGAGGCGATAAACCCCTACGAAGCAATATGGCAGGCAACTTGCAAAGTGGAATCTGATAACAACCCTTTTGCAATAGGCGACAAACATCTTAAAGATTATTCCTATGGCATTGTACAGGTCAGAAAGGCACGTTTAAAGGACTATTACAATAAAACAGGGGTGAAGTATTCAGAAATGGATATGTTCGATCCTGTGAAGTCTAAGGAGCTGTTCATGTACTATGCTTCCCGTTATAATCCTTCACAGATACGTGAGATAAGTTCTGAATGGAATGGAGGCACGAACTGGAAGAAGAAAAAATCTACAATGAAATACTACAAGAAAATATTAAGGCAATTAAATAACTAAACCAATGAAAGAATATCCAGATGAAAGTGATTTAAAACTGATTAAAGAATGGGATTCTATTCATGATCCGTTTGGATTAGTAAAATTTATTGAATCTATTTGTTGGTGTGATGCTGTAAGAATCAAAGGAAAAAAAGTTTGGTATGTAGAATTTCATACGTGGGGCTGGTCGGGCAATGAAGATATTATACAGGCATTACATGAAAATCAAATGTTTTTTGCTATCTATTGGCTGAAAACACACAGAGGAGGTCATTATTATTTTAAAATTAAAAAACTTAAATAACTAAACCAATGAAAGACAAAATAATCGAAAAACAGAAAGAATTGATAGAAGCATTAAACAATCAAATAGCCTTAGTTTGCAGTGATTCATTCAAAGATATGGAAGGTTATGGATATAAGGCACTGGCATCAAGTCAGAAAATTACACAACTTGAATCCGAACTTGCAGCACTGGAAGCAGAGGAAGAGAATATTATTTGTGATGGATGTAATGTCAGAGAACCTTTTGAACATAGATGTCATGGGCGAGGATGTAATTGTACTAATCCTGTATGTATGGAATATCAAGGAAAGATTACACATGAAGAACTCATGGAAATTATAAGCAGAGAATTAAATCTATTTTAGGCATGACAGAGGAGCAGTTTATGAATACTCCTGCGGAAGAAATTAAAGATATGCTGGTTAAGAAAGCTAATGAGATTAAATCTAATTAACAATAAATGATATGGAAAACCTGCAAGAGAAAATATTAGAAATGATTAAAAACCATTTTTACAATGTTGATGGGACACCTGAAAAATCAGCCAAAGAAATAACCACTCTAATAGAGAATAGTTATATAGAAAATAATAAGATAAAACAAGTTGCAACTGATTTTTTCCGTTATTGGTGGAATACATCAGGCAATAATACCGATCAGGGATTTGATGATTGGTGGAAAGATAATAAGAAAAACTATATCGCAAATGAATAATAATTTGTATCTTTGGGGTGAGATAGTCGGGGGTAATTGCCCGATGAAAGGAGAAGTACCAACTCTTTCTCACTTCCTTTTTTGGTACGTTGTTTTAATAAATGGTACGATGAAAAAGATTCACCTTAAAGAAAATTATTTTGCATTAGTTGATGATGATGATTATGATTATTTAATGCAATGGAAGTGGTTTCTGAAGTTAACGAAACGTAATAGCGTTATATATACCTATGCAATCTGTAATTTACATAAAAAAGACGGATGGAGTTCAGTATCAATGCATAAAATGATTATGAATACTCCAAAGGGATTTCAAATAGATCATAAAGATCATAATGGGCTGAATAATCAAAGAGTAAATTTAAGAATATGCACACATGGTGAAAATCAGATGAATAGAAATACATATTCTAAAACAGGTTATATGGGGGTATATGAGAACAAATGGGGTAATTACTATGCACAAATAAGTCATAATAAGAAAATTTATAGGCTTGGAACATTTCCCACAAAAGAACAAGCCGCACAAACATATAATACTGCCGCACAAAAATATCATGGGGAATTTGCTAAATTAAATATAATTAACACTTTACTCTTGACGAACTACACGAATATTGGCTAAAAGAAATCAAAAATAAATAACTATGGAAGAAATGTATGAATATTGTCCCAACTGTGGCAAACTATGGGGTATTGAAGAATATGATTTTCAGGAATGCGATTCATGTGGGTATCCCGATTGTGATAACGATGTAAATGAATGGTAAAAAATGACAATTAACATCCAGGATCTAAAAGACAAGCAGAATCAGTTCGGCAAACTCATTGCGAAAGTTGAGGGCTGGGATGATAAGATAACGACATACGGCTATATCCGGCACGTCAACAGCGAGTTCATAACCTTTGAGGATAGCGCTAACCCTGAGTTAAGTTTTCGTGTTCACAGCATTGAGAGCTTCGAGATTGAGGAATTCAAAAATAAATTTGTATGATTCAAATATTAGTTATAAATTTGATGTGGTTAGTTTTTTTCATAGGAGAGAGGGCGACCGGACAAAGGAAAATTAGCCGGCACCCTTCTTTTTAAAAACCCAAAGATGCAAACACCTGAACTATCAATTATTATGCCTACTCATAACGAGGGGTCTGAATTTGTTAAGAAAACTATTGACTCAATGAAGTCTACTATTGATGTCAGTTATGAGATAATCATTATAGATGATTATTGTGATAAACCGTTAGTCATTGATGATGTCAAGGTAATCCGGCAAAAAGAAAATATGGGTGTCGGTGCTGCCTTCGATACTGGCATGAAATATGCTAAATCCGATAACATCTTCTTAATGGGATGCGACATTCGTTTTATTAAGAATAACTGGGCTTCAAAGATGGTCACTGAAATAAATAATCATCCAAAGTCTTTAATATGCACATCGGTTGTTCACCTGAGTGCAGGCACTCCGGGACTGACTTTCGAAATGAGTCGTCAGAATTTTGTATATAACGGTGCAACTATTCTTATGGCATACGGGAAAGAAGACTGGAATATCCTGAAAGCCGAATGGCTACCCCGTGAGAGCCGACTTGTTAAGCGTGGCCCGGAACTTGCAATAAAGATACTTGAGCCTTTTGGCGTAGTACCTTCAGATACGGAGTCTTATGAGATACCTTGTATTCTTGGTGCTGCTTATGGCATTAAAAAATCCTGGTATAATTATATTGATGGCTTCTGGGGGCATAAGAAATGGGGAAGTCTTGAACCTTATATTTCATTAAAGAGTTGGTTATTTGGGGGTGACTGTCTTACTGCACCACATATTGAAACCGGACATATCTTTAACGACACACAGGGGAGACATGGCACAGGGTTTAATAACCTTGCATATAATTCTATGCTTGTGGCATGGCTACTGTTCGATAAGGACGACAGGGAATGGCTAATACGACATTTACAACCGCATGAATGGGTATTAGAGGCAAAAGACATGATTCAGTCTAACCTGCCTCAGATACTCGGTAAACATAAGGAATACAAGTCTAAAAATAAGATGACAGTACAGGAGTTTGTTTCTAAATTTAAAATCCCTTTCTGATGCGTATTAAACAGCTTTACTCTAATTTTGGAGATCATTTTGCCGAGGCGCTGGCAAAGAAATACAGCTTTACTTTGAATAATTCTCCTCAGGTTAAAATGGATGAACCATTATTTATGTTTGGATGTTATTCGGACAAACATATATGGAGGGCTTTACATCATAACTCAGGGGGACAACTAACGGTTATCTGTTGGGCTGGCAGCGATGCCAGTAACCTGAAACATATGAGCGGGATATTCAACAGGTTTCCTAACATTAAGCATATCGCAATAAGTAAATGGATTGCTGCTGATTTAGGTATGCAGGCATTGCCGTATCACAGGATACCGATAACGCCTCATGACTTTTCGGATATTAAGCCGGAACCTCTGGGTGACTCAATATATATGTATAAACCTGATTCACGAATATATAACGGAGGTATCTATGAGGAGGTTAAAAAAAGACTCCCTGAATATAATTTCATTGAGGTTAACTGGGGCGACCATACCCGGAATGAGATGATGGATATTTATAAGAAATGTTTTATCGGACTTCGGTTTACAGAACATGACGGGCTTAGTAATACAGTTTGTGAGATGGGCATGATGGGGAGAATGGTAATCAATAATGGGGAAGTTCCTAATTGCATTCCGTATAATGATATTGACAGGATTATTACTTCAATAACAGACAGATATACATTCACGCCTGAGTATGTTTCAAATGAAGTAAAAGAATATTTAAACATCGGAGATCTGTTTTTAAATACTGAATTTTACCAATAATTATGAATCCCTTTAAAGTTGTTTCAATGTTTGAGGAGGCTGTTGCGGAATATACCGGCAGTCCCTATGCTGTGGCTGTTGACAGTTGCACAAACGCATTATTCCTCTGTTGTAAATATCTGGAAGTAGGTACTATAAACCTTCCGTCAGAGACATACCTGAGTGTACCACAATCAATAATCCATGCAGGGGGGCGGGTTATCTTTGACAAACGACTCAATAAATGGAAAGGCATATACCAGCTATGGCCATATTTTATTTACGATGCAGCGAAACGATTCACGTCGGGGATGTATCTGCCAAACTCTTATATGTGCCTGAGCTTTCATATAAAGAAACACCTGAAGATAGGTAAGGGTGGGATGATACTCACAGATAATAAAGAGGCTGTTGAGTGGTTCAAAAAAGCGCGCTACGAAGGGCGAAGTGAGAAGTTCTATAAAGAAGATACTATTGATAGTTTTGGTTGGAATATGTATATGACATCGGAACAGGCTGCAAGGGGGCTGACGTTATTACAGCACGTTCCTGAACATAATGAAGATTTGACAGAGGGTTATCGCGACCTTACAGAATTTGAAGTATTTAAGAATTGTGAAATAATTGATATTTATGACGAAGGGAACTGTGGCCTTGCCGGTATGGAAAGGTAAAAAAATTGCATGGCTCTGTATGGAGTCCCTATGCAGGATGAATAAGCCGGTCAATGACTGGGAACTTATAGTTTTTGAAGAAGATCATATTGAGGAGCTTGGTGAGGAGTTTTTCTATTCCTATGAGCAACGACTCGCTAAAGTAGGATGTAGTATGATCAAATACTTTGACTCGGAACATAAATATCCGTTATCTCAGAAATGGGTAATGATTGCCAGTCAGGCGGAGGCTACCAGCGAGTATTTTTGTTTGTGTGCAACGGATAACTATTATAGTCCTTTCATGCTACAAAATGCAGAGAGGGATATTAAAAATGCTGACTGGTGTTTAACTACTAAGGGATATTTCTATGACTTTAATCATGATAAAGTTTTGCGATTCGATTATTATGCAACGATAGGGCTTCAGATGATTGCCAAAACAAACCTTGTAAGAAAATTCCCTTTGGAAGCTGTTAACAAGGGAGTTGATATGTGGTTTGCAGGTAATATCGGGAATAACATACTGATTAATAATGATCACTGGGAAAATGTTATTTGCACTAATGGAATGAATATAATATCAATAGAGAGGGCAGAGTTTTTTACAGATCCTGCACCTCCGTATTATGAAACAAAGAAGCGGTTAATAGATTTAGTCCCAATAGATATTTACTCACAAATGAAAATGTTATGCCAAAAATTACGATTATCATAACAGCTTATCAGGATCGCGGATGGATTCCTGATGCTATTAATTCAGCCATGAACCAGACGTTTGATGATTATGATATCATCTTCTGCTCGGATGGTAATAAGGCACTGAAAAAATATGCTGATGATTATGATATTCCTTTTATTCTGTCACTGAAAGGTAATTATTCAACGGCTGTCAATAATGCCATGCGATGTGCTAAAGGAGAATGGATAAAGATACTGCATGATGACGACCTATTGACTGCAACCTGTTTAGCTGACCTGTATGATGCGAGAGGTGATGCTGACATGGTGTATGGCAATGCTATCTGTTTTAATGGTGATGACTTAGGTAGTGCAACGGATTATATCCCTCCAAAAGAACTAACTATAAAAACATTACTTCCGATTATCACTAACCCTATTAATTTTGAGGCTGAATTATTTCGCAGGGATATGTTTATAGATATCGGGGGTTTTGATCCAAATCTGGGTTATGCTGAGGATTATGATTTTCTTATTAACCTACTGACGAAAGGATATAAGACAACTCACTGCAATAAGGCTGTTGTGTGGTATCGTCATCACGAAAGACAGATAACAGGCAATGAACCTGCCATGCGAAAAGAGGAACAGGACTATCTTATAAAAAAATATACTGACGTCATTGTAAATCAAATAAAATGGTAAGCGTAAATCTAAAAGGCGGATTAGGTAATATGATGTTTCAGATTGCCTTTATTGAGGATCTGGCTCGCAGGGGTGGTTTTGAAGTCCGTTATCCTGACATTGATGATGTGTTTGCTATTCTTCTGAAGTCTGGACACTCACAGAACTGTTATGACTATCTGAATATCTTTAAAAACTTTGACTGGCGAAAAAATCAGGATAAGCCAATGCCAAATAGGATTGTTCATATCCCGCATCACTACGAATATATTGAGCCGGTTGATAACATGATCTATGACGGTTACTTTCAGAGTGAGAGATATTTTGACAGGACAGAGACTTTGAAACTGTTTGAACCGAGTAAATCAGTATCAGATAAAATACTTGCAGAATATAATAATATGTGTTCTATTCATATACGCAGAGGGGACTATGTAAGTAAGTATTATGATACATATGAAATATTGAGAAAGGATTATTATGATACAGCTCGGAATATAATTCAGGCTGATTGGTATGTAACATTTAGTGATGACAATCCAATATATACGGATTACATTGAGTTGTTTCTGATGGCCTCTTATGACCATAACATTATAGCAAACTCATCTTTCAGTTGGTGGGGTGCTTACCTTAATCAGAATCCTGAAAAGAAAGTTATTGCACCGGCAAAATGGTATAAACCTGGATGTAGGTATTCAGCAAAAGATATTTACACTTCAAATATGATTATAATATGATAGGACAGACAAATCTTCATAATCGCAACGGATGGATAAGGGAGCAACTCTTATTAATTCCATCAGGACAAAGAATATTAGATGCCGGAGCAGGTGAATTGCAATGGAAAGAATCTTGTAGTCATCTTGATTATGTCAGTCAGGACTTTGCACAATATAAGGGTGGGGGCGATGGGAAGGGTCTGCAGTGTAAAACGTGGAATGTATCAAAAATTGATATAGTATGTGACATTATTGATATCCCGGAACCAAACGGATCATTTGATGCTATCCTTTGTTCTGAGGTACTTGATCATGTGCCGTCACCTGTTGCAGCCATACTGGAACTGATACGGTTATTGAAACCGGGAGGTATAATGCTACTCACTGAGTCATTTTGCGGACTGACAAATCAGAGTCCTTATTTCTACTATACCGGACTGTCAGATAATTGGTATGATTACTGGCTACATAATTTTGATGTTCAGATACAATACAATGGCAATTACTATGAATGGATGGCTCAGGAGGTTATCCGTTTGTATTCATGGCGAAAAATATCTGAACTCACAAAAGCTATGATGCTTCGGGATTTGGAAGTAGCCAGCGAAACAGACAGGACATCACACGAGATACTTTGTTATGGATTACTTGTTAAAGCTATAAAGAATGTTTAATTTTGAACACTATCAGAATATGTGTATTGCAACAGCATCAGATGATAGACTGTTTGCTGATTTTCGCAGTGAGAAGACTTTCAGGGATATGTATGAACACGTGACCTACGAGAACGGGCTTGTATATATTGATGAGGCTAAAAAGTCATTCAGGGAGATATTTGAACATATTGAACTATTGGCAAATGACAGGATAGGCAACCCAAAAAAATATTATTACGAGGAGATTGGGTTTGAGGTTGCACCCACGACATTAAGATATGTCAAGGTGATGGCTGACCTTATTAACCAGTTTGGGTCACTTGACGATATGGATATTGTTGAGATAGGTGCAGGGTATGGAGGTCAGTGCAGGATGATACACCAGATGTTTCAACCAAAGAGTTATACTATTATTGACGTACCGGAAGCTAATAAACTCATTGAAAGATATCTGAGGGAGTTTGCTGTCTATCCTAAAGCGCAATTTGAACACTATGACCTGTTCATCAGCAACTATGCTTTCACCGAAGTAGCGCGTGCCTATCAGGATTTATATATTGAGAAGTTTATTAACAAATCAGACCGGGGCTATATGACTTGTAATTTTTATATGATGCCGGGTGATATGTTAACGTTCAACGATATTATAAAACTAAAGGATAATTTTGATGTGTTGGAAGAAAAACCTTTAACTGCAAAGGATAATTTTATATATACATGGAATTTACCTCACAGATAGGGCAGGATAAATGGGTATGTAAGTTCTTTAACTATAAGCGTGAAGGATTTTTTATTGACATTGGAGCTAATGATGGAATATGGCTTTCGAATACTTATTATCTCGAAAAAGAACTTGGATGGACAGGGATATGTGTCGAGGCAGGGATAACTCCCTTTGAGTCATTAAAGAGAAACAGGAGTTGTATATGTATTCAGAAGTTAGTATCTGACATGAATTGCGGGTCAGTATTTCAAGAGATAAACTATACAGGAAGGAAGCGAATAGAGGGTATATATCCAGTAGAGATGATACGCACTGATAAGATGATGTCAGATTATGATATTCCAAAGATTATTGATTATATCTCGATTGATACGGATGGGTATGATCTCAGGGTTCTTTCTTCATTTCCTTTTCACAGACATGAAGTTATTCTGTGGACACTGGAGCACAACGGTAATATGGAAACAAAAAAGGCAATGGAAACGATATTAAATTCTCACGGATATTTTCTTGCTGTTAATGATGTTGAAGGTATTGAGGATTGGTACATAAATAATAAATATGCCACTATTTGACGGACTTTTAAAGAATTATCTTAATCCTGTATTCATTGAGACAGGAACATTTTTTGGGGATGGTATCTGTCATGCTGTATGGACGGGGTTTGAGAAGATTTATTCAATAGAGAAGTCAGAATATTACTACGATAGAGCTGTGGATGAGTTTAAATATTTCACTAATGTTGAGATTATACATGGTGATTCCGGTATAGAGTTAGGGAAGTTGATTAAGAATATAGATTGTCCTATTACCTTTTGGCTTGATGCTCATTACTCAGAACAAGGTACGGCTGAAGGAGAAACACCGCTACTCAAAGAACTGGATATTATCAGGAGCCATCATATTAAAACGCATGATATATTGATAGATGATATTCATGAATACGGTCCGTTATTAGACGGTATGTATTTTAGTAAAATTGAGATTGTAAAAGATATATTTATATGCCGGTTATAAAACTATTAAAGCGCAAACGTGATACAGTGCCTACGCAACGACAGGGAGCCTATCAAAAGATATACCAGGATAAGCGCTGGCTTAAACTACGCAACCACAAGCGAAGGACCAACCCGCTATGTGAACGGTGCGAGTTTAAGGGCAAGATAATCCCAACAAAAGAAGTGCATCACAAAGTACCTTTTGATACCGGAAAGACACCGGAAGAAGTTGAATTATTAGCATTTAATTGGGATAACCTGATGTCTGTTTGTGAACCGTGCCATGAGGAATTACATAAAGAAATGAAAAATTGTTAATAATTTTTTTAAATGATATATTCAATTATCTATATATGTCGATAATTAGTTTTATATTTGTACAAAATATTACTCATCATGGCGAAAAAAATACTCGTTAATCCAACGATTTGCCTTGAGGCTCAATCCTTTATTGACAATCTTACTTCACTATTAAAGAAGCAGAATATATTAACTTCACTGGATGAAGATACGCTTCGCCTGATTGGTAATACTTACCATACTTATATCACAGCGACTAACATTCTATTAAAGGATGGCTACCTTATTAAGTCACCAAGAGGCGAACTGAAAGCGCATCCATGCGTAAAAATCCAATTAGATGCACAGATACAATTAAACAAAATGATGGACTCATTCGGGCTTTCTCCAAAGAGCCGTAAGGAAATAAGTAAACCAAAAGAGAGGTCAAAGGAAGAAAGCGACATATCTAAATTTTTAAAGAACTCAAAAAAAAAGGTAAATGCTGAAGTACAAAATAACTAGCAAAAGCAATCCATCATTAGTATTGATGAGTATTACTTGTGATGATTTTGAAGCAAGTAAGAAACGTCAGTTATTTCTTTTGTCACATCGTATGCACCCCAACCCATTAATGCAAACACATCTTTATAAACACGGCATATCAGATTTTGACTTTTTGCCTGAAACAATTATAGAAAAAGCAATTATAGAACCACAAAAAGAAACACGAAAGAAAAAAGTTTAAAAGTAGCCAGTTGAGGAACCATTGAGTTAATTGGACAGTTTAAAAGAATACATATCAGATATTGAGTCGGGAGCCATCCCTTCATGTTCTCATGTCCGCAATGCAATAAAGAGATTCCAAAAAGATCAAGACGATCAGCGCTTTGATTATCGTCCAGAAAGGGTTGATCAGGTACTTGAATTTTTCTCATCATTAAAACATTTTGAAGGCCGTCATTCGGGCCATCACTTTGATCTTAAACCCTGGCAGGTATTTATCATAGCAAATATTTACGGGTTTTTCTGGGCAGGGACAGAACAGAGACGTTTTCAAACAGCATATCTTGAACTTGGAAGAAAGAATGGCAAGACTGCCTTTGCTTCCGGTTTAGGACTTTATCATCTTATGGCAGACGGGGAAGATGCTGCTCAGGTTCTGATAGCTGCCAACTCAAAAGAACAGGCTCATATCTGTTATAATATGACTTCAAAATTCTGCAAAGGGTTTGACCCTCCGGGTGAATATCTTCGAAGGTATCGTAGTGATATTATCTTTGATGAGACAAATTCGATGCTTAAAGTACTGGCTTCGGATTCTGACAAGTTGGACGGGTTTAACTGTTCATTTGGCATTGTTGATGAGTACCATTCTGCACCAGATTCAAGGGTGAGGGACGTTATCCGGTCATCAATGGCCATGCGCCAGAACCCTTTATTGCTAACCATAACGACTGCCGGATTTAATAAAGCGTTACCCTGTTATGCTTTAAGAACTGTCTGTTCAGAGGTTATTGCAGGGGTGAAAGAGGATGATTCTTTATTCTCTGTTATCTATACATTAGATGAAGAAGATGACTGGCAGGAACCAAAGAACTGGATCAAGGCAAATCCTAATCTTGGTGTGACAGTTAACTCAAACTTCATTGAGAAACAAGTTGTTCAAGCACGAAATAACCCTTCGGATGAAGTAGGAATAAAAACTAAAAACCTAAATATATGGTGTGACACGGAACAGGTATGGATTCCTGATGAGTATATTTTAAAGGCTACCGGCAAACTGGAGTTTTCTGCATTTAAGAGTGAGGAGTGTTTTATTGGTGTTGACTTAGGCAGTACCCAGGACATGACAGCCGTCAGTTATGAGTTTTTTAAAGAGGGTAAGAAATATTTTATTCTTAAATATTACCTTCCATTTGAGAGTCTTAACACTGCTGCTAATAGGGAGATGTATAAGCAATGGCATCGCATGGGATGGTTAACCATCACTCCCGGCAATGTGACGGACTATGATTATATAACTAAGGATATAATTGAAGTATCAAAGGTTTGTTCAATATTTAAGATTCACTATGATAAATGGAACGCAAACCAGTGGGCAATAACCTGTACTGAGATAGGACTTCCATTAGAGCCATTTAGCCAGTCAATAGGTAATTTTAATGCACCTACAAAAGAACTTGAGAGATCAATACTTTGCGGTGATGCAATATTTGACGATAACCCGATAACGAGGTTTTGTTTTCGTAACGTGGTTATGCGGTCAGATTATAACGGAAACATGAAACCCGATAAGTCAAAGGCAACCCAAAAGATTGACGGTGTTATAGCAATGATACAGTCTGATGCTGCTTGTGTGATAAGGAATGAAAATGCCTATACGGGAAATATTTATTAATATGAAAATATTTGGTAAAGATATAGGAGGCTGGAAATACCCGGCCAAAGAAAAACCGGAAAAACGTAGTATCACTATTGGTCCTACGGATTCTTATGGGCTACCCTACGGGGGAGCAACAGCATCATTATCTGCAATGCAGTCCATGAGGCTTAGTGCTGTCTATCGTTGTGTAGATGTCAAAAGTTCAGATATAGGGGCTATGCCGTGGGATGTGTTTATTTATCGTGGCAACATGGAATGGGTTAAGGATGACAGTCATTTTTCATATTCAATATTTAACAGTCAGCCTAATCCTTCATGTTCATCTTTCACGTTTTGGAAAACATTCGTTGCAAAGATTGAGCTTGAGGGTAATGGGTATGCACATATATTCAGGGATGAATTTGGTAATCCTATTGGACTGGAGTTATGTACCGGGGGGGTTGTAATGTATGTAAGGAATGACTTGAGTGTTTATTATGTTCATAAGCATCCTTATACACAGATAGATGAAGTTATTGACGGGGAAGATATGATTCATGTTCTTAACTTTTCGTATGATGGACTTATAGGAGTGTCAACGCTTAATCATGCGATGAATATAACAGGACTGGCAGCATCGTCAGATGGTCAGGCTAAGGGGTTTTTCTCATCAGGAGCCAACCTGTCAGGTATTATCTCTGTCCCCGGTAAGATAGACCCTGATAAAGCAGCAGCACTAAAAGCAGCCTGGGGAACAGCCTTTTCATTATCATCCACAACGGGAGTCGCAGGGGGTGTGGCAGTCATGGAGGGAGGAGCAGAGTTTAAGCCTGTTCAGGTCAACCCTAAAGATGCACAGATGCTTGAGACTCGACAGTTTAACGTGGTGGATATTTGTAGGTTCTTTGGTGTTCACCCTTCAAAGGCTTTCGATATGTCCTCAGCTTCATACGCTTCGGCAGAGAGTTACCAGCTTGGATATATAACAGACACTATGACTCCTTTGGCACGTAAGATAGACAATGAGGTCAATAGGAAGTTTTACAGGCCAAGTCAAAGGAAAAAGACAAAAGCACTATTAAGAGTCAGGGAGATGCGTTCAGCAGACCTTGACACGCTAGCAAATTATTATTCACGTATGTTCCAGTTGGGTGTTTATTCTCCGAATGATATTTGCAGGGAGATGAACCTTCCACTGGATGCTAAAGGTGATAAGAAATATGTTCAGGTTAATTTAGCGGAGTTAGGCAAAGAACCTGATCCTGCACAAAATAAAAATACTAATGTAATAAAGTGATGGAAAAAGAAGTAAGATGTATTGAAGTTGCCAACTCAGAAATAAGATTGGTAAAGAGAACCAGAAAGATTGAAGGATATGGTATTGTCTTCAATAAAGAGTCTAAGGACTTAGGGGGTTTTAGAGAGATAATCACACCGGAAGCTGTTGATGGGGTTCTTGAAAATTCTGATGTTCTGGCACTACTTAATCACGATGAATCAAAAGGGGTACTGGCACGTTCTACAAATGGGGAAGGGACACTTGATTTGACGATTGATAAATCTGGGGTTAAGTATTCTTTCGAAGCACCTGATACTGTACTTGGTGATGAGCTTTTATCAGGAGTCAGACGTGGTGATATAAGGACATCTTCTTTTGCGTTTTCCGTATCGGCAGATGGTCAGAAATGGGAAAAACGGAGTGATGATTCATATTTAAGGACAATAACAAAGTTTGATTCTATTTTTGATGTTTCACCTGTTTATAGGGAAGCATACGCAGACACAACAGTGGCAGTAAGAAGTTTATCTAATATTAAGACAATGGAAAAAACAATTATTCCTGGAGAGGAAAAAAGGACGGTCATGGATATGACTAAGATGAGAAAAGAGACCTTAAAGGACGGCACAGTTATTCTTTATGAAGATTGGCTTTCAAAAGGTACTCAAGTCTATGTTGAAAAAGACGGGGCTGTTGAGCCAGCTCCTGACGGTTCGATGAATATCAGGGAAAGAGAGGAAATCTATACATCTAGTATGACAATGACCATAAAGGATGGATTTGTAACAGAGATTAAATCTTCATCCACTTCTATCAGCCGTAAAGAACCGGAAGTCAAACCGGAAGATTTGACAGAATATTATAAACAGTTACGAAATTTAATACCAAAAAAATAATGACACTACTCGAAATGCGTGACAAGCGTGGTCTGCTTATCACTGATAATGCTGAGATGACCGTTAAGATCGAAAAAGAAAAACGCAAACTCACAGAGGATGAGCAGAAACTTTTCGATAAAAATATTGAAACTATTGCTCAGCTTGAGAAGGATATTCTCGTTGAGGAGGAATTACGTAAAGTGGAACCGTCTAAGGTAGTTCTTGGAAAAAACCTTGAGGAAGGTAAGCCATTCAGCTTGTTTGCAGCTATTGATAATGAGATCAATCACAGGAGCATGGATGCGCCTACGGCTGCAATGGTCAGCGAAGGCCGGGCAGAATTTGCAAAGGCTGGCGGTGAAGTTAAGGCAACCGGTCAGATAATACTTCCTTCGGAGTCTAAGATCGTAACTCGTACAGCTATCGTGGCTGGTGGTACGACTACCGGTGGGTATATAGTACAGACTGACAAAAAAACCGTTTTGCCTCCGCTTACCAATTACCTTGTTTTAACAAAGGCCGGAGCAACTTACCTGACCAACCTGGTAGGAAGTGTTTCGATACCTACTTGTACGGGTACAACTGTCAACTGGAAAGAAGAAACTGTTTCCGCTGCCGATGGAGCAGGGACCTGGGGCAAGGTTGATCTGGCTCCTAAGAGACTTACAGCTTATTTTGATGTGTCTAAGCAATTTTTGGCACAGGATTCAGTAGGTGCAGAAGCTATGCTTTACAGCAACCTGGCAAAGGCAATCGCTGCAAAACTGGAAAGCACTATCTTGGGTGTAGGTGAGGGAAGTTCGGTATCTACTCCCCAGGGTTTATTCTGGAGTGTTTACACTGCTGGTGCAACTACCTTGTCATGGTCGAGCATCGTTGCTCTTGAGACAACTATCGATGCAGCTAATAACCTGGTCGATAACCTGGCTTATATTACCAATGCAGCAGGGCGTGGAGCAGCTAAGACAACTCTCAGGACAGCTACCTATGGTGAGCAGATGATTATGGAAGGGAACACTATCAATGGTTATCCTGTTTATGTTTCCAATGGAGTACCTAAATTGACTGACTTCTCGACTACTACCGGGTATGGATTTATCTTCGGTAACTGGGCTGATCTTATCATAGGTCAGTGGGGCGGTTATGATCTTACCATCGATCCTTACTCACAGGCTGTATATGCTAATGTCAGGATCGTTGTAAACTGCTATTTTGATGCAGCTGCAGCCAGAACGACATCTTCGTTTGCACCTAAACACATGGCATAATGGCTTACGTCACACTTGAACAGGCAAAGGATCATCTGAGGGTTGATTTTGATGATGATGATAACTATATCGGTGATCTGATTGATGTGGCAGAGGCTTCTGTCGCAAATGAGATCAAAGGGTCACGGGATGGTGTAGGTACTGTCACAACGGCAGGAACTATAACTCTTACCGGGGTGAATAGCACATTTACTATTTACGAGGTAGGTGACACTATTAAAGTAGTTGGTGAGACATCACGTGTCATTGCTACTATTGTTAGTGATACAAGCCTTACCGTGACTGTTGCCTTTTCAACATCTACTTC
>Ga0268280_1001251_pt1 | contig 17579 bp, 16 predicted proteins | sample saktaG_9_FD_190139 | JGI IMG/M metagenome (GOLD analysis project Ga0268280, IMG submission 190139) | Saline water microbial communities from Sakinaw Lake, British Columbia, Canada - sak_2011_5_24_40m | ecosystem: Environmental > Aquatic > Non-marine Saline and Alkaline > Saline ... | reverse complement strand
ATAACAATTGCCATAAGAAACTTGTCCCGCGCGAAGTAATGAACCGGCAAAATAGTTGCCAATTGTTATTTGTTTAACACGGTGTCCTCTGTTATATTTTCTATGCCTTTAAAAGCGATATTCGGCTATCTCCTTCAGATAAAAGAGCTTGTTACTTATTCCCCGGCCTTTGCAGACACCGATTGCTTTCCCGCCATCAATAATAAATGGCGCAGAAATCAACGAATAGCCTGCACTTCCGGTATTAAAAGACTGGAAAGCGCTGATAAATGAATCTGTAACTGCTCAGCTCCCTGAAAATTGCTTGTCATTATCGGACCATGAAAACTATACAGTAACCAGCGCATGAAGCTGCGGAAATGGGGAAATAAATAATCAGAGGAATTTGTTTATGGCAGTTATCCGGCGTCGCTGGTTTCAGTACCCCTGGGATTTCAGGGAATCCATTCTCTTTACGGCAGTTGTCGTTACTGTCGGCTTTTTTATTCAATATGCTGCTGCCGGAAGCGGCGTTGCCCTGCCCCGTCTGCCGGTCAACGCAATAGCGCTTTCGCTGTTCGCTGTTCTGGTGTTAAGCATCGGACACCTGTTCAGGAATGCCCCGATGGTCAAATGGTTCGGTGGAATTCCGCTCGGCCTCTGCCTTATTTTCGCGATTGCCGTTCTTTCCCTGATCGGGGGTATTGTGCCTCAGGAACCCGTTGCGGAAGTCACGCTGCCGGTCCGTCTCGGAATGCACCGGATCTTTTCAAGCTGGCCTTTTGCGCTTACCGTTATCTGCTTTCTTGCCAACCTCGGTATAGGGCTTTCGTGGAAGCTCGTTCCGTTCAAATCGCAGAATATCCAGTTCATCCTGTTTCATGCGGGCTTCTGGATTGCACTTTCATGCGGCATTTTCGGCAGTTCCGATCTTCAGCGGCTTATTTTACCTGTTGAAGAAGGCAAGGCAAGCAATATTGGCTATACGATGGAGAACGAGACCCCGCAGCAATTACCTTTTTCAATTTTTCTGCATGACTTTGCCCTTGAGGAATACGCTCCGAATCTTCTCCTTTACGATCCGCATACCAATACCCAGACCAACATCGAGGTCCATAAGGGGAGTTCGTCATCATGGAAGGGATGCGATGTCCTTGTACTCGACTACATGCCTTATGCTCTGCCGGACAAAAAGGGCAAACTCCTTCCGGCAGACCAGAAAACCGGCGTCCCGTTCGCTAAAGTCAGGATCAGTGCTGACGGAAAATCTGATGAGATGTGGATCGGTTTGACAAACCCTTCGCAAAAGCCTGAACCTGTACAACTGAGTAAACTCTATGTACTTCTTTGGCCCGGTACACCAAAGTCATTCCGTTCAGCCGTAACGGTTCAGGACGACCAGGGTCGTGAAGTCATGGCGAATCTTGAGGTAAACAAGCCGGTAAATTTTATGGGCTGGAAACTCTACCAGATGGGTTACGATGAAAAAGCGGGACGATTGTCAAGCCTGAGTCTGATTGAAGTGATCCGTGATCCCTGGCTGCCGGTGGTTTATCTCGGCTTTTTTATGATCATGGCTGGAAACGTTCTGTTTTTCTGGAATGGCATTAAACGATCAAAGGATGCGTAATGGCAATAGATTTTAATACCGCGGCCATTGCCGCAATGACTTGTTGGGCGACAGGCGCTCTGCTTGGAATATTCTCAAACCGGATTCCCGGGATGAAGACCCCTGGCTATATCCTTGCAATTGCCGGATCGGTGATCATTGCCGGGTATATTGCCTACTACTGGAATTTACTCGGGCGTCCTCCGCTGAGAACGCTTGGAGAGACAAGGCTATGGTATGCTGCGCTTATTCCTCTTGTTGGATTTATTGTAGAGTTTCGCTGGAAGATCGGATGGCTTAAATACTACTGCATGTCGCTGGCAGCATTTTTCCTTGTCATCAACATGCTTCATCCCGAAGTGTTCGACAAAACCCTGATGCCTGCCCTGCAGAGTCCCTGGTTCATCCCGCATGTCGTCGTTTATCTTGTCGGATATGTTTTTCTTGCCGCATCTTCAACCGCCGCAACGCATAACGTCTATCTCCAGTTACGTTCGAAAACCAGTGAAACCGGCGAATCGGTTTCGCACTATCTTGCCTTGCTTGGATTTGTTTTCCTCACATTTGGCCTGATATTCGGCGCCCTCTGGGCCAAGGAAGCCTGGGGGCACTACTGGACATGGGATCCCAAGGAAACCTGGGCTTTTCTTTCGTGGCTCGCCTATCTCGGCTATCTTCACGCCAACAGCTACAAGATCGACCGGAGCAGACTGCAGTGGTACCTTGCACTTTCTTTTATCGTGCTTCTGGTCTGCTGGTTCGGAGTCAACTATCTTCCCTCTGCACAGAACAGCGTACACACCTACACGCAAAGCTGACGCTTAATCCCGCACTGCATCTGCCTTCACGGATGCAGTGCGGAAATGGTGACACATCAAGGTTTGTGAGGTAATCTATTACAAATCAGGGCCCCTCTGATGTATTGTCGTGAGCGGTTTGAATTAGAGGCGGAGGGAACGGGAGAAAGCGGAGTGTATCCCGCATCATCGGGAAGGATTTCGAGCACCGCCCAACGAAGAAATCGAATCGCGAAACAAATAGATAGGGTGCCCGTTAGTAAATCCCGGCCGGTCGGGAAGGGAACGGCTGGTCGGAAAATCGTGCAACAGGTTAATATATATTTCTTTAAGAGTTCACCCAGTTTTCGATCTGTAAAGCAGGGACTTTGATAAACTCCTTAACATTATTGGTAACAAGCATCAATCCTTCACTTCGGGCATGGGCAGCAATATGAACTTCATTAACACCGAGTTGCTCCCCTGTTTTTGCAAGAAATGCCCTTATGGAACCATAATGCCGGGATGCTTTTGCACCGTAAGGCAACACTTCCAGTCTGCTGCAGAAATCTTCAACCACTGACAGATTCTGACTGACATTGCTGCTCTTTTCAGCTCCATATAATAATTCCGATAATGTAATCGTGGATATGGCCATTCGGTCTGCGTTTTTATTAAAAACATCAAGCACGTCGATTGGACGGCGCTTGATCGTATAAATAACGATATTGGTATCTAAAAGATATCGCAGCATTAGAATGCTTCCCGCTCAGGTTGCTCCTGTTGGTCACGCTCTTCCATAAAATCATCAGTAACCTTGGGAGCTCCGAGAAAAAAGCTCTCCCAGGTCTTCCCAATCGGCGAAATTATCCGTTCATTGCCTCTGGCGCGGACATTAACTTTTTTAACGCTCTCCGGCAGACGAAGCTCGGCAGGTAATCTGACCGCTTGAGAACGATTATTGATAAAAACAGTGCTGATAGTCATGATACTCTCCTGAAATATTGTATATAGCGCTTGTATATAGCAAATAAACACAAAGAAAACAAGAATAAACAACTTCACTTTCCGATGCAGAAGCGGTCAAAAATGACATTGAGTATCTCCTCGTTAATCACTTTGCCGGTAATCTCCCCGACATACTCAAGCGCCGAACGAAGTTCAAAGGCGATGAGCTCGGTACCGGAGCGGTTTTCGATCAGCTCCCGGGCATTTTCGAGGGAATCGGACGCATTGCGGAGTGCCTCATAGTGGCGAAGACTGGTAACAAGTACACTGGCTTCATGCAGCTTGTCAAGCCCTTCAACCATACTGCTCATCAGTTGCTTCAGCTCGTCAAGCCCCTCTCCCTTTGCTGCTGATATTCCAGGAACCTCGCATCCGGAAGCTTCACGAAGCGTCCGCATCCGTTCTTCAGCGAGTGGGGTAAGGTCGGTTTTGTTGGCTGCGACAATCAAACGGGCATTGCTGTAACGCTCAAGGAACTCGCCGATACGGGCCACTTCTTCGAGATAATCCGCCCGGCTGATATCAATGAGGTAAACAATGAGATCTGCCTCGGATATTTTCCTGTAACTGCGCAGGACACCTTCATGCTCGATCTCCTCGCTTGATTCGCGCAGTCCGGCCGTATCGGTCAGGCGGAACATGGTCTTGTCGTGAATGAAGCACTCCTCGATATAATCACGAGTCGTGCCCGGCATGTGGCTCACAATTGAACGTTCCTCTCCGAGCAGCACATTCATCAGCGTCGACTTGCCGGCATTTGGTCTGCCGGCAATCACCGTCGCAACCCCTTCCTTCAGAATCCTGCCATGCCGGAAGGAGTCGACAAGACGACGAAGCTCATCCTGCAATACTCGGAGTTCTTCCTGCAGCCGGCTTCTGCTCTGAAACTCGACATCCTCTTCGCTGAAATCAAGCTCAAGTTCCAGAAGGGCGCAAGAGCGCAGAAGCTGTTCGCGCATGGCATCAAGACGCAGGGAGAGATTACCCTGCATCTGGGTCACAGCTGTCCGGAAGGCTGATTCAGTGCGGGCATGGATCATTTCGCCGATCGCTTCGGCCTGAAGGAGATCGATGCGTCCATTGAGAAAAGCCCGCCGGGTAAACTCTCCAGGTTCGGCAAGCCGGCATCCTTCGTCAAGCATTACCTGCAGGATATGCCTGACAACAACCGGACCGCCGTGACAGCTGAACTCAACCATGTCCTCCATGGTAAAGGAGTTCGGAGAGCGGAATACAAGCGCTACCACCTCGTCAATCAGCCCCTCACGGTCATGCACTGTTCCGAAATGGGCTCGATACCCCTTCGATTGAGCAAACCGGAAAGAGGGTTTATTTTTTGTGCGGAACACCCGTTGGGCGATATCGAAAACTCTCCTGCCGCTTATACGGACAATGGCAAGGGCTCCAACTCCAACCGGTGTGGCAATAGCGGCAATCGGATCACCCTGTTCAGGACTTTGTAAGGAGGTGGCCATGACTTTCAGGAATGGAAAAATTAGAGCGGCCGCAGCACGATCTGGTCGGGAAGTATCCCTTCGGGCATTTCAACTGTGGAAACAATTATCCGTGCAACCTCTTCCGCCTTCATGAGCTTTGCCGGATGCAGCCTGGTGTTTCGGAAAAACTCTGTTTCCACCGAACCGGGACAGATGCAGGAGACTCGAATCCCGTGCTCCCGGAGCTCCTCCATCAGCGACTCGGAAAAGCCTGCCATTGCGAACTTCGATGCGCAGTAGGCCGTCCCGCCTTTAAAGCCGCGTTTGGCTGCAATCGAGGCAATATTGACGATCATGCCGCATTGACGTCGCTTCATATCCGGTACGACCTGACGGGTACAAAGAAACGCTGCCGTAAGGTTCACGGCAATAACCTGATGCCATGTTTCAGGATCGATGGTTTCAATCTCCCCGAAAACACCGACTCCTGCATTGTTGATCAGAACAGAAATCACGGGATCATCTTCCCTGATCCGGCTGAATGCGGCATCAATCTCCTCCGCATGGCCCAGATCAGCCTTGATCCAGCGAAAACGGCTGTGCGCAATGGAGGTTGTTCTGCGGCTAAGACCGTAGACAATCGCACCTTTTTCAAGAAGGACTTTCGCCGTATAATACCCGATACCGGAACTTGAGCCGGTAACAACGGCAACCTTGCTGCTGAGCTCCACAGCTCCCTGTTTTTAGTGATTAAGAACCCTTGGTGAAGTATAAGAAATACCCTCAAGAAAGAGTAACTTCACCATCAGTTAAAAAGGAAATGCAAATCGACATTGAGCAATGCCTGAAAAAACAACTATAGAGCAGTTAAAAGCCGACATTGTCTCTCAAAAAGAGCGCTCACTTCCGGAACAGTTCGAACGGGTGCTGAGCCTTGTTAAAGTCCTGCGTCAGGAATGCCCCTGGGACAGAAAACAGACTCCGGAGTCACTGGCCCACCTGCTGCTTGAGGAAAGTTATGAACTGGTTGACGCCATTGACAGTGATGACGAAACCGAACTGAAAAAAGAGCTCGGTGATCTTTTTCTGCATCTCACTTTTCAGGTGATGCTCGCAGAGGAAAGCGGAAAATTCTCCTTTACCGAGGTCTTCGAAGCCCTCTGTCACAAGCTCATTGGCCGACACCCTCACGTCTTTGGCGACTCCGTTGCCGAAACTGAGCAGGATGTGCTGAAAAACTGGGAAAACCTGAAGCTCAGGGAAGGACGTCAGAGCCTGCTCGACGGAGTACCGAAAGCCATGTCGGAACTCCTGCGTGCCTACCGGGTTCAGAAAAAGGTGGCCGGCGTCGGCTTTGACTGGCCGAATGGAGAGGGGGTACTCGACAAGCTTGCCGAAGAGATAGAAGAACTTAAACAGGCGGCAAACAAAGAGGAACAGGAAGAGGAGTTCGGCGACCTGCTCTTTACCATTGTCAACTACAGTCGGTTCCTCGGAGCCAACCCCGAAGATGCGCTTCGGAAAGCCACAAACAAATTCATGGCACGGTTTAGAAGCATTGAAGAAAAGGTAAAGGCTTCTGACAGAAACTGGGAGAAGTACTCTCCGGAAGAACTTGACAGGTTATGGACGCAGGCGAAGGGCAAATAATTCTATTCCTCTGTCAAAAACTCCCCTGCAGATCGAAAATACTCATCCTCCCCTCCGTGACCTCCGGTAAAGCCGCAAAAAACGGACGGCACTCCGGCATCGTGAAGTCGTGCAATATCCTGTTCGAACCGTTCCTGCGGGTAGAACGGATCCCGGCTGCCTCTGGCAATATGAACCCGTCCCGTCCATCCACTCAAAGAAATCCCCGGGGGAATGTCACCGCCGAGCAGCATGACTCCTCGAGTCCGGTGCCTGCCGAGAATGGCCGCCCTGATAGCCATGCCTGCCCCCTGTGAAAAACCATGAAAGATCAGGGTGCTGCTGACAGGATATGATTCCCTGAGCCGGACGATAACCGTATCGACATAACGCACATTTTCTTCGATGCGAAGTTCTCGCTGCCGACTGGTCATCCAGCTTGCGCCGGAAAAGCCTTTAGGGTTATAAAAGGGATGAAGGGCCTCGATGGAGCAGCATAGCCATTTCTCTGAGCCCGGAATGGCCAGGATATGGGCAAGCTCATCTTCGGCGGTCTGGCCGTAACCGTGAAACCCCGCGAGAATCGGGGCCGGGCCGGAACATAATGGCAAACGAACCAGATACCTCCCGCTTACCGGTGTCTGAATGGCGTATTCCTGCATAGTGAGCGGATTTTCGCATTGAACACTGCGCCTGCTGCCGATTGCAGCAGGCACGGTCTTCATCTCCTTTCTACGACTCCAGAATCTTCAGGATTCCCCTGAGCGGTATACCCGCCCATTCCGGCCGGTTGTTGAGTTCGTAATTCAGCTCATAGACTGCCTTGTTCATCAGATAGCCGCGCATCAGATGCTCGCGCTCCTTAGGATCCTGGGGCACAATCTCGCTGCCTCTGGTTTTTTCGAAATAGGTGTCGATAAAGTGCTGCCCGACATAGAAGCTCCAGCGGTCGGCCCATGGCTCGAGAACAGGACGGTCTTCAGGGCGGATAACCGAATTGTTCTGCTGCAGTACGTTGAAAGCCGCATAATCGAACGAACGGAGCATCCCTGAAATATCACGGAAAACAGAACGCTTGATTTTACGTTCGGAAACCGGCCGGGCAGGCTCTCCCTCGAAATCGATGATTACAAAGTCCTTGCCGGTAAAGAGTACCTGACCAAGGTGATAATCACCGTGAATCCTGATTTTCAGTGTATCGATTTTTTCAAGTCTGATCGGATCAAACTGCTGCAGGATCAGCTTCTGCTTCTGTAAAAGAAGAGTGCAGAGCTGCTGGTGCTCTTCCGGCAGGCGATGCATGATTTCCCTGATAAGGATCACGGTGCGCTTAACCTGTTCGCACATCGCCTGATAGATGGATCTCTGATAGAGTGTGGTAAAGGCTTCCGGTGCAAAAGCCGGGTCGCTGTCAAGCGAAGCCAGCGAGAGATGCATTTCAGCTGTCCGTTCTGCAAGCTTTTCAATCATGCCGAGATAGGCTCCGCCAAGAAGTTCGTGCATGATTCCGGGAAGCTTTACAGGATCACCGCTCAATGCAGGAAGCGGAGGCAGAACAATACCGGTATTGATTTTTGCAAGGACATCGTCATAATAGCGCTGCACATGACCGAGTGAGAGCTGCCAGGCGTCGCCTTCATTCTTGACGTAATTCTGCAGAATACCGAGCGAATAGCTGTTGGTGCGGCTCTTGTCATAGTTCAGAGAGCCGAGGTAGCGCGGAAGATTTTTAAAAGCCGTCCTGTCACTCAGCGCGCTGCACATTTCCACCTCGGGAGAGACCCCGTTTTCAATGCGGCGATAGAGCTTGAAACAGAGCTCGTCAAGAAACCTGATCGATGTATTCGTCTGTTCAACACCCATCAGGACGGGTTCAGATTCACCGCACGCTGCATATTCAGTGCAAACATCGGTTTTCAGTGCCTTCACTCCGGAAACAAGGCCCGACTTGCCCTGCCAGCCCTCCCTGCCCGTAACAAGATGGAAAAGCTGCTTCAGGAAGCGGATGTCGAATGTAGCATCGCAGATATACCCCTCTTCATCACCAACAATAACTCGGGCGATAACCTTTTTATAGAAGTTGTCGTCTGAAAGGCTGAGCAATGAAAGTCGAACAAAACAGACCGGAAGCTGATAGAGATCGTTTTCACCGCTTGAATAACGAACTTCGGTCATCAGCAGTTTTGCCTGGTCCAGACCTGAGACCGGAATGGTATCGATAATGGAGATGCGCATGATATTTCGGGCCTTGCCGCCGAACCAGCGGCTTGCCGTAAAGTACTGCGGCAGAACCTCCGTTTCAAGAAGTTCGCGGTTCCGTCCGGCAAAAAGTCCCTGCCAGCGGTTGACGTTGGCAAAAGGCTTCTCCAGCCCCGGACGCTCGCCGGAACTCTCGGTATCCTTGACCAGCTTCAACCAGAAATAACCGTAAGAGCCGAGTGCAACCATATAGGGCGCTTTGCGGATTTTCGGGAAGCGGTTCATGCTGAAGACCTCTTCGGGAATGAACCCTTCAAATCGCGAGAGATCGATCATAACCGCCTGGGCATTGCGTGAAAGGTTGATCACGGAGAGCATGGTTTCATCCTCGAACCGGCGGATAAAGATCAGTACCTTGGGATTGCTTACCGGCAGGAACTCGATAGTCCCGCGGCTGAGGGATTTGTGGCGGCGCGCCGTCGAAATGGTATGGCGCATCCACCAGAGCAGGGAGTTGACATTGCTCTCCTGCACCTCTACATTGACCGCCTCATAATGGTATTCCGGATCAATGATGACCGGCAGCAGCAGCTGCTGGGGATTGGCCCGGGAAAAGCCCGCATTGCGGTCGGAATTCCACTGCATTGGAGTACGCACGCCGTCACGGTCGCCGAGATAGTAGTTGTCACCCATGCCGATCTCGTCGCCATAATAGAGAACCGGTGTTCCGGGAAGAGAAAGCAGCATGATGTTCATCAGTTCGATCTTGCGCCGGTCATTGGTCATAAGCGGAGCAAGGCGGCGACGGATGCCGAGATTGATCCGGGCCTTGGGGTCATTGGCATAGACCCTGCGCATATAGTCCCGCTCCTCATCGGTCACCATTTCAAGCGTCAGCTCATCATGGTTGCGCAGAAACGATGCCCACTGGCACCCTTCGGGAATTTCAGGCGTCTGATCAAGAATGTCGATAATGGGAAACCGGTCCTCTGTGGCAAGCGCCATATACATCCTCGGCATCAGGGGAAAATGAAAATTCATGTGGCACTGGTCGCCCTTGCCGAAATATGCCGCTGAATCCTCCGGCCACTGGTTGGCTTCGGCAAGCAGCATCCGGTTGGGGTAGTGCTCGTCAACGTAGGAACGCAGCTTCTTGAGATACTCGTAGGTCTGGGGAAGGTTTTCGCAGTTGGTCCCTTCCGCCTCGTAAAGATAGGGCACTGCATCAAGCCTCAGACCGTCAACACCCATGCCGAGCCAGAAATCAAGCACATCGAACAGCGCCTGGTGCACTTCAGGATTTTCAAAATTCAGATCGGGCTGATGATGGAAGAAGCGGTGCCAGAAATACTGACCGGCCACCGGATCCCAGGTCCAGTTGGAAGCTTCGAAGTCCTGGAAAATAATACGGGTCTCAGAGTACTTGTTGGGATCATCGCTCCATACATAGAAATTCCGCTCGGGCGAGCCTGCCGGCGCTTTTCTGGCGCGCTGGAACCACGCATGCTGGTCGGAGGTATGGTTCACCACCAGCTCTGTAATAACTTTCAGACCGCGACTGTGAGCTTCGTCAAGAAACTCCCTGAAATCCTGCAGAGTACCGTAATCAGGGTTAACGGTCATATAATCAGCTATATCGTATCCGTCGTCACGAAGCGGCGAAGGATAAAAGGGCAGCAGCCATATGGCGGTAATGCCGAGACTTTCCAGATAACCGAGCTTCTGGCGCAACCCCTGGAAATCTCCTATACCGTCATTGTTGCTGTCATAGAATGTCTTGACATGCGCCTCGTAGATGATTGCGTCTTTGTACCAGAGGTGTTCGGGTTGATACATGATATGTTACTTTAGGTCTGCAGTGATTTATTGTTACTATGATTATAAAGTGTCCCGTCAGGTGAGCGTTACACGGAAAATATGAGCAGGCATGGTTTGATGATTTACGGACACATAGTTCCACTCCCCTTTCCACTCATAGCGACTGCCGATGAGCAGATCCTCAACAATGAAGGAATGATCATGTGAAAGGCCGAACAGTTCAAGCGGAAATCTCAGCCAGCCGTCACGAGTGCCGGCATGATCAAGATTGACCACAACGAGAATGATATTGCTCCCGTCAGCCGAGCGCTTGACATAACCCATCAGCCGGTCACATTCCTGACCCGGTGACGCTTCAATGCGGACAAAGGTGATGTCGCAGGTCTGCTGCAGTGCCGGATTTTCCTTCCGTATCCGGTTGACGCGGGTAATCTCGGCGCGAATGTTGCCGGGCCGGTCAAGGTCCCACTGCTTGATTTCATACTTTTCGGAATCAAGATAATCCTCTTTTGTTCCCGGCACAGGAACCTGCTCGCAGAGTTCGTAAGCCGGACCGTACATACCGTAGTTCGAAGAGAGGGTTGAAGCAAGCACAAGACGGATAATGAACCGGCTCCGTCCATCAGTCTGAAGCTCCTCAGGAAGAATATCCGGAGTATTCGGCCAGAAGTTCGGTCGCATGAAGTGCTTCAGAGGCGATGTGGTCAGTTCGAGCAGATACTCCTGAAGCTCATGTTTGGTATTGCGCCAGGTAAAGTAACTGTAGGACTGGCTGTACCCGATTTTGGCAAGCCTTGCCATCAGTTTCGGACGGGTGAACGCCTCGGCAAGAAAGACCGTATCGGGATGTTCCGACCTGATTGATGCGATTGCCCATTCCCAGAAAGGAAATGCCTTGGTATGAGGATTGTCGACACGGAAAATTTTCACTCCCTTGTCGATCCAGAAAAGAAAAATGCTTTTCAGCTCGATCCAGAGATTCTGCCAGTCGGCGGATTCAAAATCGATGGGCAGGATATCCTCGTATTTTTTCGGCGGATTTTCAGCAAACTGTACGGTGCCGTCCGGCCTCCACCTGAACCACTGCGGATGCTCCTTGACATAGGGGTGATCAGGCGAACACTGAAACGCGATATCGAGAGCTATGGAAATACCCTGCTCCTCGGCTTCGGCTACAAATTCCTTAAAATCGCTGATCGTACCGAGTTCAGGATGAACTGCCTTGTGCCCGCCGTCCGGGTTGCCGATCGCCCAGCAGCTTCCGGGATCGCCGGGAGCGGCGACAAGGGCATTGTTCCTGCCCTTCCGCTTGGTATAGCCAATAGGGTGGACCGGAGGCAGATAGATGACATCAAATCCCATCCCTGCAATCATCGGCAGCAGCCTGCGGCAGTCGTTGAATGTACCGTGTTTACCTGGTTCGGAGCCCCATGAACGGGGAAAAAGTTCATACCATGCGCTGAACCCCGCCTTTTTCTGCTCGACCGTCAGGCTCAGCACTTTTTCATACACGGTAGCGTAAGCCTTGTCGGGATTGCGCTCCATAAGCAGAGCGAGTTTCCCGTCAAGCGCAGCCGCAATGGCTTCAATCCTCTCCTCAGAACGAAGGAGGGCTGCAAAGCCGCTGAGTTCTTCCGCATCTGCGATACCTGCCCTTGAGGCCCTCTCAATGATCTGAAGCGCACCGATCTGCAGATCCAGCGACACATCCTGACCGGCCTCGACCTTTTTCTTCAATCCCTTTGTCCATGTCTGAAAATGATCGACCCAGGCTTCAATCGTATAGTCGTATACGCCGGGGGCAGCGGCGCTTACCGGCCCCTCCCAGCGATCATTACCCAGTGACTTCATTGTCTGCCGTTGCCACACTGCGCTGCCGGAAGGCCGGAAGCAGAGTTCGGCGCAGATGGTATCGGCACCATCAACAAAAATATCGGCCTCAACAGTAATAGCCTCACCCTCCAGTCCTTTTGCAGGGTATTTGCCCCCGTCAAGTTCGGGAGAGACATGTTCTATGACAACCCGTTGACGGCCGTCAAACTCCTGACTGCTGTAATGGGGAAGTGTCCGGCGAAATGCATTGTTCATTTTCAGAATCTCTTTTGGGTGCCCGGGGGTCTCCCGGTCATGAAGCAGTTGCTCAGGTTATGGTTCAGCCTTGAAAGACAAGCGTGAACAGTTCCTGTAATGCTCCCTGTTTTTTTTAAACAGAAGGCAAAATATGAAAACTCCTTTACTTTTTTGCGCAGATACCCTTTAATTTCAATGAACGCTGAAATCATGACCTGTAAAGCCCCCTTTTGATTTCTCCTGAAAAAAATTATCCTATTAGAACGGTAATGTTTTATTGTCAACAATCAGTACAGGAAACCATGTTTGAACCACAAAAAGAAAGACTGCAGGAGATTCATCGTCGCCTGGAACAGTTACGGGGGTATCTTTGACGTCGATGAGCGCAGGGAAAAAATTGAGGACCTTGAAAAAATTACCGCTGATCCGGCGTTCTGGAGCGACCAGAAAGAGGCCAACAAAGTCCTGAAAGAACTTAACGAACATAAATCGTGGGCGGAAGGTTACGAAAAGATCGCTTCAAGAGCCCGGATCTGCCAGGATGAACTTGACATTTCCGAGGAACTCGGGGATGAGTCTTTTGCAGACGAACTGACCTCGACGATTGCCACAATCGAACACGAGATCGAAGCGCTTGAATTCAAAAACATGCTTTCCGGCAAGGATGATGCCGGCAACGCACTCATCACCATTCACGCAGGAGCTGGAGGCACCGAGGCACAGGACTGGGCGGAAATGCTTTATCGCATGTACATGCGTTGGGCTGAACGCAAAGGATTCAAAATCTATACCGACGATTATCAGGAAGGCGATGGTGCGGGTATTAAAACCGCCACACTTGAAATCGAAGGCCCCTACGCCTACGGCTATCTGAAAGCTGAAAACGGCGTTCACCGGCTGGTACGGGTCTCGCCGTTTGACTCGAATGCCAGACGCCACACCTCCTTTGCAAGCGTCTTCACCTACCCTGAGGCACCTCCCGATGTTGAAATTGACGTCCGGAAGGAGGACCTCGAACTTTCAACCTTTCGAAGCGGCGGCAAGGGCGGTCAGAACGTCAACAAAGTTGAGACCGCCGTGCGCATCAAGCACATCCCTTCGGGTATCGTGGTCGGATGCCAGGAGGAACGCTCACAGTTCCAGAACAGGGAGCGCGCCATGAAAATGCTGATGGCACAGCTCTACCAGCGCCAGCGGGAGGAAGAGGAGGCCAGAAAGCGGGAGATTGAGGGCAAGAAGAAAAAAATCGAATGGGGAAGCCAGATCAGAAGCTATGTGCTTGATGACAGGCGCATCAAGGATCATCGAACAAACTACGAACGGTTCGACGTCGAAACCGTGCTTGACGGTGATCTGGACGAATTCATGGAACGATATCTTTCCGAATTCAGCGACTGATGTCCGGCTCTGACAACAATCCTGTCGTCCGGTTCGGCATCCTGACCGACATTCACTACTCAACGGAGAATGAACCAGCGGCAGACCTTCGTACCTGCCTTCAGGGTTTCCGGAACAGCAATACCGATTTCATGTTGCAGCTCGGTGATCTTATCAGGGGGAACAGCAGTGCATCCGCCGGGAAGGAACTGCAGGATGCACTTGCTGTTCTGCGGAACTTCCAGGGAACCATCCGACATGTGATCGGCAACCACTGTCTTGCCCTGCCCCGGCCGGAGCTGATGAACTCTCTTGGACTGAGAACGCCATACTATGCATTTTCAGAAAAGGTGTTCCGCTTTGTCGTGCTTGACGGGATGGATATTTCAGTACACCGCCAGCCTGAAACACCGGAAGACAGCCTGACACTTGCACGCTTCCGCTCACAGATGAAGATCAATCCTGAACTGCACGACTACTGCGGCGCAGTGGGAATACTTCAGCGTGCATGGCTGAAAAAAGAGCTTGAAAAAGCAGAGAAAACCGGAGAAAAGGTGATCATCGTCTGCCACTTTCCGCTGCATCCGGCGACCACAGACATAAAACACGGGCTGCTCTGGAACCACCGGGAAATTGTTGAACTTCTCGCCGCCTCACCTGCCGTGAAGGTCTGCCTCGGAGGCCATTATCACAATGGCGGCTATGCCCGGCAATCCGGCATCCACTTTGTCGTGCTGCCGGCATTCGTAAACCGGCAGGAACACCCCGCCGTAAGCTGCGCAACAGCCACTCTCGAGTGCCGCCGGCTGTTGATACGAAGCGGAAATGATGACGTGCTTTATGACCTCTCCCTGAACTGAACCTTTCCGGCCATGAACATGTTCCGATCCCTGATACTCTTCTTCGCTGTGCTGATTACACCCACGGCAACCGCAGCCGCCGTGAGTGACGCCATGCAGGTGACCATAGCCGACACTTCAAGAAAACAGGGGCAGTTCTTTTCCGTTACGGTTGCAGCCGTTCCTTCGGAACCTGAACTCTGGTTCATGGAACGGAAGTACACCATGTTCCGACAGCAGGACAGCTCATGGAGAGCCCTCGTTCCGGTCGAAAACATGACACAGCCCGGCAGTTATGTCCTGCAGATACGCGCGGGAAAAGAGGAAAATAAAATTCCGGTCACGGTTGCTTCGAATGGCCGCAAAATCCAGTTTATCACACTCGAACCGTCAAAACAGGAACTCAAGGCGACCAGGACTGAAAAATCAAGGGTGAAAAACGCCCTGCAGACCGGAAGCCCTGAGAAGCTCCATGCATCCCCCTTTCTCCGACCCGCTCCGGGCAGGACCACAAGCCTTTTCGGTCTTAAGCGATCCTATAACGGCGGACCGGTTGAGAGCTATCACAAGGGCATCGACATTTCCGCTCCTCAGGGCACACCGGTAAAAAGCACGGCAAAAGGAAAAGTTGTACTGACCGGTACGGTCAAAGAAGGGTTTCAGGTGCACGGCAATACAGTGATCATAGACCACGGCCAGGGTCTGACATCAATTTACATGCACCTCTCGGCCATCACTGTCAGGGACGGAGAGAGTGTCGAAGCGGGAGAGATGATCGGCAGAGTAGGTCATACAGGTATTTCCACCGCACCCCATCTTCACTGGGGAATCTATCTCTACGGCACCAGCGTTGATCCGGAGCTTTTTGAAGGAAATGCGTTTTGAGCGGCCCGGTCTGGACATAGCCGTATCCTGCAGAAAATGAAGCGAAATCGCCTCCCCGGCACAGATGAAACCATCTGTCATATCGCCTTCGCTTAGCGGAGGGTTCACGCAGCCCGGATAATCAATTTGAATTATTCTCAAATTCTGACGGGCTTATCTGGTTCCCTGACAGCGGATCAGGCAATGCGCTCTCCTGTATGGAAAATGTCACGGTCAATACGGAATATCCGTCACTTCCAACATATACATTGAAAGGGTTGCCTTTTTTATATACCGGCTCTGTCCCTGAAGACACCGCTTTTGTTTTGAGATAATAATCACCTGTTTCGTCAATATTTACTGTTTTATTTGATTGGCTGCTGATAGCAACGGTAGAATAGACTGAAGCCCCGCCCCCGGAGGTTGGCTTCATTACCTTGACCGTCAGAAATCGTTGAGATGTATTGATGATCCGCAATTCCGCAGGATGCAAATATGCATATACCGAATGTGTCGGAAGGAGAAGAAAAAAAATGAGTAAGATTACCCCGGGAATAGTGTTTTCGCATTTCATCTGGCACCTCATTGTAACATTATCGGATTTGATTTTGCTCTTACTGTTTCCGAATAGACGAATGAAAATGCTCATTACCGGCCCCCTTTTTCAGTTGAACGTGACTTTGTACCGACGCAACCAGCGAAATGTTTACAAAACCGCTAATTATCCTGCATGTCCATTCAAGCCGGACAGCGATTACTGCCTGATACCGAAATTGGCCAGGGAACAATACCCCTCTTCAATGACTCCCTCCAAACGTAACTATAAAACGCTCTGACACATACAGCATTTCCGGTAATTGCTCAGATATGCTTTTCCTTGATGAGTACAGGAATTGCAAATAAAGAGATTCACGCCTTCATACGGCACTATCGCGCAATCAGATTTGCCGTACATGGACGCCTTTACCGGTTTTTGACAAACTCCGCAAACACCGGTTTGATTTTTGAGCATAACGGCGGCAACATACTTGCCTCCGTTATCGTAACATGTTTGTGAACAATACGGCTCTCCGAATCCTCCCTGAATTGGCATTAGTACCTCCTTTATTGTTTTATGTGAACAGCATTCCCGTATGCGCCCCTTTAGACAGTCAGCAACTCTGTCATCTATCAACACAGACTCTTCTTGCCCATGGAGACCTTGAATCCAACCCAGGTATCAACCTGAAAAGTACCGCAGAAACATTTACAAAATAACTACGTACGCCCCACGTCATGAATCCTCTTTTTCGGTTTGATTATCTTATCAGATTTAAGGCAAACAAGTCTCAAGCGGGTTTTGCACACATAAGACAGATTGATAAAACTTTCGATACACACTGGAACTTCTTGAAAACTTCTTATAGGTTTTGGGGTGAATGACAGGGTACTTCAAGCAATAAAAGGAAATTCAAAAGCTTCGATACTTCCTGAGAGAACTGCCTGGCACTGATTTATCGGGGTAAAGTCGGGAACTGCAAGTACAAAGAAATGATGCCTCAACGCGCTATTTATGAAGTATAATACTGTTTCAAAGAAAAGAAAAAAATTAATTCTTTTACTTAAAACGCATGCTGTCGGAGAGAGTGTAAGAGCGGAAAGAGATCATTGTTAAAACAGCATATACCGGAATATCCATCGCACCGGTGTTTATCCAGAACTTTTTAAAAAGAAAACGTAATGACGGAAAAGAAAAAAACCACGCAACGAAGTATTTATGCTGGATTTTCCGACCATTTAACACTCTTTTTACATATATCAGAAGGGTTTACTGCTTGAACTGAAAAAATACTTTGTAACTTACAAAGCCCTAAATAAATGCAGCTCAGCCTTGGGCTGCTGAACACCAGACAGGGCCTACCCGAAGGCAGGTTGATGGGATTCAATGCAGCAAATAAATACTGCAAAGAAGTAGAAAAGATCAGCGGAAAACCGG
>Ga0268280_1001250_pt1 | contig 17579 bp, 14 predicted proteins | sample saktaG_9_FD_190139 | JGI IMG/M metagenome (GOLD analysis project Ga0268280, IMG submission 190139) | Saline water microbial communities from Sakinaw Lake, British Columbia, Canada - sak_2011_5_24_40m | ecosystem: Environmental > Aquatic > Non-marine Saline and Alkaline > Saline ... | reverse complement strand
TTATCTCAGGGGGACGCTACGAAGCCAGGCGTTGTTTATACATGCCGGCCTGGGTGGCTACTCAATATGATCCCGAAATCGGCGCTTTCTATCAGCGACTCATCGAAAACGGAAAACCCAAAAAGGTCGCCATTGTTGCTGTTATGCGCAAACTACTTGTCCGCTTGAATGCCCTGATGCGAAATCATCTTTTGCAATCTACAAAAAGTACTTGACTTTTAAGACAGTCGCTACGCCTGATGATCAGCTACGATAGAGACATCCAAGGACGGACTGTAAAAAATTGAAAAAGGCAAAAGAAACAGACTGTAAAAATATGAATTTATTTGCAATAATAATAGTCGCTGCAACGGCGATGGGGTATATGTGCCAAGAACTGAAATTCCACGTCTTATCGTGAGCAAACTGATTATTGTTCAGTCGTGAGGAAAGACGATGCCTACAACTTTACAAAAGGTGATGATCGGTGAAGAGTTGCTTTCGGCAATGAGGCTCCTGAAAACTGGACTGCGTGAGCTTAACAGGATAAATAGCCGTACTGATTTTTACCACATCCCACTGCTTTTACTTTCATCCGGCTTGGAGAGACTGATGAAAGTGGCAATCTGCTGTCATTACTTGGAAACAACAGATAAATTCCCAGATCGCAGTGTCTTCTCGAAGAAACAACGAAATATAAAACCCACACACGATCTCATATGGCTGCTCGATAAAATCACACAGCAATGTTTCTCTAGTGAATACCTTTCGCAAATCCCTGCCGCCCAAAACGACATTAAATTCTTACAGACTGACCAGAAACTGAGAAAAATCATTCAGATTCTTTCTGATTTCGGCAAGAGTGCAAGGTACTACAACCTGAATGTCGTCCTTGGCGATGTTGATCCTGGACCTTCACCAGATGATGAATGGCAGAAACTCGAGATGGAAGTACTGAAGGGTGATCCTTTTTGGAAAGAGAACATCGCAGATCCGAAACAGAGCAATGCCATTTATTGCCGGATCAACAAAGAATTGACAATCCAATGTGAGCGACTGACGCGTTCGCTAAGCCGGTTGTTTACAATCGGTGGGCTGGGGGCTTTGGCTAAACAGATTTCTTCCCACACCCACCACTTCCTGTTCCTTATGGACAAGGATTTAGGCAATACGGACTATGAATCGCTGAAGATATAAATGCTATATATCTATATTGCCGTCGCTCGCCAAGGAAGCCATATGACATGCGTCTCCAAGTTCCAGAAATCATCATCGACCCTTATCCTTGCTTTCCTAAAAGCATTGGCACCAGGTCTTTCATTATTACATCAATTAAGATAAGAAGTCGGTGTGCAAGAGTCCCGATGTAGGGCCACAGCGTGCTGTGCCCTCTTGTCTTAATGAAAGGACGCGGTCATCGCGCCCAATTTCGCATCCTGAATCATTGATTATAAAAGGGGCGGGACAACCCCACACCTCCGCCGGATCTGATAAAATTGTTTTTTGTAGGGGCGGATCCCCGTATCCGCTCTTCGTTTCATGATCTTGATAAAATATCCAAACGGAAAGGGCAAACACAGGGGTTTGCCCCTACAAAAGGGAATCTTCCTCGCTGTTTGACTTCTATCTCGGAGGCGCATATGGGGCTTGAAATGACAGTCGGGGACGCGTCTCAAAAATGAACTTTAATTTGTAAGGGCCTTCAGGCCACAGAACACTTTTTGGATTCCTTGCGCCTTGTCCTTGAACAAAATCTCTTATTTTATGAAGTACTCAATAGCCAAAACCGTGAACATGCAGTATTTTATGAGTGTTTTTCACGATTATATTGACAATAGCGTGAAAAAGAATACAATATCAATATATGGCAAAAACACTTAATGTTTTTAACAAAATTAGTTATTTTCGCGCAAGATACTATAAGTCGTCTGTGGGCAAGGATGCACTTATTGATCTTATCGCTGAAAATGAAGTTGCCGAACAGGTATATAACTCAAATGCCATAGAAAACAGCACGCTTACTCTTGAAGAAACGGAAAAAATACTCCTGCAAATCGATTTGGACAGATATATAAGCGAACGAGAAATTTTTGAAACCAAAAATCTTGCGCGCGTTGTGTCGTATATTAACAAAAGAGCCAAGGAACAAGAACTTACCCTTGAGGTAATTTTATCTCTTCATAAAATGCTGCTTGCCAATATCCGTGATGATGTTGCCGGAAGGTTCAGGAAAGATAATGAGTACGTTCGTGTTGCCAATCATATCGCCCCCCATCCACAAGAAATCACAGCGAGACTTGAAAAGATGTTGGTGGAATATAATGCCGCAAGCCATGAAAACATCATAAAACGCATCGCGAGGCTACACCTTGCTTTTGAATTTACTCATCCATTTGTTGACGGCAACGGCCGTATTGGCAGGGTGATAAATAATTACCTGCTTATTCGAGAAGGATTTGTTCCGATAAATATAAAATTTATTGATCAAAAAATGTACTATGAGGCGTTCATGGAATTTGAGGTGAAGGGCGCGACGAAAATAATGGAGGAAATAGTCGCAAGAGCGCTTAGCAATAGCTATCACAAGCGATTGGCGTATTTGGAAGGTAAGAAAATAATTACTCTGGCCGAATACGCCAAAAATAGTAAACTTTCACATTCAAACCTTATCAATAAAGCCGGCCGGCAAAGCATAGAAGCTTTTTTAGAAAAAGGCGTTTGGAAAATTGCTGAAGATTTAAAAAAGGCATGAGATCTTGAATTGACGGTTTTTGCTATCCTTCTTCATCTGCCGCGGCAAACAACTCGGCAAGCAGGCGGCGCGATTCCTGAAGACCGGATTCGCTAAAAGCAACCGATTTTGTTTTGCCGAGCTGGTACTATTGCATGATTGGACCGGCTTGAAGTACCGGGAAATTATTGAAATACCAATCTTTTCCGATTTGCATTACCTGTCCATGTCCCATTTGTATCATAATTTTAGCAAGCAGAAAGTGAAACCGAAATAAACATTTTCACATTTTCGCAATCCATCCCTTTTGTCCCTCGCGCTTCTCCGCTCGATTTTAAACTGTTGCAGGAATTATCTGATTAAAAATGACGTAGGATATTGACGGTGGCGGAGCATTTCAGTATAAAGTAAATCACACATTTCATGGCTTTTTTCATCCAGTTTTTATAAAACTGAACCTTCCATGCTTAAAAAAATCTTTTTTTGTTAAATTTTCACAAATAATTCACAATTCCTATTGACATTTCAATAAAAGTTCTTCATCCTTAGCTAAATAATTTGGAATAAGGTTAAAAAATGGAAACAAAAGAAAAGAAATTGCTCGGATTATCAAGTTGGGTATTAGCGTTACTAACAGCATTCTTATCCCCTTTTTTCTCATTCTTCTTTACTGAATTATTAGGTCCAATCCTCACAATTGACAAAGATATTAGCGAAGTAATTGCATATATCTTATTAGGTATCATAATTGCAGCCGCATGCTATTTTATATGCAGACATAATCCTAAAAGTGTTTGGTATGTGCCGATAATTGCTAATATTCCAGGCATTATTGCAGCAATCGTTGAACCGAATTTCTGGATAACCTATCTCTGGATATTAATATGCGGCGGATGGGTATTATCAGTAATTGCTGCGATCATAGGAGCAAAACTCGGACAAGGTTCTAGTCTAAAACCTAAAATGAACTGATTGATGAATAGGGGCTTGAGATGACATTTTTTGTTTGAGGAGATTGCGAGCTTCAATCCCAAAGTCAACACTGTCATCAATCCCCTATCCTTCTTCATCTGTTGCGGCAAACAACTCGGCTAGCAGACGTTAAGCCCGTATTTCTCACAAATATTTGCTGCAATTGCGGATATGGGCATGTCTACGGCGTCAAGCTCGGTCGGATACTTCCATCGTACTAAAAAGTACGCCTCCAGTCTCCTCGGTCGCCTTCCTTGTATCCATACCCATCTGCACAATTTCGCGACAATATCTGTGAGAAATGCGGGCTAAATTCCCGCAGACCGGAGAAGATTAGGCATGCGTGAAGGTATGTATACCGGCAAGGCGTTTACCGATGCTCGCCTTCGCGATTTTGAGATCGTAATTTGCCTGAAGATTGAGCCAGTATTGCGGTGACTGGTTGAACGCACGACCGAACAACAACGCCAGCTCCGCAGTCACCGGACGATCTCCTTTGACAATGTGCGAAATCCGCATAGGCGATACTCCGATGGCGCGGGCGAACTCAGCCTGCGATATCCTCATTTCTCCCAAGATTTCAGTCAGGAATTCTCCGGGATGAATTGCTGGTAAACCATTTTTAACCATGATAGTCCCTCCTTCAGTGATAATCGATGATTTCGACATCATAAGCGTCACCATTTTCAAAGCGAAAACATACGCGCCACTGGTCGTTAATGCGAATACTCCATTGACCAGCGCGATCACGAACCAGTGCCTCCAATCTGTTGGAAGGCGGGAAACGTAAATCTTCGATGCATGTGGCACCATCCAGCTGCGTCAAACGCATTGCTGCACGCTTGAGTATATCCGTCGGCAAGCGGCGTGATTTTCCGGTGGCAAAGAAGTGTTCCGATTCCGACGAGGCAAAGGTTTGAATCATTGTCTAATCATAAACATTATGTTTACAAATGTCAAGCGCCAGACTTATGGAGCAGCAATATCTCAAGAAAACTAAAGAAGGGGCAATGGGGTCGGTGCTTGACTTTGTTACTTTGCGCGAAGCGACCGATACGGCTATGTAAAAAACCTGCTCGGGACGAAAAGCCCGAGTATGGCATTGGTACCAGGTCTTACATTATTACATGAATAAGGATAAAAACGAGATGGCGCAGGTGTATGGGCACAGCGTGCTGTGCCCTCTTATCACGATATAGGGCGCGGTCATCGCGCCCATAATCCTCATTACCACGAGGGGCGGGATAACCCCGCCCCTACGCCGGATCTGATAAAATTGTTTTTTGTAGGGGCGGATCCGCCGGCGTTTCGCCTGGCGGATGTCCGCCCTTCCATTCATGTTCATGAAAAAAAATCTAAACAAAAAGGGCAAGCACGGGGGCTTGCCCCTACGGAAGAGCCCTTGCTTTTGGGGCACGAATATTTCCGCATCAGGGGTTTAACCGCCGGCGGTGCTTTTGGCCTGCGAGCCAGCCCGACGCCCACTGCAGTTTGAAGCCGCCGCAGATGCCGTCAACACCAGGGAAACAATGCGCAGCGGCGATGAGCTGCGGGCTGCAAAAACTATTTTTTTTGCTTTTTAATCTTTCTTAAATATTTCAGGTCTTCCAGATCCTTGGCCCGGCCGGCCGCTTTTTTCATGCGGATCATGTCATCCAGGCAAGGGAAATAAACGGCGGTCTCTCCGAATTTGGCGCTGAGCTTATTGAGCCAGATTTCTTCGAAAGTTACACCTTTGACAAAAGGGTGAATGTCGGTTTCCACCAGATATTGACGGATCAGAAGCTTGTTTTTCAGCAGATCCTCGTGGCTGACATCGCTAAGATCATAGCCGAAATTTTGCAGCGCTTTTTTCAGTCTTTTGATATTTTCCATTTCAGCTTTGACAAAAATGTCGATGTCCAGCGTGGCGCGGGCATAGCCGTAGACCGGAAAAGCGGTGGCGCCAATCACCACAAAATCAACCTTATTTTCTTTTAAGGATCTCAGCAGCTTTTCGGTGTCCATTTTGCTCCAGCATGTTCCTCATTTCCCGGCTTTTTTTCTGCATCAGTAGGAACCTTTCCTTTATTGTCAGGGAAAGGAGATATTGCAGCTCAAAATCCATTTCTTTTTTTTCGTTGTCTTTGTTTAACAAAAGAATTGTGCCATTCGCTTTATTGCCCATGGTTATATTTTACCATATTCCCCAATAGCAGTCATCCAAACAAAAACCAAACAAATATACGGGGAAGCTTACTCCGGGGAATCTTACTTGGTGTTTGACTTCTTGACTTTGTCAGTGTCGTATAAGGGGCTTGAAATGACAGTTATTGCTAATCCTCCTCATCTGCCGCGGCAAACAACTCGGCAAGCAGACGTTGAGATTTCTGCAGACCGGATTCGCTAAAGGCAATCGATTTTGCTTTGCCGACAGGATTGGCAATGAAGCCTTTTTTGTGCAGTCGATCCATGGCATCCCAATCGAACGATTTCCAGGCCCGAAAATCGTCATGCAGGCCAAGGTGCAACAAGGCCAGGACAACCCGATCGATATTCTCCGTATCGAGTTTCATGAAAAACCTCCTTGTGTCGGATCTATTGTAGCACAAGAAGAGGCTAGGAACTTTGAAAATGTGAAGGGGTTTGAGCTGGGGAATACCTATCCCGGCTGTACCCGAATTTTAATAAAACATTTTAGGGCAAAGTGATCACTTTCACGTTTTTAGAATTCGTCCTCGTTTCATTTCAGGCTCCGGGCTCCAAGGTCCCGGCGCTTTCCAGCGACTGCGAAACATCCGTTGCCCGGCTAGCGCAATTGCGGGTGGTTCCAGAAACATTTTGACCCCGGCAACAATGTCCGCAAAGGAATCCGGCGCGCCGGAAAGCCTGGACTTTCTGATGAATCCCCGCCATTGGACATTTTTATCCTTGTCTTTCGGGAAGGAATCATCGAACACTGCGGGATCGACAGGGACCGGAGTATCGCGGTTGGCGAATGTTGTCTCGATGGCTTTGGCCAGTATGGCTCCCCGGAAATCGAACGATCGGGAGAGCATCCAGATGTCATGAAAGTCCTTTATGCGGCTGTTCAGGATGCCGCACTTGACCATGGCGTGGAACTTTTCGGCAATGGTGCTTTCCATGCTGTAACCGCTCAATTCAGGCGGTGGGAAATCAAGGAGTACGGGATAGGTGACTTTGAGGGGACCGGGCACGATCACGTCCCCGAAGCCGATATCCGCCTGCACCGCTACCCGGGCATTACCGAGAAAACCGCGGATGCGTACCCGGACGCCCTGGTAGCCGGCATCATCCATGATCCTCATGGCCGTGACTGTTTCCGGGTCGAAAGTCATACCGTCCTCGACAACGACCATCTTACAGACCTCCTTCATTGCCGCGGCGATCTTAGCAGGATCGTTTTCGATCCTCCCTGAAAGATCGATGTCCATGGTGGGGCGCGACATGGATCCGCTCCAGGCCGAGAGCATCAATGCTCCCTTAAGGATGAAGCGGTCCGCGTAAGGGCTCTTGGACAGTCGGTACATGAAGCGCTCGATGGCGAAGTGTTGCAGGAGCTCATTGAACGGCCGGGAAGACTCCCTGGCTTTAGTGAGAAGGCGCTGGTGCACCGAGGCAGGTATGTTCCGGATGTCTCGGGCCATTGTTACAGGAGCGCCTCGAGATAGGGACGGATGATCTTTTCGACCCGGCATATCGAGGCGTAGAGCATGAGCTGGTCAACCCGGATGCGCTGACGCTCGCGGTAATAACGGACGGCCTCCACCGCCGTGTCGAGCCCGATTTTGCCACGGAACTTGAAGCAATCGGCGATCGTTTTTTCCGGGCTGTAGATCTTCACCTTCACGCCGTCGATCTCATGGATTTCCACGCCCTCCGTGAAAGCCCTTTTGCTGACGCGGTATGTCCTGAGCGGCGGGTGGTCAATTCGGGGCTCCTCGGCACCGCGCGGCAGCGCCATATGCACTTCGTGGGGGATCTGCGTGGTGAGTTCGTGAAATGACAGCGCCGAGATCAGGCAGATCACCCCGCCGGGAACCCGCGTTGCCACGGTCACCAGGTCGGGGTTGCCCAGCGGCGGGTCGCTGGCCAGGCGATATACTCCCCGGCTCACCCGTTCCAGCGCCCCGGAGTCCCGCATGGCATAGAACGTAGTGGGGTGAATCCCCGCGCGCATGGCCTGGGCCGTGCGTAGAATGCCGCCGTGCTTCTTGAACACGGCGATCGCTTTTTCGACCTGTGAAATCCGGTTGTCCATCCGAAATACCTCTTGATAGAAATACCTATACATTTTAATATCTATTGGTATTATTATCCATCGCAAACACGATGTCAAGGTGCAGTCTTGCCAGAGCAACAAAATACCAAACCCGCCAGCAGTTTTCCCAGACTCCATGTCTGATGGTCAAACTTCAGCACCTAATGTCGGCACTTGCAACAATTAGCCGACGTTTTGCATGATTATGGGCATTGTTGTCAGATCGGAAGCCATAAGGGTTCGGTCTCCTGGTTCCAGAAATCAGCATCGACTGCATCCCAGTTTCCTATCAGCGAATTAAAGACCTATTTTCAATAGGTTCGCTAGTGACAGGTCGCGACCTGTCACTACTTCATAATTCCTTCTCCATTATCGCCGCCAGCATAATCCGTTAAAATCTCTTTGAAATCTTCTCTTCACCCTTCACCCTTCACCCCTCACCCCTCACCCCTCACGCGTTACGTGTCAAGGATAATTGCCGGGGAGGTCCTTCTGAGGTATAATGGCCTTTAATTTGAGGAGGATCAACAATGATCAACGAAGCGATCTTCAGAGAATATGATATCCGCGGCCTGGCAGAAACTGAATTGGCCGACCCAGTGGTGGAGCGCATCGCCATGGCCACGGCGGCCATCTATGTGCGTGAGGGAAAACGGGAGATTGCCATGGGCATGGACGGCCGACCCAGTTCCCCCCACATTAAAGATATTTTTAGCCAAACCCTGGCCCGCTTCGGCCTGCAGGTCACAGATCTGGGACTGGTACCGACACCGGTGGTTTATTTCGCGGCTTTCCGGCACAAAATGGACGGCGCCGTCATCATCACCGCTTCGCACAATCCGAGCGAATACAATGGCTTCAAGATAATGCTCGGCACGGCGGCACTTTACGGAGAACAGATCAAGGAGATATACCGCTTGGCCTGCGACGGGCCTTATGCGGCTGAAATAAAAGGCAGCATTAGGCAAAAAGATATTCTTCCTGAATACCTGGCCTATATCGAAGCAAATATCCAATTGAAAAAAAAGATCCGCGTGGTCATTGACGGCGGCAACGGCACCGGCGGCATCACCGCTCCCGAGCTGTACCGCCGGCTGGGTGCCGAAGTCACGCCGCTCTATTGCGATGTGGACGGCCGTTTCCCCAATCACCACCCCGACCCCACCGTGGTCAAGAACCTGCAGGACCTGATCGCCAAGGTCAAGGAAACCGGCGCCGACCTGGGCATCGGCCTGGATGGCGACGCTGACCGCCTCGGTGTGGTCGACTCCAGGGGGCGCATCCTCTGGGGCGACCAGCTGCTTATCATTTACGCCCGCGATATTTTGAAAAACCATCCGGGCGCCAAGATCATCTCCGAGGTGAAGGCCTCGGAAGTCCTGTACTCCGAGATCAAAAAGTACGGCGGCATTCCCATCATGTGGAAAGCGGGCCATTCGCTGATAAAAAAGAAAATTTTCGAGGAAAACGCCCTGGCCGCCGGCGAGGTCAGCGGCCATATATTTTTCAACGACAAGTGGTTCGGTTTTGACGACGCGGTCTACGCCGGGGCTCGTCTCCTGGAAATTTTGGGCAATTCCGGGCAAACCCTGGCCGAGATTTACGACTCCATCCCCCAGGTTTTCAATACCCCCGAGATCCGTGTCGACGCCGGCGATGAAATCAAATTCCGCATCGTGGATACCATCCGCGAGCATTTCAAAAAAATACTTCCGGTTATCGACATAGATGGCGCCCGGGTCAAGTTCCCGCACGGCTGGGCGCTGGTCAGGGCTTCGAATACCCAGCCGGCACTCGTGGTCCGCTACGAGGCCGATTCAGCAGAGGAGCTGCAGAAGATCCAGAGCCAGGTAGACGAAGTTATCCGCAAAACCAAAGCGCAAATGGTTGGCTGACTTGCCGTTCGTCCTTAAGATCATCCTGCTGGCCCTGGTGCAGGGAGTCACGGAGTTTTTTCCGGTCAGTTCCAGCGGCCACCTGATTGTTTTCCAGAAGATCCTGAACTTCAACACCCTGCCACTGATTTATGATATTTTTTTTCACTTGGGTACCCTGCTGGCTGTGGTGATTTATTTTTTAAAGGACCTGAAACCCCTGGTGCTGCGTTTTTACGAAAAAAAGAATTTCCACATGCTGCTGCTGCTGGCCACCGCCACGCTGCCGACAGCGGTCATCGGTTTCGTTTTCAAGGATTTTTTTGAAAACCTGTTTGAAGAACCGACCTACCTGGGATATTGCTTCCTATTCACCGCGATCGTGCTTCTGGCCACAAAATACCTGCGCCTGAAAAAGATCGCCATGTTCCCGGCCGCGTTCATCATCGGCGTCTGCCAGGGCATCGCCATCCTTCCCGGGGTTTCCCGCTCCGGCCTGACCATTGCCGCGGCACTGATCATGGGGTTGGGATTTGAATTTTCCTTCCGCTTTTCCTTTCTGCTTTCCATCCCGGCCATCCTTGGCGCCTTACTGCTCGAAGCCGACAGTATCCCCTGGCAGGGAGGCCATTGGCCCCAACTGCTGCTGGCCGTGCTGGCCGCGGCTTTTTTCGGCTACCTGGCCCTGGGAATGCTGAAAAGGATCATGGTCCGTGAGAAGTTTTACGGTTTTGGAATGTATCTGTTGGCCGCGGGGATATTGACCCTGCTGTTTCTTTAATCCCGCAGCCAAGCCATCATCTCGTTGTGATCAGGATTTCACCTGCAGCTGTTGGCGGACCATTTCGGTAATGGTGCGGAAATCGATCTTACCGCTGCCCATCTTGGGGAAATCTTCCAGAATCACGAATTGCTTGGGCAGGGCGATGGCCGGGAGTTCTGCGGCCATGGCCTTGAGCATTTTTTTCTGGTTAACCTCTTTATTCAAGGCGGCGACGATCCTGGCCCCTTTCAGCGAATCCGGGACTTCAACCACGCAGCACTCGGTTTCCTCTGGAAGCAATTTCAGCAAAACGCTTTCGACTCTCACCAATGAAACCATTTCGCCACCGATCTTGACAAAGCGCTTCAGCCGGCCGCGGTGCCACAGATAGCCTTCTTCGTCCAGCACTCCCATGTCGCCGGTCTCATACCAGCCGTCCTTGATCCTGAGCGAGGTTTCCTCCAGATCGTCGAAATATCCTTTCATGACCAGGTCGCCTTTGACCAGTATTTTCCCCTCGCTTCCCAGCGGCAGCGTTTCGCCGGAATTTATGTCCACGATCTTCACCCGGACACTGGGCAGCACCTTGCCCACACTGCCAGGCTTGTTGGCAGCGGGCAGGTTGGTGGAAACGACCGGGCTGGTTTCGGTGCTACCGTATCCTTCGCATAGTTCCAGGTTGTGCTTCTTCAGGAAACCGGCGCGCAGAGAATCCGGAGTCTTGTCAGCCCCGGCCACGGCCACGCGCAGTGAAGAAAAATCGCCGGGATCCGATTGGCGCAGGTAGCCGGAAAAAAAGCTGGGGGTGCCGACCATTAGTGAAACCTTTTCTTCGCGTATGATGGTGCAGACCTTCTTGTATTCCAGGGGGTTGGCGTAGGAAACAATGGTCATACCAAAAAGCATAGGCAGCCAGAAATCGACATTATGGCCAAAAACATGAAAAAGCGGCAGGTTGGCCAGCATGATGTCATCACTGGTCACGGTCAGCACCTTGGCGATGTCCATTACGTTTGAGCCGATGTTGCGGTGGGTAAGTTGAACCGCCTTGGGATCCTTTTCACTGCCCGAAGTGAAAAGAATCACCAGGTTGTCATCAGGTTCGCCCTGGTGGACCGATTTCAACAGGAAATTGAGCGGCAGCTTGGATTTAACAAGCGCTTTCACTTTATCGGCCGGGGCTATGCTTGCCATGATGTCTTCGATAAAGACCATCCCCGAAACCAGGCGACAGCCGATTTTTTCCAGAAGGGCCCGGGAAGCAATGATGGTTTTGAAACCGCATTTTCTCTGGGCGTATTCGGCGTTATTGGCCGCGCCGGTGGAGTAATTGATCATCACCGGCACCTTGCCGGACATGAGTACGCCAAGGATCGAAAGCATGCAGCCGGCCGAAGTGGGGATCATGATGCCGATGAAGCCGTCATCGTACTTTTTGAACTTGCGGGCCAGGATCAGCGAGGCGATCAAGGCCTTGGAATAGGTGACTTTTTTTTCGAGAGTACGGTCGATAATGGCCAGTTTTTCAGAGTATTTCTTGGCGTTTCTTATGAACTCTTGGTGCAGAAGCATGGGCAACCTCCGGATCATTATTTTTTAACGTCTCTTTATAGCACAAAATCATTTTTTTTTTCAGCCTATCGAAATAAAAGTTCCGCGTCTTCTCCGTGATTTAAAGCAGATCAAATGCTTTGTTGGGGAATTTGGCATTTCAATCGACGTACTTTACTTGTTTTTAACTTTTTTATCCTTTATTTTTAACTTTTTCATTTTTTTGGCAATTGTATTCCTATGCAATTTAACACTTGCCGACATTTTCAATACATTATGGTCATATTTTTCCAACAAGGCCTGCAACAGGGTCTTTTCAAATTCCTCTGTGATCTCTTTGTAGAAAAGATATCGTGAATTGACTGCCTTGCCTGCCAGAATCTTCATTTGATTCTTGATGGTCAGTGCTTCAAACTGTTCGGCTATTTCGGTTATCTTTTTTGCAGTCATAGAATTTGATTGATTTCAGCCTGTCCCTTAATGTGGGAGGCAGCACCTTGATGCCCAAGACAATAATGCTGGCCAGATGGGGGGCCAGCTGCGAACGGTTGAGCAATTCCTGGTTTAAAGGGAAAACCAAGAAACTGTAAATGATCAATCCGGCCAGCAAAATTCCGCGCAGCAGTCCGAAAGCGGCTCCCAGCAAGCGATCCATGGCTTTAAGCGGGCCAACGATCAGGAATTTGCCGATCAGGTGGGTTATTATCGAACCAAATACGGCGACCAAGGCCAGTAAAAACAGGAAACCGGCAAAATTGGCCAGGTTGCGGTTGTCGATCCAGCTGTTCAGGAAGAGTCCGGCTTCCTGATAATAAAAAAAAGCGATGACCAAAGCCGCGATCAGAAAAAACAACGAAAACAACTCACGTACCAGGCCGCGGAACAGGCCGAAAAAAACGGAAAAAAAGAGGATCAGCAAAAAAAGCAGATCCAGAATGTTCAATTCGCCACTCATGGTTCCTGACCGGTCAGGATACGGAAAATCTCCCCATATTTCTCGGTCGTGGAGACGATCACATCGGCAGGAAGTTGCGGCGGCGGCGACTTGCGGTCCCAGGAGGAGCCAAGGAGAAAATTTCGTACGAACTGCTTGTCGAACGGCGGCGGCTCCTGCCCGGGCCTGTAGTCATCGCGCTTCCAGAACCGGGAAGAATCGGGAGTGAAAATCTCGTCGATAAGAACCACGTTGCCCTTATCGTCGCGGCCGAATTCGAATTTGGAGTCGGCTATAATGATGCCCTTTTCAAGCGCATAGGCGCTGGCCGCAGCGAACAACCGCAGGGAAAGAGATTTGATCTCGGCGGCAGTCTCCTCACCCAATTGATCGGCCATCTGTTCTGAGGTAATGTTCTCGTCATGGCCCGTATCGGCCTTGGTCGTGGGCGTGAATATAGGTTCGGGGAGAGAATCGGCGAATTTCAGCCCCAGCGGTAGCTTGACCCCACAGATGGTCCCGGTTTTCTGGTAGGTGTTCCAGCCCGATCCCACTATATAGGCGCGGACAATGGCTTCGATGGGAAAGGCTTCGAGTTTCTTGGCCAGAAGCGAGCGTTTTTCCAGAATATCCGCCTGGGCGGCAAATTCCAGAAGCTTTTCCGGCTCAGTGCTGATCACATGGTTGGGGATCAGGTTCTGGGTCCTAGCGAACCAGAAGCCGGCGATGCGGTTCAATATCTGCCCCTTACCTGGAATCAAGGAAGGAAGAACATAATCGAACGCCGATATGCGGTCGCTGGAGACGATCAGCAGACGGCCGTCAACTTCGAACACATCGCGCACCTTGCCGCTTTTGAATATTTTATAAGGCAATTCTGTCTTGCCTAGCGTTTTCATTTAACCTCTCCTCGCTTGATGTTCCAAATGGAAAAATGTATTTTATTGAATCGAAGTTTGTTTGTCAATGAATCAGTAAAAAATTATTTCAAACGATCAGCATGGCATCGCCGTAAGCTCGAAATTCGTGATGCATGAAGAAAAAGCAATGCTGCATTATCCAGATCCCCCCGGCTGCGCCACCCCCCCTTACCAAAGGGGGGATAAAGGGGGGATCAGTATTCCGGAAGTGAACAACAATGCCTGCCACTAAATACTTATCCCCCCGGCTGCGCCACCCCCCTTACTAAAGGGGGTTAAGAAAAAGGCAATATTGCCTGCTCTTTCTCTCCCCCCTTACCAAGGGGGGATAAAGGGGGGATCAGTATTCCGGAAGTGAACAACAATGCCTGCCACTAAATACTTATCCCCCCGGCTGCGCCACCCCCCCTTACCCAAGGGGGGATAAAGGGGGGATTAGTATTCCGGAAGTGAACAACAATGCCTTCCACTAAATACTTATCCCCCCGGCTGCGCCACCCCCCTTATTAAAGGGGGTTAAGAGAAAGGCAATATTGCCTGCTCTTTCTCTCCCCCCTTATCAAGGGGGGATAAAGGGGGGATCGGCATTCCGGAAGTGAACAACAATGCCTGCCACTAAATACTTATCCCCCCGGCTGCGCCACCCCCCTTATTAAAGGGGGTTAAGAGAAAGGCAATATTGCCTGCTCTTTCTCTCCCCCCTTATCAAGGGGGGATAAAGGGGGGATCAGTATTCCGGAAGTGAACAACAATGCCTGCCACTAAATACTTATCCCCCCGGCTGCGCCACCCCCCCTTACTAAAGGGGGTTAAGAAAAAAGCAATATTGCCTGCTCTTTCTCTCCCCCCTTACCAAGGGGGGATAAAGGGGGGATCGGCATTCCGGCTGTTTTGTTTTTTTTGGCACGGTGCTTTCAAACGATCAGCATGGCATCGCCGTAAGAAAAAAAGCGATAGCCTTGGGCAATGGCCTGGCGGTACGTTTCCTGCAATAGTTCCTTGCCTGCAAAAGCGGCGGCCAGAATGAACAGAGAGGACCGCGGCAGGTGAAAATTGGTTAGCAGCTTGTCCACCATGCGGAAGCGGAATCCCGGGCTGATAAAAATATCGGAATCGAACTCCTGGCATGGTTCGGACAATAGCGCGTAACTCTCCAGGGCACGGACCGAGGTGGTGCCGACAGCAAGAAGTTTCCTGTCCTGCTCTTTTAAGGCCAGGATGCGCTGGGCCACTTTGGCAGCGATCCTGATTTTTTCGCTGCCCATGCGGTGCCGGCTGATATCCTCGGCTTCGATCTTTTGAAATGTTGCCTCGCCAACCTCCAGGGTTATCTCCAGCAAAGGATTGCTCGCGCGGATGCGTGCCAGAACCTCTGGAGTGAAATGCAGCCCGGCTGTGGGAGCGGCAATGGAACCGGCATTCCGGGCATAGATTGTCTGATAGCGCTCCAGGTCGAAACTGCGATAATTAATCGCTTCAGCGTATTTGCGCTTGATATACGGCGGCAGCGGCGCATAGCCCTGGGCCAGGACTTGCTCATATTCGCGGTTGCAAAGCAGCAGGCGCCGGCCGCGCCGATCCGTTTCGAGCACCTCGGCCTCCAGCCCGTCCGCGCCGCAGAATATCGCTCCCAGGTTGAAATACTTTGCCGGCTGGCAAAGAACTTCAACTTTTTTGTCGCCCAGGTTGCGCACCACCAGCATCTCCGCTGCCTTGCCGCCGATGCGGCCCAGCAGGCGGGCCGGCCGCACCCGCGAATTGTTCATGACCAAAAAATCGTCGGCAGCGAGCAGATCGGGCAGCTGCTTGAAAGATGCATGGGTGATTTTACCGGTCTTGCGCTCCAATACCAGCAACCTGGATTCATCGCGGCGATCGGTGGGGAAACGGGCGATCCGTTCGGCCGGTAAAACAAAATCAAAATCAGATAATTTCATGAAATGCTCTGTGGTGGCAGGTTTAAATACCGCCTGCAAATGCAAGGGAAGGTTACAAACCCTCCTTTGCCCCTAAAAACCTTAAGCAATAAATGACGCAGGGAACGCAAATTTTCGTTCCCTGTCCCAGCCAGGTTTCGATTTATATCTCGCTTTATTTTTTTCCTAACACTAACACTGTCACTAACACTTTCTTATTCTTCCTCTTCCTTGACCCGGCCTTCCTTGACCGCCTCGTCGATGATTTTTTTCTGCTGATGGCTCGGCACTTCCTCGTAGTGGGAGAATTCCATAAAAAAACTGCCGCGGCCGCCGGTGATCGAGGTCAGGGTGGGCTCGAAATCGAGCATTTCCGACATGGGCACCACGGCCTTGACCACGTGGTTCTTGCCCTTGATCTCCATGCCCTGGATCTTACCGCGCCGGCCGCTGAGGTTGCCGTTGATCTCGCCCATGAACTCTTCGGGTATGACCACCTCCACCTTCACCACCGGTTCGAGGATGGTGGGCTTGGCCGCCTTCATGGCCAACTTGAAAGCCATGGACGAGGCCATTTTGAAAGCCATATCCGAGGAATCAACTTCGTGGTGACTGCCGTCGTACAGTTCCACTTTGAAATCGACCACGGGATAGCCGGCCAGCACGCCGGTATTCTTGGCCTCAACGATCCCCTTTTCGATGGCCGGAACGAAATTGCGCGGAACAGACATGCCGCTCAGGGCATTGACGAACTCGAAATCACCCCCTCGGGGCAGGGGTTCCATGCGGATGAGCACGTGGCCGTATTGGCCGCGGCCGCCGCTCTGTTTCTTGTATTTCTTTTCCACATCTGATTTTCCCATTACGGTCTCGCGGTAGGCGATCTTGGGAGGCTTCATCATCACCTCCACCCCGTACTTGTGTTTCAGCTTGTTGACCACCAGCTCGACATGCAGCTGGCCGTTGCCTGAGATGACCAGCTCCTTGGTCTGCGGGTCGCGCAGCATACGCAAAGTCGGGTCCTCCTCCATGATGCGCTGCAATGCATTGGAGATCTTGCCCTCATCGCCCCGGGTTTTGGGCTCGATGGCGAAGGATATCGACGGGACGGGGAATTCGATATCCGGCAAGCGGATCTTGTCGGCCTTTGTGGTCAAGGTATCCCCGGTTTGGGTTTCCTTAAGCTTGGCCACGGCCACGATATCACCGGCCTGCACCTCCTCTCCAGCGCTTTCCTGGATTTTACCCTGAAGTAAAAACAGTCCGGCCACCCTCTCTTCGACTTCCTTGACGGAATTGAAATAAAAAGTATCGGGTTTGAAAGTTCCGGAAAAAACCCGGATAAGCGAGACCTTGCCGGTAAAAGGATCGGAGATGGTCTTGAAAACCAGCCCGGCGAAAGGAGAAGCCTTGTCGACCTTGACTACGCTTCCGTTCTTGGCGGTCGCGGCAGCCACATCGGTCGGGGCCGGGCAGAAAGCGATGATAAAATCCAGCAGCTGATTCACGCCGCGGTTGCTGAGAGCATCGCTGACCAGGACCGGAAAAACATTGCGCTGAACCATGGCGTCCTTCAACCCGGCGCGAATTTCCTCGCTGGTCAGGCTGCCCGCGGCAAAATATTTATCCATGAGTTTTTCGTCGTTTTCGGCGATCTTTTCCAGCAGCGCTTCGCGGC
>Ga0268280_1001248_pt1 | contig 17592 bp, 18 predicted proteins | sample saktaG_9_FD_190139 | JGI IMG/M metagenome (GOLD analysis project Ga0268280, IMG submission 190139) | Saline water microbial communities from Sakinaw Lake, British Columbia, Canada - sak_2011_5_24_40m | ecosystem: Environmental > Aquatic > Non-marine Saline and Alkaline > Saline ... | reverse complement strand
TTTCTTTGATTCTGGCCGCTTTGGCGGACAGACCGCGGATATAACCGAGATGGGCGCGACGGACTTTGCCTTGACGCACGACTTCGATTTTTTCCACGAGCGGCGAATGAATCGGGAAGGTCCGTTCGACGCCGATGCCGTAGGACATTTTCCGAACCGTGAAGGTTTCGCTTACGCTCTGGCCTTGACGTTTGATGCAGAGGCCTTCGTACATCTGGATGCGTTCGCGTGTTCCTTCTTTGATTTTTACGAACACCTTGACGGTGTCGCCGGGACGGAACGATGGTACGTCGGTTTTGATGAATTCCTGAGTCAGTTTCTCGATGAATTGCTGCGACATGGGTTTCACTCCTTTTTGGGCTGATCCGAAGTTCACGGAACGAATCCGGCGGAACGTCGGCGATGCGATGGTTTCTGACAGCGTTAGTTATTATATCATATCAGGGATGGTAAATCAATTCTTTTTTACCGGCTTTTTCAAGAGATCGGGACGACGTTCGACCGTCCGTTTGAGCGACTGCTCGCGGCGCCATTTTTCGATTTCCGCATGGTTGCCACCAAGGAGGACATCCGGCACTTTCATGCCGAGGTATTCAGCCGGTCGGGTGTACTGCGGATGTTCGAGCAATCCTTCATAAAACGAATCGTGCGGCGCCGAATCTGGTGACCCGAGGACGCCCGGCAATAGCCTGACAACGCTGTCGGCGATCACCATCGCAGCGAGTTCGCCGCCGGTCAGGACATAATCGCCGATCGACATCTCGCCGTCGACGAGACTGCGGATGCGTTCGTCGAATCCCTCGTAATGGCCGCAGATCAAAAGAAGGTGTTCACACTGCGCCAGCCGGTTTGCTTCCGCCTGGACGAAAGGCACGCCCTGTGGCGTCAGCAGTATCTTCATCGCCTGATCGCTGCCTTCGATTGCCAGCAGCGCGCGATGGATCGGCTCGACGGAAAGCACCATGCCGGCGCCGCCGCCAAACGCGTAATCGTCGACGTGACGGTGCTTGTTGGTCGCATAATCGCGAAAATCGACAAGTTGGAATTCGACGGCGCCGATTTCCTGGGCGCGTTTGATCATCGAAGCACCGAAAACGCCGGTGAACATCTCCGGAAACAGCGTCAGTATCGTGATTTTCATAACAAGCCTTCCATTTCCACGACGGTTACGACCCGTCCTTTCCGATCGACTTCGGGAACCAGCTGATCGACGAAGGGAACAAGGGCGACGTTGCCGTCGTTCTTTGCGACTTCAAGATAATCGCCTTGCGGGTAGGTACGGATGCCTACTACCCTGCCGACCGTTTTCCCGCCCTGAACCACGGCCATGCCGATCAGATCGGCGGCGATGAATTCGTTGGCGTTCAGATGGACCGGCATGGCGTCTTCGGCATAGAGATCGAGCCCTTTGTAAGGTTCGACATCCTCGATCCGGGAAAAACCCGCAAACGTCAAAAGATCGAATCCCTGATGAACCCTGAATCCGGTCACGGTCACCGGCTTCATGCCTTCAGCGGTCGCGATGAACAGGGTATTGCCGGCGGCGTACCGGTCGGCTTTGAAATCGGTGGCAGGCAGAACTTTGATTTCCCCCTTCAAAGCGTGGGAATTGACGATTTTACCGATGCGGATGAGACCCATGCCGTCAGCTCCGACGGGCTTTCCTGCCCGTGTAAGCCAGTTTCGGGGTGCGGTCGACATGATACACGCCCCAGTGCTTCTCCGGCTCGATTGGGTCGTTTCCGCCCTTCCAGGGCTCATCGAACGCTTCGAACACGAACATCGTGATCTGATTGTCGCGGCTCCAGCGTTCGACCTGGGCGAGATATTCGGCCTGCTCGGCTTCCCCGACCTGGTCTTTGTCCATCGAATCGTTACAGGAGGTCGCCCATCCGTACTCCGTGAAGAGAATCTGTTTTCCCGGATAGGCGGCGCGGTTTTCTTCATAATCGAATATGTTGACGCCCAAGGCTTCGTCAAGCCGCTTGCGCGACCACAGCGGATAGGAATGGATGCAGATGAAATCGACTTCCGTGGCGATCGGTGCCCCTTTCGTTTTCCAGTAATGGGCGCCTTCGCAGAACGTAACCGGAATGTCGGTGAGCGTCTTGAGATAACGGACATGAGCGGCCAAAGATTCCGCCGACATCAGATTTCCGTGCCAGTCCGAAGTCGATTCGTTACCGACGGAAACCGCCATGACGATGTCCTTGTACCGGTTCGCCAAAACGGCCATCCGGTCAAGTTGGCGAAGATTTTCGATTTTATTGACGGCGATTTCCGCTTCGGAATGCAATCCGCCCCAGGGACATTTGGGATTGGATATTTCTCCCCCCGGTTCGACGCCGAGCATGACTTTGAACGGCAGCCGTTCCTCTTCGATCACCTTCAGGACGGTACCCGCATGCTCCTGGATGTCGTACATCCGGAGATAATCGAAATGCGGTTTCAAAATCGTCAGATCTTCCAGCACCTGCGCATACGTCGGGAATATCCGCGTGCGCGGACTCTGGTTTTCACGATATCCGGAGTAACAGACGCCTTTTCCATACTTGATCATAGTATCCCTCCAAGTCAATAAAAGTGTATCATAAATCCCGTTTTTATTCAACGCCATCCGATAGAAAAGACGGGATCGCTCCCGTCCGTTTCAAGCTTCCGTCGTGATTTCTCCGGCTTTCTTCAAAGTGATCTTGGTGACGAGTGGACCGACCAGTTCATAGATCAGCGTGGCGCAGAGGATGATGGCCCGGATCATCCCCGCGGTTTCGAAATCGAGGATGTCGACTGCCACCAGGCTGAGGCCGATCGCGACGCCGGCCTGCGGAATCAGGGCGAACCCGAGATACTTGGATATGACCTTGTCCGCTTTGCTGATCTTGGCTCCGAACCAGGCGCCGAAAATTTTCCCGACGACCCGCAGGACCACATAGATGATGCCGACGATGCCGATCTGTTTCAAAACGCTCAGGTTGAGATCGGCACCGTTTAGGACGAAGAACATGATGTAGATCGGCGGCGTCACAAAATAGATGAGCCCACTGACAAGATCGTAGACGGGACTCAGGTTGGCGAACACGGCTCCCATCGCCATGCAGGCGAGAAGCGGTGAAGCGCCGGCGATGTCGGCCAGATAGACGCAGAGGAAGACCGCCGCGACGACGAGCGAAATCCGGTTGCCGCGCCCGGTGAACCATTTGCACCCGAAGACGATGATTAGGCCGAGAATGCCGCCGATGCCGAGGGACATCACGATTTCCCACAGCGGCTCGAAAACCTGCAGGATGATCGGCGTCGTCGCCGCTTCCGTCCGCGACAGGGCCTTGGCGATCGCCACGAAGATGCCGAAGAACATGATCGCCGTGCCGTCGTCAAGCGCGACGACGCTCATCAGCGTGTCGGTGAGCGGTCCTTTCGCCTTGTATTGCCGGACGACCATCAGCGTCGCCGCCGGTGCGGTGGCCGCGGCGATGGCCGCAAGGACGAGGGCAAAGCGGATGTGGAAGTTGTCGACTTGTCCGGCGATCCACAGATAGATCATGATGCCGCCGAACACGAAGAGGATCGCAAATAAAGATTCGAGAGTGGCAATGATGATCGGCCCGGGACCGACGCGTTTGAAATAGGAAAGTTTCAATTCATTACCGATGGAAAAGGCGATGAATCCCAATGCGACGTTTGAAACGAGGCTCAACCCGGCAATGGCGTCGGCGGAAATCAGGCCGTTACCGAAAATCAGGCCAAAAAGGCTCGGTCCGAACAGCAGACCGCCGATCAGGTATCCTGTGACGTTCGGCATCTTGATCGCCTTCGCGATTTTGCCGAACAAAAGGCCGATGATCAGTACGATCCCGGCATAAAACAATATTTGGATTCCCATAATTCCGATTACGCCCCCGTTACTTCTTGAAGCCTTTGATGAAATCGATCGGCAGCGAGAACGCGATGCCGGAATTCGGTTTGTTGAGATCGCCGACGACCTGATCGATGATCTTTGACACGATGTCGACCTGCTCGTCTTCCAGCGCCATCAAAATAACCCGCGATTCGGCGCGCGGCTGGTCAAAAATGGCGCGGAGCGAGCCGATGAACTCGTTACCGAGATCGTCGTTCTCCATCAGCCGCCGACCCATGCCGGTACTGTTGATGATCGTCGCGCCCTTGATGCCGGCCTCTTTCAACCGATGGACGAAAGGATCGAGGTGTTCGACTTTGTTCATGACGAATACCATTAGTTTCATAATTTTCTCCTTTGAAAGGTAACTTCAAAACGAATATTGATTATACACCCGAAGCCATCCGAATTCAAGCCATAAAATCGGGATCATACCATCTTTTTTCCGAATGCCCAGCGGATGAAGCCGGGAAACCGGTCCTGCCAGAAGAGTTCGGTGTGGTGTCCGGACCGATCGAAGACGAAATGCAGGCGATCGGCGTCCAGACCTTTCGATCTTAACGCACGTTGCAGGCGCCAAGCGCGCCGTGCAAGCAGGAAAGACGCGAGCCAAGTCGTCCCTTCGCGGCCTCCCATATCATGATAGATTCGCGACGAATGGAAATCCGCGCCGTCAATGCGGGCAAAGATGTCCGCGGCGATGATCCAGAGCGCCGGCGAGAACGCGCCGACAACGCCGAACACGTCACCATGACTGGTTCCCAAATAAAGTGCGATGTTTCCCCCGCAGGAACTGCCGCACGTCCCGGTATGCTCCCGATTCGGCAGCGTCCGGAAGCGGGCGTCGATCGAAGGTTTCAGCGTTTCGATGAGAAAACGAGCATAGGCTTCCCCTTCCGGAACGATCAGCCTGTTTCCGGAAAGTTTTAGAAGTCTGGGCATGACATGAGCCGAAATCGCCGACGAATATTCGCCGATCCGAGTGTCGCTGCCGCTGTCGATGCCGACGACGATGATGCCAGAAATCGCGCCATCCGCCTGCATCCGGTCAAGCGATCGCGCCACATCCCACGAATAGCCGCTCCAGAGGGAGGGGTCGAAAAGGTTTTGGCCGTCATGCATATAGAGAACAGGGTAACGTCTGTCCGGATCGGTTTCGTATCCGGCGGGAAGGAGAATCCGGACCGTCCGCTGCCGGTTTGCCAAGGTTTCGATATTCCACGTTTCCATCAACAATCCGCTCATACGGCACCCCCGAATCTCATATGATTATACCGCTTCCTCCGGGTCAATGCAACTTCGGACAGATAAAAACCGCGAACAATCATTTTCACGACACGAAATCGTCTTTGACGATGGTATAATGGGGATATATTGGGTGAAAGCAGGTGACTTCCATGCTCGAAAACAACAAGAAAAACGTCATGATCAAGTCAAAATATACGGATACGGTCGACCGCAACCTGCCGCTGCCGGAATATCCCCGTCCCCTGCTGCAGCGGGACGGATGGATCAATCTCAATGGCAAGTACGAATATGCGGTCTTGGCTCGGGATGTCGCCTTTCCGGATGCGTTTCCCGGCGAAATCCTCGTTCCCTTCTGCATTGAAAGCCCATTGTCGGGAGTGTGCCGACCGCTGCTGCCGGATGAGAAACTCTGGTACAAACGGACGATCCGGGTGCCGAAACTCGGCGAAGGTGATCGGTTGCTGCTCCATTTTGAAGCCGTGGACTACATCGCCGAAACGTTCATCAACCAGACTTTCGTCGGCCGCCATGTCGGCGGGTATCTTCCGTTTCACTATGACATCACCGATTTGGTCGTTCCGGGAATGAACGAACTGATCGTCGGTGTGACCGATCCAACCGACCATGGGCGGCAAGAACGCGGGAAACAGGTACTTGAACCCAAGGGTATCTGGTACACCGCGACTTCGGGCATCTGGCAGACCGTCTGGATGGAAGTCGTGAGCGACGTCCGCGTCGCCGACCTGAAAATCATCACCGACTGGGATCATTCCCAGATCCGGATCAAACCTTCGCTGACCCAGGATGACGCCAAGGTGAAACTGACCATCCGCCATGGCAAGAAAACGATTGTTCAGAAAGACATCGATTCCGACTGCTTCAATATCGTACCGATTCCCGACTGCCAGTCCTGGTCGCCGGAACAACCGTTTCTTTACGATGTTCTGATTGAAGTCCGTCAGGAAGCAATCGTGAAGGACAAGGTGAAGAGTTATTTCGGCATGCGCAAGATTGAAATCCGCAAGGACGATCACGGATACCCCCGGATTCTGCTGAACGGCAAGCCCTATTTTCAGACGGGCGTCCTTGATCAGGGGTATTATCCCGACGGCTTGCTGACGCAACCTTGCGATCAGGCCCTGCAGGATGATATCCAGGCGATGAAGGACCTCGGCTTCAACATGCTCCGTAAACATATCAAGATCGAATCAGAACGATGGTATTATCATTGCGATCGCCTTGGCATGCTGGTCTGGCAGGACATGCCTTCCGGCGGTGATGGCTATATCGGCGACTGGCTCGCCGCCATTTGGCCCAATCTGTTGCCCGGCCTGCCCATCCGCGACGATCGCTATGCAACTTTCAAGCGCGCCGACGCCACCGGAAGGAGCGAGTTTTTGGAACATCTGACCGGCATGATTGATCACCTCTTCAACCATCCTTCGATCGTCTGCTGGGTTCCGTTCAATGAAGCCTGGGGCCAGTTCGATGCCAAGAAAACCGCCGCTTTCGTAAAATCGATCGATCCTTCGCGGCTCGTCGATCATGCCAGCGGCTGGTATGATCAGGGCGGTCCTGATCTGATCAGCCGACACCGGTACATCCTGAAACTCAAGGCCCCGCGTCCAGACGGCCGGCGGCCGTTCGTTCTTTCCGAATTCGGCGGTTACAGTCAAATCATCCCGGATCACGTCTGGAATCCCTCCGGCTCGTTTGGCTACCGCATGTACAACACCCCAGAAGCCATCACAGCCGCATACGCCAAACTGATAAACGAACAGGTGCTCCCGCTCGTCAAGGCGGGTCTGTGCGCGACGGTCTATACCCAGCTTTCGGATGTGGAACTGGAAGTGAATGGGCTTCTCACCTATGACCGCGAACGTACGAAGATCGATGCCCGGACTGTCCGTGAACTCAACACGGCCCTCAAGGCAATTCAATATTAAAAAAACGATGCATCGGCACCGTTTTTGGTTTCAAGGCAGGAAATAGAGGGAAAGCGCAAGGCAGATCTGAGCGGCGTAATAGGTAACGAGATTGGTGATGATGTAAGGCGCCCCCGTTTTGCCTTTGAAGTAGATCTGGGAGAGAATCAGATCGGATGCGGCGAACAGGATTCCGCCAGCGCAGACGAGTGCCGAGAGCGGATCTCCCGCCCGCGTGACGAAGGCATGGACGCCCTCCGCGGCCACGAGGAAGACAAGAAAGGTGTAAATTGACGACGAGACTTTCGAATTGCCCCAGTCCATCTTCATCCAGCGGGATGCGATGACGACGACCACGGTCAGCGCGACCGCCACGAGGATGGCGATGCCGCTGATGCCGAAACGCCAGATCATGGCATAATAGTAGAACAGATGACCAATGGCGAAACAGATCGTGCCACCGAGGATGAGGCGGGAATTTTCAATTTTCGGACGAAGACTCCGAAGCGCCAGATACAGATCCCCGAGCAGTCCGCAGACGAGTCCGAGAATGAAAAAGGCATAATAGTCGACGTCAAGATGCAGATCGGGATTCTGACCCGTGACGTAGCGGAAGACGGCGGCGACCGCCAGGGCGACGAAGGCGAAACTGGCAAAGCCTTTGAACCAAAAAGCTGTTACGGGGTTGCCTTTCACCTCGAGAAATATAAAAATGACGCACAGGATGATGGCGGGTGGCAGAATGTAGAAATACGGCATCGGGATCCCTCCGGTCCAGCAGAATGAAAGCCTTCCCATTCATTATACCGAAGCGGGAAAGAAAAAGCGAGTGGGCCGGCAAATATAAGGACGATCATTCGATCAGATGGCGTATAATAGAAGATAGGAAAGCGGGGTCTCCTTATGTTGAAACGCCTTTTGAAAGTCATTCTGGTTCTTGTACTCTTGGTGATCGTGGGAGTCATCGCGTTCGTGGTGACGCTTCAGGTCACCGAATATGTTCCGGCCGAAACCGAAATTCTGACGGTAGCGACGCCGGACGGATATGTCGGAACCGAAGTCACCATTGGCGCTACGATCAAAATCATGACGTGGAACATCGGCTACGGTTCGCTCAGCGCGACCGAAGACTTCGTGATGGACGGCGGCGTGAAAGGCCGCATGGACAGCGAGGCCGAGGTCACCGCAAATCTCGACGCGATCGCCGGTGTGCTGACCACCCAGACCGCCGACATCTACTTTCTCCAGGAAGTCGACGAAGCTTCGAACCGTTCCTACGACACGCTTCAGTATACCCGATTTACCGATCTGTTCGCGATGCCGGTTTCGTATGGTCTCAATTACCGGTGCCGATTCGTTCCGTTCCCGTTTGAAATCGGGCAGATGATGGGCAACGTCACAAGCGGCATCGTCACGGCGGCCGACTTCACGGTCGAATCGGCGACGAGACATCAGTTGCCCGGCGCCTTCGCCTGGCCGATCCGGCTCGCCAATCTCAAGCGCTGCATCGTCGTGACACGGCTGCCGGTCGCCGGTTCCGATCATAAACTCGTCTTGATCAACGTGCATCTGTCCGCCTACGACGACGGTACGATGCGTCTGCAGGAAATGGCTGCCCTGAAAACGATCATGGGTGCCGAAACCGACGCTGGCAACTACGTCATCGTCGGCGGCGATTTCAATCAGACTTTTCCCAATGCCGTGACCTACACGGATGACGGAGAAGGCAATCTCGTCCCCAGTTACCTTTACGAACTCAAAGATCCGACGTATTGGCAGGCCTATGGCATGGATGGTACGTGGTTTGCGGCAAACGGCTGGCATTATGGCGTGGATACGTCTCACCCGACATGCCGTCTCCTCAATCACCCGCTCGACACCCTCGAGCCGGCCAACAACCAGTACTACCTGATCGACGGTTTTCTGGTTTCGGGCAATATCGCGATCGAACTTGTCACGACCCTTGATCTCGCCTTTGCGAACAGCGATCACAATCCCGTCGTCATGTCGTTCCACCTGATGTGAAGAAAAAGCGTCCGAACCTGTCTATTGACAGTCGAACGCTTTTTTTCATGCTTTGGTGAGATGATGGAATGCCGATCCGTTTACTTCTTTTCGCGTTTGAAGCAGAGGAACCAGTCAAGACAGTAGGTGTCTTCGCTCTTCGTTTCCATCCGCTCCTTGGCGACGCCGCAGGATCCCGCCGTCGGAACGATCGTATCCTGTCCGGGACGCCAGTCCGCCGGCGTGGCGACGTGATCGGCATCGGCTTTTTGCAAAGCGAGGATGATGCGCTTGATTTCATCGAAATTCCGACCAGTCGACAGCGGATAGTACAGAATCAGCCGGATCTTGCCTTCGGGATCGACGACGAATACGGCACGGACGGCCTGGGTGTTCGATTGGCCGGGCTGAATCATGCCGTAAAGGTTGGCCACATCCATGCGGATGTCTTCGATCAGGGGGAATTTCACCTCGATGTTCTTGAAGTTCTTCCATTCCAGTTCCTTGATTTTGCGAAGCCAGGCGATGTGGGCGTAGATGGAGTCGACCGAAAGGCCGACGAGTTCGGTGTTGAGCGCCTTGAACTCATCCGTCATACTGGCAAAGGTCATGAATTCCGTTGTGCAGACCGGCGTGAAATCGGCCGGGTGCGAAAACAGAATCACCCATTTACCGCGGTAATCATCGGGGAAAGTGATCATCCCCTGCGTCGTTTTGGCAATGAAATGCGGTGCATTGTCGCCAATCAGCGGCATTCTTCCCGTAACGGGATTGTCCATTTTTGAATCTCCTCTCTTTTGAAATCGATATTCATTCCCATTTCATCATAACACAAACCGGCTGCGATTTCCGGCGATAAAAAGAAAAAACGATGAAAATATCATCGTTTTTCAAACAGGCAGGCCAATACTTTGTCAACGTCGCGAACGATGTCGACGATGTCGAAATAGGGCAGTCCATAGATTTCCGCTTCGGTTTTCAACCGTTCGCTTTCGCCGATCAGGTAACGAACGAGCTTGTACATCGCTGCCGGCGAATAGGCGAGAAACCACGCGTTTTCGACGTCGGCCGCATGCAATTGCAGTTCCGCCGCCTTGGCGTTCGGGTCGGCGGAATCATAGCCGAGATAGACGATGCGGATCTTGCCGGGGAACGCCTGAATCAGGCGGGCGGCGAAGGCCGGCAGGAAATGAACCCCTTCGATGACCTGGTCGACAGCGTTTTCCGCCATTGTTTCGATCATCGCAAAAAGGTAGGGTTCGAGCGCCCTGGCGACGTCGCGATCGTCGTCTGTGTGATCGACGCCGATCGTCGGGTTGGCTTTCGAAAGCGACATCATCAGGTAATCGGTCGAAAATACGGCAATCCGGCGTTCCTGCAGGATTCGTCGCGCCACATACGTTTTCCCCGCTTTCGCGATTCCGGAAACGATATAGATCATGTCATTCCTCCTGGCGAAAATTCAAAAAGCGCTTCAGTACCTTGAGAAGATATGGCTGGTTCCGCCGGTCTCAGGCTTTTTCGGCCACTTCAGCGCGCTGACGGACGGCTGCGGTGATTTCTTCATAGTATTTTTCGTTGATGAAGTACTTCTTTCTTAACACGATGAATGAGCCGACGATCATCAGAACCGGCAGGAAGGTGATCGCCAGTCGCAGGATGACCCGCGCCGCCGTATCGTCGGCCGCCATGTTGTGGAAGACGCTGTCGGCCGCCGTATTGATATTCATCTGCCACCGTGTCGCCGCAATGGCAAGCAAAGCGGCATAGGTCGGCGCATCGACGGCGTCGCCACCGGCCGCGACGAAGGCGATGTACGCCGCAAGATCGGCGGATTCGGCTTCGGTGGCGTTTGCGATCGTGAACACCTGATTCTCCGGCGCCTGAAGCGCGCCGTATACGATGGCCGGATTGTTCTCTTCATCGAAATCGAAGCTGTCAAGCAGGCTTGTGCCATCGTAGGCGGATTCGAGGTAGGCGAGCCTCTCGGCGTTCGTTTTGACTTCGCTGTAGGAATTCTTCAGATATTCGAGGGCGCTGACGTTCTGGCTCATCAGGAAAACGCCAGAAATCAGAAGGACTGCCGCGAAAATGCCCTGTTCGATGGCGCTTCCAAACTTGGCGACGAACGGCCTGAGGGCGAAAACGATTGCTTCGTTGCGTTCCCCCGTCTTATACTGGTTGTATTCGATGGTGTTCGCCATGTTGACGATGAGAACCATGTAGAAGATGGCTTGCCCGGAGAAGACGAGAAAGCCGAATAAACAGACGGTGACGACGTTGATCGGGATGAACCAGTCGAACCACCCGAGCGATAGAATCGCGACGTAGCCGACGACGGTGCAGATGATGCTGTACGTCATCAGTTGCTTGCGGGTGAATTTCTTGGCAAGGGCCGCATAAAAACTCTGAACCACGATCGTCGAAATGCCGAACGTCGCGATGAAAGCGAGGGTGAGCGTGCCGTTATAGCCGATTTCAAGATAGAAAAAGTTGTAACCGAGGGCGACGAGCAGTCCCGAACCGACGGTATACAGGATCAAAGCCAGCGAAGCCCAAAGCAGTTGGTCGTTATGGAAAATAACATAAAACATTTTCTTGAGCGTCGCTTTGTCCGCATTGCGGGACGTTTCCGCTTCCTGTGGTTCCTTGACGCCGAAAACGGTGAGGAACGTGCACGCAAGGAAGATGGTGACGAAGAGGATCGAAACCATCCGGTAGCCGGCGACGGCATTGCCGACGGTCGTGAAACTGACGATCGCGTTGGCGATGAAAGCGCCGACGCCGGCAAAGACGACGACCATCGTCGTGATCGAATCGCGATCCTTCTTGTTGTGCGACAGCGCCGGAATGAGCGACCAGTACGGGATGTCATTGAGCGTGAACGCAAGTTCCCAGAACAGATAGATGATGGCGAAGAAGACAACGAATCCCCAGCCGGTGACGGCGCGGAAATTGAACATGATGAGAATGGCAACGCCCGTCAAAATGCCGCCGATCAGAATCCAGGGCCGGAATTTGCCCCATTTCGAATGGGTGTTCTCGACAATCGAGCCCATGAAAGGATCGTTGACGGCGTCCCAGACGCGGCCGATCACGAGCATGATTCCGATCACGCCGAACTGCTGCCGGTTCAACCCAAGTCCCGAAAACTGGATATAGGTCATGAGGAAGGTCGCTACCAGCTGGTAGATCATGTCACGGCCGATGCCGCCGATGCTGTAACTCCATTTGTTCTTTGACAGCAGTTTCTTTTCGATGCTCAGTACGTCAATGCCCATACGATTCCTCCGAGGGTTGATTTTGGGATCTGTCCGGCCTATAATGCGTTAAGCGTTTTCAGTAAATCTTTCTTCATCATTATATCAAGAATTTGGTGAAAAGGACATATCTCAATTTTCCTTTACGCATAAATTCGGCGAATCATGTCATGAAAAGACCCCGAACGTGGTATAGTAGAGTTGGTGATGAGATGAAAAAAATCCTTTCCCGCGCCGATTTGCTGGAACTCCGACGGAATCCGATCGCGATCGTGATCGCCAAAGGACGTTCCTGTCCGGCCTGCATCCCGGTGGCGGAGCGAATAGCGGAAATGACTTCACGCTATCCGATCGTCTCCGCGTACGAAGTCATGATCGAAGACGTCCCGCAATTCCGGGGCGAATACCTCATCTTTTCCGTTCCGACCGTCATCGTCACCGCGATGGGACGGGAAGTTCTGCGTCAGTCGCGATTTTTTGATTACGAACGGATCGAATCCCTGCTGGCCTACGAGTGCGATAAGCGAGTCTGAAAACCGTCTTCCGGAAATGCCGGAGGACGGTTTTTCTATCGATCCTCGCCAGGAGCAGAGAGCCAACCAGGATACTTCCGGCCCTTGAGCGTCGGCGAGCGCATCTTTTGACAAACCCCTCACCGCCCGCTTATAATAGAATGCTAAATTAAGGGAGGCATTCATCATGAACGAAACTATGATAACAAACGCAACAACCTCTATTGATCCGGTCGAGAAAGTCGACTTCTATTACTTTACCGATCCCGCCTGCTCCCATTGCTGGGCGCTTGATCCGGTCATGAACCGGGTCAAACACGAATGGGCGGATCATCTACGCGTCGTGACCGTGATGGGTGGGATGATCGAAAATGGCATGACCTTCAAAGACCGAACCTCCGAGGCAGCCGCCGAGATGGCTTCCCACTGGGCGGAAGTCGGACTCTATTACAACATCCCGATCGACGGATCAATTTGGACCGAAAATCCGATTTCATCGACCTGGCCGGCCAGCATCGCCTACCTCGCGGTGCAGAAAAAGGATCCGGAAGCGGCATCTAAATTCCTGCGGACGGTCCGGGAAGGCGCCTTCATCGAGAAAAAAAACATCGCTTTGCCGGAAGTGTTGGCACCGATGCTTCAATCCGTCGGGCAGGATGCTGAAGCGATTCTGGAATTCGCCGCCTCCGAAGCCGGGAAAGCTCTGTTGACGGAGAATATGCGTCCGCTGGCCGAACTCGGCGTCACCGGTTTCCCGACCGTGGTCATCGTCAATGAACGCGGGGAAGGCGTCAAGGTCGTCGGATCGCGGACGACTGATACCTACCGGAAAGCGATGCTTCGGGCGATGAAACCCGATACCCTGTTACACGCAAGGAAGCCCGAACCGCTGGCATCGATGCTCGATCGCATCCCGACCTTCTTCGATCATGAAGCCGAAAAGATCTATGATGTGCGCAAGGAAGATTTCGATACGTTCGTCGCCAGTCAACTGCAGGCCGGTACGTATGAAACGGGCGAAAAACTCGGTCATCGATTCGTTCGAAAAATAGCATAAAAAAAACAAGGCCAACCCTTAAGGGAAGGCCTTGTTTGCTTTCAGATGTGTTCCCAGAAGCGGGTGAAAATCAGCATCGCAATCGCGATTCCGGCAAACAAGATCACGGCGAACGGAATCAGAACGCCGTAGATCGCCTTGATCATCGCGAACCGTTCTTTCCGGGTCAGCTCCGTTTTGGCAAGATCGTTCTGACGTTCGCGATAGAATGAAGCGGGTTTCTTCGGAACGCGCCCGGAGGTCTGGTATTGGTCGAAGTCCATCGGTACGACCGTGCGGCCGTCATCGACGAACGTATCTTTCTTTTTTGTTGCCGGCGCCATGATGCCACCTCCCTGGCGATTCTTCAATTGAAAATCCGATCATTCCGCTTTCTTGATGTCGGCGGCTTTGTGCTTTTTTACCTCCGTCGTCGCTTTCTGCTTCTCCAGCGCGAGTTCGGCAACGAGTTTGACGTTTTCCGCCATCACGTCCGGATCATATAGATGACATTTCAACTTGTGGTTGGATTCGATTTCGCGATCGAGGGGAATGATGCGCGAACAGATGGGCATCGCTTTCGGGCAGCGAGTGTGGAACTTGCAGCCCTTCGGCGGATTCGCCGGGCTCGGGATGCTACCTTCGAGGATGATGCGGTTGGGTTTGCGGTCCGGATCCGGCACCGGCACGGCCGAAAACAGGGCGACGGTGTAGGGATGGAGCGGATTTTCGAAAATGCGTTTCTTCGAACCGTATTCAACGAGATCGCCGAGATACATGACGCCGACATTGTCGGCGATGTATTCGACGACTGACAGGTCGTGAGAAATGAAGAGATAGGTGAACCCGTAGATTTCCTGAAGGCTCTTGAGCAGATTGATGATCTGGGCCTGAATCGAGACGTCGAGGGCGGAAACGGGTTCGTCGCAGACAATGAATTTCGGTTTCAGCGCCAAGGCGCGGGCAATGCAGATCCGCTGGCGCTGACCGCCTGAGAATTCATGCGGATAACGGTCGATCTGGTGGGGCTGCAGGCCACAGTCCGCCATGATTTTCATGATATAGTCCCGATATTGACTCCGGGGAACGATATCATGTTCGCGGACGGCTTCGCCGATGATCTCGCCAACCGGCATCCGCGGCGACAGCGACGAGTAGGGATCTTGGAAAATCAACTGAATTTGCGGCCGGAGCTTGCGCAGTTCTTCTTTTTTCAGTTTGAAGATATCGATGCCGTCATAGGTGACGCTGCCTTTAGTGGCCGGCGTAAGCCGGAGGAGCGTCCGGCCGATTGTTGTCTTGCCACAGCCGGATTCGCCAACAAGACCCATTGTTTCGCCTTCCTTGATGGTGAAGGAAACGCCGTCGACGGCCTTGACCCACCCGACGACGCCCTGGAAGACGCCGGAACGGATCGGAAAATACTTGTAGAGATCCTTGACTTCGATCAATACGCGATTTTCACTCATTTTTTATCATCCTTTCCGCTGAGGAAACAAGCCACGAAATGGGTCGGCGTGATTTGGGTGAGGGGCGGATACTCGCCTTCGCAGACGACGCCCTGCCTGGCGCAGCGTTCCTTGAAATAACAGTTATCGGGCATGTTGATCGGGTTGGGAACCTGACCGGGGATGGAATATAGTCTTTCGTTCTGGGTAAGGGCGTTGGGACGCGACTTGATCAGACCGACCGTATACGGATGGCGCGGATCTTTGTAGATTTCGCGGGCGGTTCCCTTTTCGATGATCCGGCCGGCATACATGACGACGACGTAATCCGCCATTTCGGCGACGACGCCAAGATCGTGCGTAATCAGAAGAATGGACGCGTTGATTTTATCCTTCAGCCCGCGCAACAGATCAAGAATCTGCGCCTGGATGGTAACGTCGAGGGCGGTCGTCGGCTCGTCGGCGATGATGAGCTGCGGATTGCAGGCGAGTGCCATGGCAATCATCGCGCGTTGCCTCATGCCCCCTGACAATTCGTGCGGATAGGACGAATAGATACCTTCCGGGCGGGAAATGCCGACGAGGGTGAGCATATCGACCGTTTTCTGCCGGGTTTCCTTTTTGGTCATTTGCGGATTATGGTTCTTGATGACTTCATCGATTTGGTACCCGGTCGTGAAGACGGGGTTCATCGCCGTCATCGGTTCCTGGAAAATCATCGCAATGGCATTGCCGCGGATTTTCCGCATCATCGCCAGCGGCGCGCGGGCAAGGTTGATGTCCTTGTCCTCAAAATGGAAACGGATTTCGCCTTCCGTGATCTGTCCGGTCGGTCCTTGGACCAGCCGCATGATCGACAGCGACGTTACGCTTTTGCCGCATCCTGATTCGCCGACGACGCCGATCGTCTTGCCGCGGGGGACGTCGAAAGAAACGCCATCAACGGCTTTGACGACACCGATATCGGTGAAAAAATAGGTATGAAGATTGTCGATTTCCAGAATGTTATCGGGGTTTTTGATCGCGGTTGCATACTCCGCTTCGGGAATGGTTCTCCGTTTGCGGAGTTTTTCGTATTTGGTGATCTGTACGTTGCTGTACCGTCCGGCGACGGCCAGACGGCGTTGCCCTTCCTTGTGAAGAGCTTGCTTGTTATTGTTTTCCATAGCTACCTCTTCAACTTCGGGTCGAAGGCGTCGCGAAGCCCGTCACCGATGAAATTGAATGCCAAAACGGTGATGAGGATAAGCGCGCCGGCCGGAACCCATCCGAACCAGTAATTCTTCAAATACCAAGGTTGGTTCATCGCATTGATCATGTTGCCCCACGACGGAACGGGATAGCGGACGCCAAACCCGAGGAACGAGAGGGCCGCTTCCGTCAGAATAATGCCGCCAAGACCCATCGTCGCATAAACGATGAGCTGGGGAATGACGTTGGGAATGAGATGCTTGAAAATCCGCCGGGAGACTTTGAGACCGACGGCTTCCGTTGCGACCATGAATTCCTGTTCGCGAAGCGAGAGAATCTGGCCGCGGACGATCCGGGCGATGCCCGTCCAGCCGAGAAAACCCATCATGATCATCAATATGTAGATGTTCTGCTCCTTGGGAATATCCATCTGATCAACGATCGATCCGACGATCAGCATGATCGGCAGGAACGGGATACAGTTGAAGATGTCGACGATACGCATGATCAGTCCGTCGATCCAGCGGCCGTAGAATCCCGCGACGCCACCAAGGATGACGCCGATGAAAATTTCAATGAAAACGACGACGAACCCGATCGTGAGCGAAATCTGTCCGCCGTACATCAACCTCGTCATGATGTCCATGCCGTTGTTGTCGGTACCGAGCCAGTGTAGCGCCGACGGAAATTCGAAAATACGGATCAGCGACGCTTCATCATCAACGAAAACCTGTGAATAACCATACTGGGTGAAAAGCGGGCCGATGAACGAGAACAGGAACATGAACGCGATGGTGACGGTTCCGATGATCGCAAGTTTATTGCGCAGGAACCGTTTCATCACCAGTTGTCCCGGCGTCACGATTTTCTCGATGTTGATTTCGGCTTTTGACATGTCCGGTTGTGGTTCGGACGTTGTTTTACCACGGAATAATTTCTTTACCCATTCAAACACGTTGGCCACCCCTTCCTACGACAACCGGACGCGCGGGTCTACGACCGCGTACGTCAGGTCGGCAATCAAGGTGCCAAGCAGGGTCAGGACCGCTAGGAACATATTGAAAGCCATGATA
>Ga0268280_1001245_pt1 | contig 17621 bp, 14 predicted proteins | sample saktaG_9_FD_190139 | JGI IMG/M metagenome (GOLD analysis project Ga0268280, IMG submission 190139) | Saline water microbial communities from Sakinaw Lake, British Columbia, Canada - sak_2011_5_24_40m | ecosystem: Environmental > Aquatic > Non-marine Saline and Alkaline > Saline ... | reverse complement strand
TTACACCTTCCGGTTTTAATGCATCATAACATGCGAAGTTTTCATCTACAAGAGGAATATTATTTACATTATTTCCAAAAAACCATTTATACCATTTTTTAGCCCAATTTAAATAGAAATTATCTTCGGTTGCATAATAAGCTTTTTCAAGACAACAAATCATATAGCTTGAATCAATCGGTTGTTGGTCAAATAAGGCTTTATTATTACCTTTAAGATACCAGCCTTTATTTCCGATGGGCGAAGGAATATTATTCTCTTGACAATTTCTTATTAAGAAGTCTGTTGTTTTTTTGGCAATTTCAAAACTGATTTTACATTTTCTTTTTAAATAAATCTCCCAAAGTGCCCAGGGGATAAGAGCATTTGCATATACCAAATAATTTTCAAACCATACCCAACCATCAGAATATGTCTCAAAATAAAAATTATGTAGCTTTACTTTTAATTCATTTTCCAAGCCGTGCTGGTAATCAAGATTTAGTAAACCCAACAAAGCTGCTGATATTGCTCTTATTGAAGTCCAATTATGGGCATCTTCAATTAAATTTTTAATAATTTTTTTAATATAATCATTTTGATTGCTCTTTGTTGCCAAAAGAGACCATAATGTTAATCCATAAGCTTCTTTTATATTGGATTTTGAATCATATTCTTCATTTTCAAATAAACCCTTACCATTATTTTCGTAATAAAAATGATATAGTAAGCCATCTTCTCTTTGTGCTTTTAAAACGAAATTTAAATAAATATCCTTTAAATTTTCATCTTTAAATTCATCAGCGACAATAAGAGCTCGTGCTTGATCTTCCAGGGCATATCCAAATTTAGGATCAGGTTTACTTAGTTTCCCATGCTGATAAATTCCCATACTTGAAGTCATTGATCTTATTTTTTTAAGCGGATCCATAAGGATTCTCCTAAAACCTCATCGAACAATTTCAGGTGTTGCAGAGCTACATTATACCAGGTCATTAATCTTCCGAATTTGTATGTTTTATTTTCCATTCTCAATTTCTTTTGAGGGTTTTTGCAAATATCTATTACAGCATCTGCAATGGCCTGGGAATTTCGGAAAGGTACAATTATACCTCTTCCCTCTGCCAAAACTTCTTTTGCATACAAGTATGGAGTTGAAATACATATTTTCCCTGCCCCAATTGCATATGCTAAAGCACCGGAAGCGGATTGCTGCGGATCCAGATATGGAGTTATATACACATCGATAATTTTTAACCATACTACCAGTTCTTTTAAAGACAAATATTTATTTATAAATTTAACATTCCCTTGTAAATCATGCTGCTTTATTTTTTCTTTTAAAAATATTCTATATTTTTCTCCTTCTGCTTTTAATACAACCGGATGTGTCTGACCAATTATTAAATATAAAACATTATTGAATTGCTCCTTTATTTTTTTTAAAGCTTCTATGGTATATTCAAGTCCTTTGCTCGCTGATAGAAGATTTATATTCCCCAGGATTATTCTATCCTCAAGTCCTTTTATCTTTTTATATTCAGCAGTAGCTTCCAGAGGTATATCAGGAACACCGTGGGGGATAATTTCTATTTTTTCTTTTGGACAATTATAATTTTTTATAAGCTTCTGTAAACTTTCGGGCATCATAGCTATTACTTTTTCTGCAAATTTGAGCACATCTTTTAAAACCAAGCCGTATCCTTCGCTAGCATTGTCAGGAATTGTATGAGTGGTTATAATTAGAGGTTTTTTTATCAATTCTATCAATTTAATAATATATTCTCCAAAGTCACCGTCATATAATCCGAATTCATGTTCTAGAACAACTATATCTGTTTTAGATTTATTAATATGACCAGCAGCTTTAATATAGGAATCAACTTCGTATTGGTTAATTTTTAATTTAACCTCCGGAGGATAATCAATTTTATCTTCCGGTCTAATTAATGCCACAATATCAGATTTAGAGTATGGATTTATAAGGTTAATAGCTCGAGTTAAATCTTTTGTGTAGGTAGCAATTCCACATTTTCTTGGGGTATATGAGGATATAAATGTACTATTAATGCACTTATTTTTTTCTCTTAAAATTTTCCTGAGCTTGTCCAAAATAATATCTCCCGGAGATTTTTTTTAGAAAGCCAAACTTTTTTTAAGAATATTGTAAACCTTATAAAATAAAACTAAAAATCCGATGGTAAATCTATTTCTTCCCCTGCTATTTTTTTAAGTCTTGCAAGTCTATATGCTTTTTTATATTTTTTAGCAGTTATTTCCCAGGATACCACTTCTTTTAAATATTTTTTAAGATTCTCGGAGAGCTCTTTTCTCAAATCTTTATCACATGCCAACCTAATAACTTTTTCTTTTAGCATTTGTTTATTCGTAAACAATAATCCGCCTTCGCTTTCAAGGGTTTGGGCTGTCAATCCTTCCAAGGGAGCTGTAGTTATATAAGGTTTATTTAAAGCAATAATTCTTGCAAGTGTTCCTGACTGTGTTTCATCCACTGTTGGCAATACGATAAAATTACAAACTGCCATTACTTTATAGTAAATTTCTCCTCTTGGAATAAATTCATAATAATGTGCAATACCTTTATTTTCCAAAATTTCTAAGTTTTTTTTATAATTATTATAATCTTTTATATGGGCTTTATCTCTCATAGTACCTGCAGCAAGTAAATCCCAGTCCTCACCAGTTCTGTTTTTTATTTCTTCAAGGGCTTCTCCCCATATAGAGGTTAATATATCCCATCTTTTATTGGATTGTATCCAACCCACTAATCCTACTAAATTATTACTTAGATAAGGAATTTTATTTAAACCAAGCTCATCTTTTAATTTTAGAATATCGTTTTCACTCCAATTTTTATCTGCCCTTGCTCCATGAGGGATAATCTTAATATTCTGGGGCATCTTCCATCCTCTTTGACTAAAAGTCCAGTGTAGTCTCCACTTCAGATAATCACTCTTAAATAAAACTACATCAGCGTCTTCACATAGTTGATAAATAAAATTTTCTTCAAAGTCCTTTAACCTACCGTGCACTGTATGTGGCTCTACCACAATAGGGAATTCATTAATAGAGCCTAAAAATTCTATAAATCCCTGGTTCCTATCCCCAATACCTCTTTTGTCTATATGCTCATATAGGCCATATTCATGTTGTATATGCACTACATAGGGTGACAGTTTTTTAATTTTTTTTGCTACCGATTTCCACCAAAAACGATCCGAAGTATCTATTATAGGGAAAACCCCTTCACCAGTCCCATCTGTATGGCTTATTACCAGAACATCTCTTTCCGGATTTTCTTTCTGGATAAATTCTCTGGCTTCTTCACAAAATGTAGCTATACCACATAACCTGGGATAATAACTTGATATTAAAATTATTGGTTTTGACATTATTTACATCCTTAACATTGTACTGTTTTTACAAAATCTATTTAGGTATTAATCCCATCATTGAGTGACTCCCCTTTAATGGGGACACCATGCCCTAATTAAATTTTAGAAAGGAGGAATCAATCAAGATTATTATACCACAAATAACTTACTCTTATTCCAATTAACCTAATGGGAAATGACACTTCACTAAATGTCCCTTGCTTATCTCTCTTATTTCAGGTTCTTCTTTGACACATTTATCTTTAATATAAGGACATCTGGTGTGAAACCTGCAGCCTTGTGGCGGATCTATTGGGCTCGGAATTTCACCTATGGGAAGAACTTTTTTCTTTTTCTTTCTCGGATCAGGGTTGGGAATTGAATTAAGTAGAAGTAACGTATAGGGATGCAGGGGAGATGAAAATATATCATTTTTTGACCCAATCTCCATAATCTGACCAAGATACATCACTGCCATATAATCTGCCATATAATCTATTACGGCTAGATCGTGAGTAATAAAAAGATAAGTTAAAGAAAATTCTCTCTTAAGATCCTTAAACATTTTTAAAATAACTGCCTGTACCGAAACATCAAGGGCAGATGTGGGTTCATCCAACACCAGGAATTCCGGTTTTAAAACAAGTGCCCTGGCCACAGAAATACGTTGGCGTTGGCCTCCGCTAAATTCGTGAGGATATCGAAACATAGCCTCTTCCCGCAAACCAACCTGTTCAAGAATATCTTTGACTCTTTGGTAGATTTCTTCTGATGAAAGTTTAAAATGAATCTGCAAGCCTTCCCCTATGATATTTTTTACTAGTTTTCTGGGATGAAGTGAATTATAGGGGTCTTGCGAAACAATCTGCATTTTTCTCCGAAAAATACGAAGCTCTCTCTTGTTAAGAGAAGTAATATCTGTTGAAAGATATCGAATAACACCTGATATCGGTTCTATTAACCGAAGGATGGTTCGCCCTATAGTCGTTTTTCCGGAGCCGGATTCACCGACAATACCAAAGACACTATTTTTAGGAATATCAAAAGTAATATCATCCACCGCTTTCACATACTTGGCGGAAGAGAATAAACCCTGCTTAATAGCAAAGTATTTTTTAAGATGCTCAATCGATATTAAATTTTTTGCTTCCACTTTAGCTTCAGCTGTTTGCATTTTTTATCCCTTCCTTCCAATATAAATAGCAGGCTACATAATGACCTGGTTTAATTTCTACCAAGGGCGGAAAATCTTTTCGACAGATATCCATGACATGCTTACATCTTGGGTGAAAACGACAACCGGAAGGCGGATTGACTAAATCCGGCACAATTCCCTGAATACTCTGAAGCTCGTCTGTCCTGCCAATTTTCGGAACTGCCTTTAGAAGCCCCTTGGTATAAGGATGATGAGGATTTTCAAAAATATTTGTTGTTCTTGCATATTCAACCGTGTTCCCTGCATACATGACCGCCATTTTATCACAGAATTCCGCAGCAACTCCCATATTATGGGTGATTAATATCACCGCATTACCGAATTTCTTCACCAATTCATCAAGCAATTCCAGGATTTGCGCCTGTATGGTCACATCAAGGGCAGAAGTCGGTTCATCTGCTATGAGCAGTTTTGGATTGGATGATAGAGCCATGGCTATCATAACCCTTTGCGCCATGCCTCCGCTTAATTCGTGAGGATAAAGATTGATGGTTCTTTCCCAATCAAGGCCCGCGATTTCCAACATTCTTCTAACCTCTGCATATGCTTCCTTCCCTATCTTTTTATTCTTTACCCTACTAATGCTTTCCGCTATCTGAAATCCTACTTTCATCACAGGATTCAGGGCAGCATTCGGTTCCTGAAAGATCATCGATATCTCTTTGCCCCTAATATTAATCAATGAGGTTTCTTTCATAGAAGTCAATAGTTTATCTCCAAATAGGATATCTCCTTCAATGATTTCACCAGGTTGTTCTATTAAACCCATGATGGATAATGCCGTTACCGACTTACCACACCCTGTTTCCCCAACAATACCAAGTCTTTCGCCTTTGTTCATCCATAGCTCTACGCCATTTAATGCTTTAATGATTCCGCGATAAGTATAAAAGGCCACCTTAAGTTTACTGATATTTAAGAGATTCCCTCTCATCTTTTGCATCCATTACCTCCTAAGCCTCGGGTCTAATATGTCTCTAATGCCATCACCTAAAAGATTAAAACCCAAAACGACAATAGCTATGGCAATACCCGGAAAAGTAGTTATCCACCACTGGTCAACAAGATAGCTTCGTCCATCACTGACAATGGCTCCCCATTCCGGCGTTGGAGGTTGTGCCCCAAGACCAAGAAACCCAAGACCTGCCGCGGTAAGAATAATGGTTCCCATTCTTAAAGTAAGTTGAACGATTACCGGGGATATGGACATGGGCAAAACATGAAAAGCAATGATTCTCAAATCATTCGCCCCTATTGCTCTTATTGCCTCAATATATGGTTGAGATTTAACTTTCATTGCTTCGGCTCTTCCAAGTCTGGCATATATTGTCCAATCTACCAGCGCAATAGCAATCATTGTATTAGTAAGATTTGGGCCAAGTGCAGCGGTTAGTACCATAGCTAATATCAGTCTTGGAAATGCCAAAAACATATCTGTTATCCTCATGAGGACTTCATCGGCAACTCCTCCAAAATAACCTGCGATAATACCTACTACTATACCAATAGTAATGCTTATTATTGATACGATAAAAATTATCCACACCTCAACTCTTGCTCCATAGACAACACGGCTATATACATCTCGACCATATTGGTCTGTACCAAAAATGTGTTGAGAATTCGGAGGAAGTAATCTCTCATTCATATTTTGGGCAGTAGGGTTGTAAGAAGTTAACAATGGTGCAAAGATAGCAATACCTAAAAATATAAGTATTATTACAGTTCCAATCATGGCAAGAGGGGTACTTTTCCATAAATAGAAAGTATGTTTCCAATCTTCGAGGATAGGTTCCCTTTGTTTAAAAAATAGTTTAATTTTTCTATTTTGTGTTATACTTTTTACTTTTTCCATAACTTCTCCCCTCTTCTCCTTTTTCAAACTCGCATCCTTGGATCAAGAGCAGCATAAGAAATATCTACGATGAGGTTGGCAAGAGAATAAATAAATGCGATAAATAGAGTTCCTCCGGTTACAGCCGGATAATCCAATACCAGCAAAGCATTAACGATATATCTACCCAAGCCAGGCCAGCTAAAAATAGTTTCCGTAAGCACAGCTCCACTTAAAAGACTCCCAAAAGAAAGTCCTATAATGGTCACAACAGGTATTAATGCATTCTTAAGGGCATGACGATAGATGACCAACCTTTTTGAAAGCCCCTTGGATTTGGCGGTTCTTATAAAATCTTGTCTTAGAATATCCAGCATGCTTGCTCTCATTATCCTCGCTATTGATGCCGCTGAAGCATAACCGAGAACAAAGGCGGGAAGTATAATGTGTCTAAGCCCATCCCAAAAAGCAGTCCAGTCACCAGCAATAATAGAGTCTAAGAGTAAGAGTCCGGTAATATGAGTAGGAAAAATAAAAAGATTGTGTCTGCCTCCACCTGGGAACCAATCAAGATGATAATAAAATAATAATAATAGCAATAAACCGAGCCAAAAAACTGGCATCGATACCCCTAAAATAGAAAATATTCTTGAAAAATGATCGATAGATTTATTTCGGTAGATTGCAGAATATACTCCAAGAATCACTCCGACTACTACTGCGAAAATCATAGAAGCAATTGCTAATTCAATAGTAGCCGGGAAATAATTTATTATATCTTTTAAGACAGGTCGATTTGATTTGAGAGATATTCCAAAATCTGCATGAACTATACCTTTTATATAATCAATGAATTGTAATATTATCGGTTTATCCAAACCAAGCTGGTGTCTCATTGCATCAACACGTTCTATAGGGGCATTTCCACCTAATATGGCTCCAACCGGGTCTGCAGGAATAACACGAGTGATAAAAAAAACGATTGTTGCTACACCTAGCATAACAATTAACATTAAAAAAATTCTTTTTAGAATATAAGTTCCCAGTTTCATTAAATATCTTCCTTGATTTCTTTAAATTTTTAAAAACTAATCACTTCTCTAAAATAATAGCGGTTTTAGAATAGAAAATTATCTTTACAATATCGGAACATCAATCCTAAAACCGCTATTCACAGGTGAACTACAATCTTTTTTATAACTTCATTTTTCAAATATTATTTTATTTATATACTTTTGTAAGATCAAAGTGAACAGAATAACCTTTGGCAGCTATATCGTAATCTTTCACTTCATTTCTTACTCCCCAAAATTCGATGGGTTGATACATCATGGCAAATGGACCATATATATGCCAATAGTTGGTAAGATCCTGATACATCTGAAAACGCCTATCTTCATTTATTTCTTTACCTGCAGCTTCTGCAAGATCAGCGGCATAATCATCATACCATGCGCATCTCCAGGCAAGCTGCTTCACACGATGATTGGCAAAAGGATGAGCAAGAGCATCTGCGTCCGGATAATCGACCCCCCAACCGGCGATGATCATCTGCAATCCTTGCTCTCTAAATTTTGCATACATTTGTGATGCTTGCATTATATTTATTTCTGCTCTTATCCCTATTTTGGCAAGATTTTCCTGAACAACTACAGCTTCCGTTCTTCGCCGTTCTGTGGTATTTGTCACCAACTCTACATCAAAACCATCAGCATACCCCGCTTCAGCCATAAGTTCTTTTGCTTTTTCTATGTCCTGACAATAAGGATTATTTTCAACATAACCAAAGTATCCTACGGGAAGAAATTGCTGATTGTTTATTGCGAACCCAGCCATTACTTTATCGATTACTGCATCATAGTCTATGGCGTATTTCACAGCTTGCCTTACCCTTACATCTTTAAAAGGTCCCCAACCAGCATTCATGCCAACATACTCATCACTTTGTCCGGGAGTAGTAACGATAGAAACATCGGGTGAATCTTTAAGTGAATTAGCTTGCTCAGCAGTTAAGTTCCATGCTATATCTATATCCCCTTTCTTTAGACGTAAAAGTTGATCAGTAGATTCTGGAATATCTTGAATAATTATAGTCTTAATCCTGGGTGCTCCTTGCCAATAGTTCTCATTGGCGATAAGAACTACACTTATCTTACGGGACCATTCTTTAAGTACATATGGACCAGCACCAGCAGTATGGTCTGCTAGCCATGCCTCCCCCATATCATCATCCACTACATGTTCCTCTACAACTTTAGGATTTAAAATACCATTGCCACCTAATATGGTTAGAACAATGTTTGAAGGGGCACCATTTGTAATTATTTTAATGGTGTAATCATCAAGAGCTGAAATCCCTTCTTCTGTTAATCCTATAACATCAGAGTAAAGCCAGCAAGGAGACTTCTGGAGCTTTAAGACTCTTTGGAAGGAATAAACAACCGCATCCGCTTTTAGAGGATCACCATTTGCAAAGACCAATTCTTTGCGGAGTTGGAATGTCCAGGTTTTACCATCAGGCGCAAGCTTCCAGCTCTCAGCAAGATCTGGTACTACTACAAATTTTTCATCCTCAATTTCAATCCTTACAAGTGCTGCATATATATTTTTTAGCATAGCATTGGGTAGAACTTCAAAAGATATCCCAGGGTCGTGGGTGATATATATTTCTGTATCTGCTCCGATAACCAAAGTATCTTTTGGAATAGCTGCATTTGTCGTGCAGGTCAATGAAAGAAACAATACAATTAATATTATCCATAGATACATTCTTTTAAACATAATAAACACTCCTTTAAAAATTCTTTACTTTTTTACAAAAAATCAACAATTATTTCTTTGGCATCGCCTCTTTCAAATTTTAATCATTTTCTATTTAATCTTTTTTATGTCACCACCTCCTCATAAGAAAATATAATTAATAATTATTGAAACTTTTGGGCAGTTGTGAACGCCTCCAAATAGCTTTTCTCTTCGCTCATAAGCAATTGGTGTACTTCCGAAATAAAAATCCCGTGAACGGTTACCGGCTTTATCCTTCCGTCTTTACTTTTTATCCCGTATCCGGAACCTGAGTGAATAATATAATGATTTTCTCCAACCTTATCCAAATACATAACCACATGCCCTTTTAAATGAATGGGGTCACCAGGTTGTAATTTATTTAATATGCTCTCTCTTCTTTGAATGGAACCGTTAAATTCAATCGATTTTCCGGCTGCTCCTTCCTCCTGCATCCGGGTGAAACTGGGAATAATAATGTTCATGGTTTTGTAAACATTCATGATAAACTGGGAACAATCTATTCTTTTAAACATACCGTTCCATCCATACCTTTCTCCTAACAATTTGAATGCCTGCCGAAGGATATTTCCCCTGGTGTAAGGGAGATAACCTTCACAGATATCATTGGAACGGGCAATTAAAGCTAATCTAAATTCAAGGAGCCCTTCTTTATCTTTAACCGGAATTTTTACCACATAACAGCCGAGAGGAGATTGGGCGTGTAAATTATTAATAGGAATCGATTCCGGAATTTCATCAAATTCGATTAAAGGAATCTCATCTCCCATTTGAAATAAAATATTGGATATTTCCTTTATGAATGGATTGGGTTCTGTCTCGATTCTGCTTTCTGTTACCATTAAAAATTTATCTGAATTTGCATAATCAAACACTTCTTTTTTGTTTTTTGACAGTGCGATGTTTTCTCTTTTAACCCATCCTTTATAAATCATGCTTTGAATATAATACCACTTTCCATTTTTGCTTTGATGTAAAATGGCTACCGGAGTTCCCACTGGCAAGATGGTTAGTTGAAAAAGGTCAAAGTCGATACCTTTTGGTTCTTCGGCGAATACAGTGTCCGTAGGGAAAGCCCTTAGGTCTTCTCTCTTTACCAACATGCCCCATTCTACAAGAATTTCATCAGGTATACCGTCAAAATTGGCTTGATTCAACACCTCTTTCTTGACCGTTTCCGAAATTTTCTTAGTATGGACATCATAGCAAGTCTTGCTGGGAAACACACCTTCAGAGGAATAGCTATTCATGGTATTTAATAACTCTTTTCGGGTTATTGTTTCAGGATATGTTTTTAAATCATACAACCATTCTTTAAATCCTTTGGATTTCATTTTTCCAAAGGATTTTTTATTGAATTTTATTATCTCTTCTTCATTTAAAATTAGTTTTTCTGCATCCCCGATCTTTTCTATCCAGTATTCCGGTTTCAACATGAATCCTTCGACTTTCGGGGCACATACAGGTGGCTGCATTGCTTTTTTTATCATTAGCCAAATCCTCAATTTAGATTAAGACGAATTATTTTCTTGCCTCATTCATTCTTTTTCAAAGGTTCCAAATTTTACGACCTCTTCACCTTCCATTAATGTTTTACCCCGGGCAATAACATGCTTTATTTTAAGCGTATCTTTATCCAAAGCGATAATATCTGCATCTTTTCCCACTCTTATTTCTCCTTTTTTGTCCAATTTTAAATGTTTGGCAATATTGGTAGAAGTGACATGAATCGCCTCTTCTATAGAAATATTTTCTTCTTTTACCATATTAATAAATTCCTCATGCAGAGATGAGACTGATGCAATACTCATACCGACAAATTCTTTCTTTTCATTAAATTTTGGGAGACTGCCATTGCCATCAGAACTAATGGTTATTTTTTCTATTGAAACACCATTTTTCAGTAGTCTTTTAATGGCTTTGCCAGGTATTATGCTTTGACTTGATTTTTCTTCCCCTGAAACGCCGGCAGTTAAATCGATATATCCACCTATTTTGCCAAATTCCACCACCTGCCGAAAAAGCTCTTCATCTTTTTTATTTAAATGAGTCGGCGCAAACTGTTCTATGGGTATTTCCGTGTTTCTAATTATATCAAACAAGTAACTTAAACCCAATTTTTCACCTCCCATATGTATATGAACCACGCCTGCTTTTCCCGCCAGAATTCCTGCGGCTCTTGCCTCAGAGGTCACTTTTATAAATTCATCTACCGTGGGATGGGAAGCCCGATGGTCCGACAAGGCTATTTTTACACCAATAACCTTATCAATTAAAATGATATCAGATAATATGCTTTCAGTAATTGTTGGTGAAGGATATTGGTATGCCCCGGTATATATCCAGGTACTTATCCCTTCTTGTTCCAATGCTCTTGCCTTCATTAAAAGGGCTTTTAACGATCTGGCAAATCCATCTGTACCTAACAACCCTACCACTGAAGTTATGCCTGCTTTCACAAGTTCACTCAATTGGATGGGTGGAGTTCGATATTGAGGTCCTCCCTCGCCACCGGCACCATTAATATGAACATGTTGGTCAATATAGCCGGGAATGATGATACATTTAGAAGCATCGATGATTTTAATATTTTTATCAATTACATTTAATGCGGGTGTTAAAATATTTTGGTCAATATAAACGATTTTGTCATTGATAACCAGTATATCTTTTTTTCCTTTAGGTTCAGGTGCATAGACGTCCCCATCTTTTATTAATAAAATACACATCTTTGCCTCCATATTATAATTATTTATATTTTTTTAATTTGACGGAAAAATAATGATTTAATTGTTTTTAAACTTTTAAAAATTTATTTTTATTTAAATGGACATATCCCATTTAATATTTTATCAATACGACAAAATTAGTATAATATCCTTCTTTTTTAGGAAAATAATTTAATAAAGATAAGATTGCTTCTCCTAAAGTCTCAAATATAACGGCAAATCTCTACAAACAAAGACTTTGAAGGATTTAATAAAAACGCTCATATACTGCGTAGATGAAGAAGATTTAACTTGCCCCTTGTGATTGTTACCTATTTAAAAAAAGACCCTCCTAAAATAAAAATTAGAAGGTCTAATTTTTTGCTAATCCAATAAAAAGTCCCCTGCTCTTTTAATGCAAGAAATCCGGAAGGCTGGTTCACTCTTATCGGTATTTATTTATTTAAATTACTTAACTAATCTGTTATGATTAGTTTTAGTGTCAATAAAAAATATTTGAGGTAAACATGATTCCCAAAAGATTAGTTTATAGTTCTACTGTAACAATTTTAATATCATTTTCTATTTTTTTTAGAAAAATAGCTTTGATTAAAGATGTGTCACCCATAACTTTATTGATTCAATTTATATTAATCGCCTCTATTATGCTGAGCTTAAACCTTCTTCTTTTTCAAAGAAAATACCTTAAAAAAATCAGGAATATTAAAGGCAAGGAATGGAAAAATATATTTTTTTCCGGAGTTTTTCTATTTTCTGGTTATCTTGTCAGCAACTACGGCCTTAGATTTACTACTTCGATTAATTATAGCTTTCTTAATAAAAGTAACTTAATTTTTATTCCCCTCCTGGCATTTCTCTTTCTTCACGAAAAAATTACCAAAGAAAAAATATTTCTTGCCTTTACTTTTTTTATCGGTATCTACCTGGTTACTACCAGTGGGCGATTTATCATTCCTCATTTTGGTGATTTATTAGTCATGGCAGCTACTTTCTTTTTTTCCTGTTTTACTATTATCAATAAAAATCTGGTAAAAATACTTGAGCCGGAAATAGCCAGCTGGGGGGTCCTTTCTTGCGCTGCTATCTTGGCTTTAATATTCGGTTTTATTCTGAAGATAAATATATTTTCTTCAGCAGGAATCCTGTTTGTATTTCTTTCCGGTCTAGTAGAGGGATTAATCATTCTTTTCATCAATAAAACAATTCGGATTACCAATATGACTTATTATGTCATGATGATTATGTTTACCCCGCTCATCAATTTAATCCTCGGTATTTTATTTCTACATGAAACTATTTATTTTATCCAGTTAGTCGGGGGTATTGTCCTAATTATCAGTGGAATTATGGTTCAGAGATTAAGAGATTAAAGTTACCGAATTACTGAGCATTAACAACCGTCACGGTATTACTCTATTGCCTAAAAACCCAAACGATATGCTATTATTAGACACCAAAGGACAAGAGGCTTTAAAAAATCGGAATAAAGCGGTGCTCCTGCATTTCCGGGGGCAAAGTTTTTATTTTGAACGGTTTCTCTTATATGGCCGATACCTGCACCTAAAACGAATATGGAATAAACGATTGCCGTTGCCATCCAGAAGTTTCCGCGAAACCATATGCACAGGATGCCAATGGTTCCTATGCCCAGATTTGCGCAGGCAACTTCAAACTGGAAAGGATTTCCTGCCGGCCATCCTATGTATTTAGCTATTTCATTAGACCTAAACGCGTGTCCAAAAAACGCTGTGATGCCATTAGCGCCTATACTAATAACAAAAAAATACAAGAGAAAGGTGTGTATTATAGGCGTTTTGGCAATAAGTATGTGCAGTACAGCACCCACGACAGTTAATATTGTGTAAAATATCCAGAGCATCTACGCACCTCCTTTTGTAGAAACATAGTACCTCGTGTTACGCATTGATTAACAAGTATTTCATACTGTTGCCTAGTATTATATATCTTATCATAATCCATTACTTCTATCAAGGTTGTTTTCCACTATGTCTTTCAATTAAAAAGTTCGCCTATTTTAGAAGAAAATAGGTGTCTGTATTATATTCCTCATAGACCATCTTAATGAACTGGCTCTACCGATATCTTAGAAGTCTGAATGAATTCAAGGTTTATTTTTTTTGAGGCAGTAACTGAAACATGTTTTCTGAAGCCAACTTTTTTGCGGTTTCCGGTTTCAGTTGATCGAACAGAACATCATATTTTCTGATGGTTTGTTTATAATCGGAAAAATGTCCAATTTTATCTGAACCAACCATAAATCTATCGGGGAATTGTTCTATGATTTTCACCCATACCGGGGCCGGCTTTCCGTAAGGAGCAATTACTTGCTCAAAAACCACCCAGGATATATCATAATAAAGGTTAGGATAGGTTTTTAAAAGCCTAACGGTAATTTCAGGTAATTCTTTAATATTCAACCCTCTCGTATCTCCAACATGACACCATACAATTTTAGTTTTCGTATGTTTTTTTACAGTTTCTTCGATTTCATACAGGAAAGTAGGTTTATCGGAAATAGGGTCTCCTATATCGCTGTGTATCCAAACCGGCAGATTTTGTTCAGCGGCATATTCATAGACTGGATCCATTGAAACACAATTAGCTGTTGGATTTCTGCCATAGGTCATGCGTGTTAAATCATCATGTCTTGCAAAAACTTCACCTATTCCTACCCACAGGTCCGGATACATTTCAACCATTCTTTTTATATGGTCTATTCCGTTTCTGTCTACGGGGTTAAAACCACAGATCATAGGATATATTCTTTTCTGCTGATCTTTCGGCAGTTTTTTTATTGCTTCGGCAAGTATTACATCTGTAAAGGCGTAATAATAGACAGGAGCGTCATTGTCATCATAATATATAGGCCTTTCCCTGTCATAATCAGTCCATAGCTTTGTTACTGACAGACCGAATAAAACTACATTTTCCACATCAGCAGAGTCCATTTGTTTTAATAATTCAGTAATACCGTCTGTATTTTGTACAAAATCGACATAATGGCAGTGCGCATCATTGATTTTATACTTGTATTCACCTTCAGTTTCTGCTGCAGTAACTGTAATCCACGACACAAATAACAGCAGTACTGCTAGCATTTTTAAATATCTTTTCATTTCTCCTCCTTTTTTAGCGTTTTTAATTTCCTCATACCTGATACCTTACACCTTATATTCTTACAGGGTCAGATCTTGAAATATCACTTTTCCTCTTTCCCCTCAATACTTTTACTTAAAATAGGACAGATGAAACGACCTCATGTCTTATTTTGGTATCAGTACGAATAAAGAATCCACCTGCTTAGCGGGTGGATTCAGGACAGTACCAATAAAACTACAGTACAAAATTTAACCGTTATTATTATTGTACCATATCAATCTTTTTCCCATTATGCTAATATCAGTAGTATAATCAATTCGGAGAAGGTTTCACTTTTTTATTTATCAGTATGAACGGCAACCTCAACATTATCCAAAGGATCCAGTATTTCTTTTGCTTTAGCCAGCTCATCAGCATTGCCATGGGCGATTACGAGGAACTTATCGGATTTTATCGCCATTTCATATTGAATAACGCTGTCTTTGGGTATGCCGATACTGAAAAGACCTGCGCCAAGAGCGCTGAGACCTCCAATGGTAACTGCTCCTTCGAGGCCGGCGACAATAGATGCTACAATAGGACCACCAACCAAGATTGGTCCAATACCAGGGATCATAAAAAAAGCAGAGCCGAACAGGATACCCCAGAATGCTCCCCAAAATGCGCCCAGCTTCCCCCACTTTTTCATTCGGTCACCTGTATTATAATAGCCCACTACGTTTTCTTCGCTATGATAATCCTTGCCCACGATGGACAATTTTTTCATGTCATAGCCGGATTTCTGTAATTCTTTGATGGCCTTTTCGGCTTCTACATGTGTATTGCAAATAGCAATGGTTGCATTTTTATTAGACATAATTTAATCCTCCTTTTAAATTTAAAATATTATTTTTTAACTGTTTTTTTGACTATTATTTTCACCTCGCTTTTTACCCGATTTTTTACACGTATTACGGGGAAGTTCAGGAATTCTCAGGGTCCTGCATCACAACTTCACATTTTTACAAACTTTTATAATTGCCTTTATTTGGATTCTGTAGTCCCCTGCCCTATCAATTCAATCTCAAAAAGTGTTGGCCAAAATTTTCCAGTCACAAACAACCGATCATTCTTTGCATCATAGGCAATACCATTAAGAACATCAACTGTCTCACTATGGTCTTCCGGACTTAAAATGCCTTTCAGGTCTATCCAGCCAACTACCTGACCGGTCAGAGGATTAATTCTGGCGATAAGTTCTGTCAGCCATATATTGGCATAGATTTCTCCTTTAATATATTCTAATTCATTGATTCTGGTCACGGGAATATCGTTTGCAGAAACTTCAATCTGGCTAATTTCCTCAAAAGTCTCAGGATTTAAGAAATGTAATGTTGAGGTACCATCACTCATGATTAAACGCTTACCATCATGGGTAATACCCCAGCCTTCATCCGGATAATTAAACTCTTGTAGTAATTTAAAACTGGATTTATCGTAGACAAGCCCGATATGAGATTGCCAGGTTAATTGGATAATCTTATCCCCATAGATGGTCACCCCTTCGCCAAAAAATTGAGGCAGCAGTTCACAAATTTGTAAGATTTCTCCGGTTTCTAATTTCACTCTACGCAAGTTGGAATATCCACGAAGACCCGTTCCTTCATATAAAACACCATCTTCAAATATCAATCCTTCTGTGAAAGCACTTCTATCATGAGGATAAGTATTGACAACCTTATAGGTATAAACCGGAATAACTTTAGAATTGGCGGGAGCTTCTAGATTTGAGTAATGATAAATAAAAAATGCTCCCGTTAATGCCAAGAGTCCGATAACTAATATTTTGATAAATCGATTCATAGACCTATTAATTGCTTACCTTCCCCCTGTACTCTTTGCAAAGGTATAAACGAAAAGTGCCATCACAAACGCACCAATAAAAGCTTCTGTTCCTACTAATATTCTAGCCGGACCTTCGATAGGAACAAAATCTCCTATTCCTAAGGTAGTAAAAGTAACTGTACTGAAATACAGACAATCTTCTAACTGTTCCAATGACATATCTTTTAACCTAACTAATAAATCTCCATCTTTAATACCCATAAACAATTCATTTAAGATATTATATTTTGGTAAAGTATCTGACTTTATTTCATCAATAAGACCATAACTCATAAAAATAAAAGTAAAAACAATGATTATCATCATTGCTAAAGCCATAACTCTACCCGGTTTTTCTCCATAACCATAAATTACATTTAAAAAGCAAGACCAAAGCCATTTATGCAATGACTTAAAATGAAAATTACTTTTCCTATCCATATCTTTTTCTTTCGTAAAGGCCCAGCCTTCTTCATTGTATCTTCCAATGCTGCGAAAATTATTCTTAAGGATAAGATAAACCTCTCTAGCCTGAGAAAACTCTTTTCTCTCTTCTTGGAGGATATGGTTTGAGATTTGTTCCTTATTAATTTTAGTATTCATTAGTAAGGCATTGGTAAAGTCAATTAATACTCCATTGACTAAATCTAAATCCAGGATAACACCTTCAAGATTAGTCTTTT
>Ga0268280_1001238_pt1 | contig 17726 bp, 15 predicted proteins | sample saktaG_9_FD_190139 | JGI IMG/M metagenome (GOLD analysis project Ga0268280, IMG submission 190139) | Saline water microbial communities from Sakinaw Lake, British Columbia, Canada - sak_2011_5_24_40m | ecosystem: Environmental > Aquatic > Non-marine Saline and Alkaline > Saline ... | reverse complement strand
TTCGAATGAGTTAAACTTGGAGCGGGAGACGGGATTCGAACCCGCGATCTTTTCGTTGGCAACGAAACGCTCTACCAGCTAAGCTACTCCCGCTTTTTGTGCCGCGGCCCGGAATCGAACCGGAATTTCAGGTTTTTCAGACCAGCGCCGTGACCAACTTGGCTACCGCGGCAATGTTTAATTTAAACTCGTTTATGTGGGCACTGAGGGATTCGAACCCCCGACCTTCTCAATGTAAGTGAGACGCGCTGACCAACTGCGCCAAGTGCCCCTTACTTAAAAGTGAGCGGGGAGGGACTTGAACCCTCACGGGAATAATCCCCTATGCTCCTCAAGCATAGCTGGCTACCAATTACAGCACCCGCCCATTTTATTCTTTCTTCTCAACTTCTTCAACTTTTCTTTTTAATTTTGCCTTTTTACCAACTCTATCTCTTAAATAATATAGTTTTGCTTTTCTTCTTTTCCCTCTCTGTACTATTTCAATTTTTTCAATATTAGGGGAATGGATAGGAAAAATCCTTTCAACTCCTATGTCTCCAACCATTTTTCTTACAGTAATGGTTCCGGAAATCCCTTTGCCATGTTTTATAGCTAAAATAACTCCTTCAAACACCTGAATTCTTTCTTGTTTGCCTTGTTTTGCCTTTTTACCTTGTTCTTTTATCTTTTGATAAACTTTAATAGTATCGCCGGATTGAATCTCTGGTAAATCTTTTTTTAGACATGGCTCTATAATTTTTTCTGTTTCTGTTATCATAATTGTTCTATAATTTATTTTAACTTAGTGGGCACTGAGGGAGTTGAACCCCCGACCTTCTGCGTGTCGAGCAGACGCGCTAACCACTGCGCCAAGTGCCCGTTATACTCATTAACGAAAAGCCTTTAATATTTGAGGACAATAGTTAAATTACATGCCTAATTAAATCTTATCCATTACTTGCAGTAATTCTTCTCCGATATAAAGTATTCGTCTCTGAAGATTCACATCGTTATAAAACACGGCGCAAACTCCTCTATATTTTTTAAAAGTTAGTTTAGTTGTTCGTTTATCAAATTGTGTTTTGATGAATTGAAATTTGGGGATCTTTAAAATCTTGGACCAATAATTTTTTAACTGCTCTTCTGACTGGTCCATCCTCAAATGAAGACAGCATCGAAATTTTGATGGCTTAGGTGAATATAAGTATCTGAACAAGTTAAGAATATTTTTTAAGATTTTAGGATTAGAATTGACAATCACAACTGAACATTCTTTTTTTGTTCCTTCGGCTAAATAAAATATGGCGAAGATTATTTCTCCTAATGTTTTATCTATTGTGAGTTTTGATGCAAACTTTGCTGTATCTTCCTTGATTCTTTTTACTCTTTCTAATCTTCCATTTCGGTGGACGTCAGCTGCTTTTAATCTTGCTTTTACAAGGGCGTCTAGCCATTTTTTGTGTAATCGTTCTTTTTGTTCTCTTGTTAGTTCGACATTATATAGCCAACCACTGAGAGTAGAGCGGGCTACACCTAAAATATTTTCGATATCTCGGATACTTTTTCCTTTTTTCCGTAATTTAATCGCTATTTCTTTTTTGACGAGATTTGTTTTCATAATGCTATGCTTGAACCAAAGAGTTCTTACTACTCTATTATCATTTTAATGTACTAATATGATTTTAGCAAGTGGTATCTGCTGTTTTTTATTTATTATAATAACTTCCCTGTGGGCACGGAAGGAATCGGACCTTCACTCTTCCGCTTATAAGGCGGGTGCTTTACCATTAAGCTACGTGCCCAACCTTACTTTTTTGCTTTCTCCTTTTCCTGCTAATAAGTGAATTTTTTTTGATTTTTAATAAATCTTCAAATTCTTCTTTTTCAATTGTTTCTTTTTCAATCAACACCTCGGCTATCTTTTTCAGCATTATCTTTTTCTTTTTTAAAAGTTTTATTGTTTTATTCTCGGCCTCTCTTATAAATCTTTCAGTTTCTTTGTCAATTTCAGATGCTATTTTTTCAGAATAATTCCTTTTTACTTCCTCCTCCCAACCAAGAAAAAATGAACTCTCTCTTTTGCCGAAAGAGATAGGTCCTAATTTTGACATTCCATATTTTGTTACTAAATTTCTGGCCAATGAACTTACTTTTTCCAGATCATTTGAAGCCCCTGTTGAAATCTCCTTAAATATTAATTTTTCTGCGCAATATCCTCCTAATAATACAGAAAGTTCGGCTAAAAATTCTGATTTAGTTTTTATTCTTTTTTCTTCTTTTGAGGCAGATAAAGTATAACCAGCAGCCATCCCTCTGGAAACAATTGAAATTTTTCTAACCTTTTCTGCTTCGGGAATTAAAGTAGCGATTAAGGCGTGTCCAGCTTCGTGAAATGCAGAAATCTTTTTTTCTTTTTTAGACAAAAGATGGCTTCTTCTCTCTGGCCCTAATAAGACTTTTTCTATTGACTCTAAAAGTTCTTCTTGATAAACATTCTTTTTATTTCTACGGGCAGCTAAGATTGCCGCTTCGTTAACTAAATTTGCCAGATCTGCCCCCGAAAATCCGGAAGTGCGTTCAGCGATTTCTTTTAAATTGGTATTTAAAGCCAATGGTTTTCCGTTACAATGAATTTTTAATATTGCTTGTCTTCCTTTTATATCCGGCAGATCTAAAACAATTCTTCTATCAAATCGTCCAGGCCTTAAGAGAGCTGGGTCAAGGCTTTCTGGTTGATTTGTTGCTCCTATAACTATTACTCCAGTATCTTTTTGAAATCCATCCATCTCGGATAAAATTTGGTTTAATGTCTGTTCTCTTTCTTCGTGTCCTCCTCCAAATCCGGGCATTCTCATCTTCCCAATAGCATCTAATTCGTCAATAAAAATAATGGAAGGTTGATGTTTTTTTGCTGTCTCAAATAAATTTCTGACTCTTGAGCTTCCAACTCCTACAAATAATTCTACAAAAGCTGAACCAGCCATGGAAAAGAAAGGAACACCACTTTCATTGGCCACGGCTCGGGCTAATAATGTTTTCCCCGTTCCGGGAGCGCCTATTAATAGTGCTCCTCTGGGAATGCGAGCTCCCATTTTCCAAAACTTTTTAGGATTTTTCAAAAAGTCAACAATTTCTTTTATTTCTTCTTTTGCTTCTTCCAACCCAGCAACATCTTTAAAGCTAACTTTTTCTCCTTGAGCTTTTCCATCACCAAAAAGTTTAGCAGGGGACTTTAAAAATCCAAATGTTTGATTTGCTCCTGTTTTTGCCTGTTTAGATATTGTCCAGAAAAACAATCCGAAAATTAAGATTGGCAGAATAAATAAAACTGGCATTAACCAATCCCAAACGCTTACTTTTTCTTTCTCTATACTAATATCTAAATCTCTTATTTTTTCCTGAGAAACACCATAGTTTATTAAAGATTGGGTCAAAGAAGAATCAGCTTCTTTTCTTGAAATTGCTTTTTCTCCATTTTCATATAAAACTAAAAGATCATTTTCTGAAATAAAAATCTGTTTGATTTTTCCATTATTATTAATCTCTTGCGCAATTTGGCTAAGGGTAATTTCTTTTTCTTCTTGTTTAAGAGCCTCTGGATTAAATAAAGTAAAAACAGAGGAGATTAAAAGAAAAATTAAAATTATAAAGAAAAAATTTTGTATTCCCTTTTTTGGCATAAAAGTTTATATTTTTAATGATAAATAAATTCTATCGTTATTTATTTCAATAATTTTTGCTTTAACCTTCTGATTAATCTTTAAATTTTCAGAGAGATTTTTATTTATATCTTCAGAAATCTCAGAGGAGTGAATTAATCCTTCTAATCCTTCTTCTCCGAATTTTATAAATACTCCGAAATTTGTTACTCCAGTGATTTTTCCTTCAACCAGATCATTGATCTTATATTTTTTTAAATTTTCTTTAATTTGTTCAGTCAGACATGCTCTTTCAGAAAGAATTATTTTTTCTTCTGCTTGGTCAAGTGCAAATAATTTTACTTTTAATTTTTGACCTACAAATTTTTGAAGTTCTTTTATAATCTTAAATGCTTCTCCCCCTTCAACTCTTGGGTAATGTTCAGGAGATAATTGGGAAGTAGGAAGGAAAGCAGAAACACCCATTATTTCTGCTAATAATCCTCCTTTGTTTGCTCCTGAAATTTTTACTTCAAAAGATTCTTCTTCCTCTTTTTTCTTTTTTAATTCATCCCAGCTAAGTTCTTTTGAAGCATCTTTTGGCGATAATTCACGATAACCATCTTCATTTTCTAAGTCAGTTATTTTAGCTAATATTTTTTCTCCAATTTTTAAACTTTTTAGGATGTTTTTGGAGTCATAAAGAGCTTTGCCATAAATAATGCCAATTCCCTTAGGACCGAGATCTAAGAATAGAGTGTTAGGCTCAGAAGCAACAATTTTCCCCTCTACGATTTCTCCAACCTTAGGAGGGCAAATTATTTCTTGTTTGTTTTTCTTTAAAATTTTTACAGACATATATGTTAATATACATAAAAATATGTCTGATTGCAAGGGCAGACGGGTTATGGTAAAATGAATAAAAGTTAATTAGTTATTTTAGTCTTATGAATATTATTTGGCATGGACAATCTTTTTTTGAAATAAGCACAAAAGATATTGAGAATAAGGAATTAAAAATTACGATTGACCCTTTTGATAAAAGTTTAGGCCTCAAACTTCCAAAAACAGAAGCGCAAATTTTACTTATAACCCATGAACATTCAGACCATTCCAATAAAAAAGCAATAAATGGTAGTCCTTTTTTGATTGAAGACCCTGGCGAGTATGAGGTAAAAGGTGTTCATATAAAAGGAATTCAGGGGTTTCATGATGATTCTCAGGGCAAAGAAAAAGGTAAAGTTGTGTTTTATGTAATTGAAACAGAAGATATGAAAATTTGCCATCTATCAGATATCGGACAAAAAGAATTAACTCCGGAACAGATTGAAGAGATAGGAGACATTGATATTTTAATGATACCTGTGGGCGGAGTTTACACTATTGATGCTAAACAGGCCTCAAATATTATTTCGCAAATTGAACCAAAAATAGTTATTCCAATGCATTATCAAATTCCTAAGTTAAGTCTCAAACTTGATTCTTTAGATCAGTTTTTAAAGGAAATTGGTTCTCAAAAAATTGAACCGCAAAAAAAGTTTAAAGTAAAAGCGTCTGATATCCCAAAGGAGATAATGCAAGTAGTAGTTTTTGAAATTTATTAAAATGACTTTTTTTAAAAAAGTTCAGACATCAAATTTACTTTATAGAAAATTTATTTTCTGGATTATAATAATTATTTTGATAATAATATCAGGTATTTTATTTTTTAAAAATTCTGAAAAGAGATTACAAGATATTAAACAAAATAGTTTTTTGGAAAATTCAAAAGTATTAGATTTTAACCAGAGAATAAAAGAGTTTTGGTCGCAAGAAGTAGAACAAAGGATTAAAGAGGAATTTGATAACATTAAAGAGATGTTGAATATAATAAATGAAGCAGTAAAGCAAGGACAAGAAAAATAAATTTATGGCAAAAGATATCCAAAAACAAGAAAATGAAATAGGATATGTGAAACCTAGAGAGATTGTAGAGGAAATGAAAGAAGATTATCTGGACTATGCAATGTCTGTTATTATTTCGCGTGCTTTGCCTGATGTTAGAGACGGTTTAAAGCCGGTGCATAGAAGAATTTTATACACAATGTACGAAGATGGACTTCGGCATGATGCCAAGTTTAGAAAGTCAGCTACTGTTGTAGGAGCAACTTTAGGTAAATACCACCCTCATGGCGATACTGCTCTATATGGAGCATTAGTTAGGATGGCCCAGGATTTTTCTCTAAGATATCCTTTAATTAAAGGTCAAGGAAATTTTGGTTGTTTCACAAAAGACACAAAAATTAAATTGATTGATGGTAGAGATTTAAGTTTTGGGGGATTGATAAAAGAACAAAAAAAGAAAAAAAGACATTGGACATTTTCTTTTAATAATAAATCTAGAAAAGTTGAAATTACAGAGATAAAGAATCCAAGGCTAACAAGAAGAAATGAAAAATTGATAGAAATCACTTTAGATAATGGAGAAAGAATAAAATGTACATTAGATCATAAATTCATGCTTAGAAATGGTACTTACAGAAAGGCAGAAAACTTAAAGCCGAATGATTCTTTAATGCCCCTGTATTTAAAAATTTATAATGGTGAAAAAGATAAGAATTTAAAAGGGTATGAACAAATATTACAACCAGCAGATGGCAATTGGGAATTTACACATCATTTATCTGATAAATGGAATTTAGAAAATGGAGTTTATAAAAAAAACGCAGGTAGAATAAGACATCATAAAGATTTTAATAAGTTAAATAATAGTCCGGACAATGTTATCAGAATTCAATGGCAAGATCATTGGAGATTTCATAAAGAGATTGCATCAGAACGTCATAAAAATGATTCAGAATATGTAAAAAAAATTGCAGAAGGCAGAAAAAAATATTGGTCTAAAAAGGAGAATAGAGAAATACAAGCCCAAAGAATGGCAGAAAGGAATAGAATAATGTGGAAAAATCCAGAATATAAGGAGAGATGGATAGAGGCAAAAAAAGAAATGTGGAGAAATCCAGAATACAAAGAATTCATGAAACAGGTTTCAAGTAAAAATCTCAAGAGATTATGGAAAAGAAAAGATTTCCAAGAGTTATTAAGTAAACTAAAATCAGAAGAAATGAAGAAAAGATGGCAGGATGAGGAATATCGAACCCGTAAGATTGAAGAGATGAGAAAAATCTCTTTAAAAATGTGGACAAAACCAGGATATCGAAAATATATGTCGAGATTGGCGAAAGAAAGATATAGCGATCCTTTATGGCGGATTAATCGAAGTAATATTTCTAAAAAACTATGGAGAGATTCTGAATATCGACAAAAAGTTTGTGGCGCTTTAAAAACAGTTTGGCAGAACCCTGAACACCGAGCAAAATATGAGAAAAATCATTTTAGCAAAATAGCAAAGAAATTATGGGAGAAACCGGGAATAAGAAAATTCTATCGAGAGAAAATTGCGGAACAACGTCAAGACAAAGAATTTAGAGAAAAAAATAGAAGAGGAATAATAACAAGCAATAAGTGCCGTATGAAAGAAAACCCCAATATGATGAGTGAATTAGCAAAAAAAGCAAAGATTGCTTTGAGAAAAAATTGGGAAAGCCCTTCTTATAAGAAAAAAGTAATAAAAAGCAGGATTTTAGGATTTGTTTATTCTCTTACAAAGAAATATCCAAAAATAACCCCTGAAATTTATGAAAAGGAAAGATATAACAATTGTTTCCCAAGATTTGAAAATGCTTTAAATTATTTTGATAATTTTCAAGACATCGTTGAAAAAGCTAAGACATATAATCATAGAGTAATAAAAACTAAAATCCTCCATAAAAAAGAGGATGTATACGACTTAACTTGTGGGCCATGGCATAATTTTCTTTTAAGTGCTGGAGTTTTTGTGCATAATTCTCAAGACGGTGATAGAGCTGCCGCGCAAAGATATACAGAATGTAAATTATCTTCAATAGGAGAAATGATGCTAAGCGATATTGAGAAAGATACGATTGATTTTAGACCTAACTATGACGGAACCAGAGAAGAACCAAAAGTTTTGCCTTCTCCTGTACCCCAGCTTTTATTAAATGGTTCGTTTGGAATTGCTGTTGGCATGGCGACTAGTATTCCTCCCCATAACCTTACTGAGATTTGTGATGCTACAATTTATTTAATTGATCATCCCAAAGCCACAACAGAAGATCTTTTCCAATTTGTGAAAGGCCCTGATTTCCCAACAGGAGGAATAATTTATAGTAAAAAAGATATTATATCTGCTTATTCCCAAGGCAAGGGGCCAATTTTAATACGAGGGAAAGCTGAAATAGAAGAGCAGAAAAAAGGATTTCAAATTATTATTACAGAAATTCCTTATCAGGTAGAAAAATCAGAATTACTTAAGCAAATAGCAAAGTTGGTTGAGGATAAAAAAATAGAAGGAGTAAGAGACGCCAGAGACGAATCAGACAAAGAAGGGATGCGTATAGTGATTGAACTCAAACAAGGATCTTTTCCAAAAAAAATTCTTAATTGTCTTTATAAATGGACATCTCTCCAAAGAATGTTTCATTTAAATATGCTGGCTTTGGTTGACGGTATTCAGCCCAAGATATTATCTTTATCCGAAGTTTTAGAATTATATTTAAAACATAAACAAGAAGTTGTTACAAGAAGGACTGCTTTTGATTTAAATAAGGCGAAAGCCAGAGGTCATATTTTAGAAGGACTTAGTATTGCCCAAAAAAATATTGATAAAGTTATATCCACTATTAAAAAATCAGCAAATCGTGATGATGCTCAAAAGAATTTAGAAAAAAAGTTTAAACTTACCTCAATCCAAGCAAATGCTATTTTGGAAATGAAACTTCAATCTCTTGCAAAATTAGAAAGAGAGAAAATTGAGAATGAACTTAAAGAAATAAAAGCCAAAATAAAGGAACTTGCTTCTATACTAAAGAGCGTGGCTAAGATAAAAGCAATTGTGAGAAAGGAAATCAAAGAAATAAAAGAAAAATATAATGATGTTAGAAGAACGAAAATGTTTGCTGGAAAACCAGGTGAAATTGGTGATGAAGATTTAATTCCCAGAGAAGAAACCATAATTACATTAACCAAGAGTGGGTATATTAAAAGGGTAAAACCCACTATTTATAAGGTTCAGCACAGAGGAGGGAAAGGGATTTTAGGAATGGGAACTAGCGAAGAAGACTTTGTTGAGCATTTTTGTTTAACAAGCACATTAGATAATTTACTTTTCTTTACTGATTCAGGAAAAGTTTTTCAATCTCAAGCATATGAAATCCCAGAAGCATCAAGAACATCAAAAGGAAGAGGACTTTTAAACTTTTTAGAAATTTCTCAGGGGGAGAAAGTAATGCAACTTATTAAATATGGCAAGCAAGACATAGAACAAGGAATAAAATATCTGGTAATGGTAACTAAAAATGGTATAATTAAGAAAACAAAAGTAGAGGACTTTGGGAATGTACGCAGGTCTGGGTTAAAAGCCATAAAATTAGGAGATAAAGATGCTTTAAGGGGTGTTGTTATTGTTGGCGAAGGGGAAGAAATAATGTTGGTGACCAGAGCTGGAAAATCAATCAGATTTAAACAAAAAGACATTAGGTCTATGGGTAGGACAGCGTCTGGGGTTAGAGGAATAAGATTAGGCAAAGATGATGAAATAGTTGGGGTAGATATAATAAAGAAAGAAGAAAAACAAAATAAAACAAAAGAATATATTTTGATTGTAACAGAAAATGGTTATGGCAAGAGGACCAAGATAAAAGAATATAGAATTCAGAGAAGAGGTGGGTCAGGGATTAAAACAGCAAGAATTAATGAAAAAACTGGGAAGATTGTTTTCGCTAAAATTGTGGATGAAGAATTAAAAGATTTAATTGTTATTTCTAAAAAAGGACAGGTTATTCGTATCCCCCTTGGATCAATTTCTATAATTGGTCGTTCTGCTTCAGGAGTGAGGGCCATGAGAATGTCAAAAACAGATAAAGTAGCTTCGGCTATTTGTTTATAATAAAAATTATGTCTAAATTTGTTAACCCTACGGAGGTTTTAGATAAATTAAATTTGCAAGATGATATGGTCGTGGCTGACTTTGGTTGTGGTTCTGGGGGATGGGTTATACCTTTGGCCAAGAGATTAGAGCAAGGCATAGTTTATGCTATTGATCTTCAAGAGGAAATGCTCTCCGCATTAGAAAGTAAATTAAAAGTAGAAAACATACAAAATGTTAGAAAAATTCTATCAAACATAGAAGAAGAAAAAGACTTAAAATTATCTCCCTTATCTTGCAATTTAGTTTTAATGACCAATCTTTTATTCCAGGTAGAAGATAAAAAACAGATTTTTAAACAAGCAGATAGAGTTTTAAAGAAAAATGGGAAAGTTTTAGTTGTTGACTGGAATAAAGATGCTATTTTAAGTCCAGACCAAAAAAGTGTTTCTCAGGATGAAGTGAAAAAAATAGCCCAAGAATTTAATTTTGAATTAAAAAAAGAATTTTCTGCTGGAGATTATCATTATGCACTTGTATTTGAAAAAAAATAGATTTATTATAATATAATAATTTATGAAAAAAATATTTAATAAAATAATACTTTTCACTTTATTTTGTTTTTTATTAATGCCATTATTTGCCCATGGCGTAGAATTTGTCAATCCTATTGACAAAGATACTGTTGAAGAGGTAATAACAGGAATTGTTGATTGGGTTTATAAAATGGCTTTAATTGTGGCTCCTTTAATGATAACAGTTGGAGCATTTTATTTGATAACAGCGGCTGGGGATCCGGAAAGAGTGAACACAGGTAAGAAAATAATTACCTGGACAATGATAGGCATAGCAGTTGTACTATTAGCTACAAGTGTTAAACTAGTGATAGAGTCTCTTTTAGGAGGGAGCACAACGCCGTAAAAATATAACAATAAAAAGGTCGATTTATTAGTAGAAGATAAAAACAAAACTTTAATAATATGAAAAAAAGTTTATCAACATTAATTTTAATCAGCATGGTATCCCTTTTTATGTTACCAGCAATAATGCCTGTATCTGCCGGTGATACAAACGGTGATACAGCTGGAACTCCGATAATTAGCGATTTGGATGAGTTGGATTCCTTAGTCCAGAAAATAGTAAACTGGTTTAGTGGGTTTGTATTAGTTGTAGCAGTTCTATTTATTCTCGTAGCTGCCTGGACATTCTTAACTGCAGGTGGTAATCCAGAGAGTGTTGCTAAAGCGAGACAAATGTTAATATATGCTTTGATAGGAATAGCAGTAGCTGTATTAGCATGGGGCATGGAGCCTTTGATAAGAAATATTTTGACCCCATAACTGTGTAAACAAAAATATAATTTTATATTTACTGGAGCGGGTTTAAATCCGCTCCAGTTTTTGTTAGAATAAAAATTAGAACAAGCCCTCGTGGCGAAATTGGTACACGCGCAACGCTTAGGACGTTGTTCCCGAAAGGGAGTAGAGGTTCGAGTCCTCTCGAGGGCACAATCAAAAAGCCGTTTAAACGGCTTTTTAAATTTGAATTAATTTTGATTTATTTATTCTTCTTCTTGAATAATAATCTTTTTTGCTTTTTGGGTAATTTTTGGAATCTTTACTGTCAATATCCCTTTTTTCAGAGAAGCCTTTATTTTTGATGAATCAAGGTCTTCTGGTAAACTCACTTTTCTTGAAAAAGAACCCCAATAACATTCTTGATAAAAATAATCTTTTTCTTGTATTTCTTCTGTTTTTTCTCTTTTTCCTTTTATAATTAGAAAATCATTTTCCACAAATATATTTAAGTCTTCTGGTTTTATCCCAGCTACTGGCGCTTGAACAACAAAAAAATCTTTTGTTTGATAAACATCAACTGCTAACTGTCCATCAGTTTTCATCCAATCTTGAGATTCTTTTTTGAATTTCTGAATAGGAACTTCTTTTTTCTCCATTTTTTTCTTTTGGGTTTTTTTATTCTCTTCTTTTTTTACCTCTTCAATCTTATCCTCATCATCGAAATCAATATCATTTTTAAGTTTTTTAAAAAAAGACATATTATTAATTAGTTATTTTATTATGCAAATACCTTTTATTTTTTTTAACTTTTTACAGCAGATTAAAATGAAAAAAGCTGTAATCGGAAGAATTAAAATTAATATCCATCCACTGCCTATTATTATAAACAAATTATAAAAACCATGCAACATGCTTGCTAAAAATAATCCGATTAGAAAGAATTTTTTTTGATTCTTTAAATTTAAAAAAGAAAGAGCTAAAAAATATCCTAAAATTCCAGAACACAAAGTGTGTAAAAATGTAGCAGTTAAGAATCGCCAAGTTGTTATATTTAAAGTTTTTGATAGTTCTAAGAAAGGATGGTATCCAATTAATATTAAAATATTTTCTAAAGCAGCAAATCCTAAGGCTGCAATAATCATATAAAGCATAATATCAAATGGTTCATCCAATTCTGGATTTTTTAATATCTCAAATTTTACTACCAGATATTTTAAGTATTCTTCAACAAATGCCCCTCCAATAAAGATATATAAAACTGATTTAGGCGACAATATCTCTTTAAACATCATTTCTATAACAATTGCACAAAAACCAGCTGTTATGCCGTAGAAAAATACCTTTAAGATTTGTTTGTTTGATTCTGGATGAACATCTTTTCGTAAATAAAATAAAAGCCAAATAATACTAGGCAGGAAACCAAAAAGATAAAGTAAATAAATCATAATAAATATTTATTTTGGCCAGGTTTCGGCCATTAAACATTTTTTCTTATTTTTTAAGGGTAATTGCTGGTAAATTTCTTCTGTAATAAAGGGCATAAAAGGATGTAAAAGTTTTATTGAGATTAATAAGACATATAATAAAATTTTCTGAGTATTTTCTTTTTCTTTTTTATTTTTAGCATTTAGAATTTGGCTTTTAGATTTTTCTATATATTTATCGCAAAATTTATGCCAGAAAAAATGATATATGTCTTGCGCTGATTCGTGAAAGTAAGATTTTTCCAAGTTTTTAGTTATTGATTTAATTGTTTTATCAAGTTGTTTTAATATTTCTTTATCTGCTTTTGTTAAGTTTTGGTTAGCACTAACTAGCTTATTCTCAGGGTAAATTTCTAAAGGTTTGTTTGCTAAAACAAATCTAGTTGCATTCCAAATTTTATTTGCAAACTTTTTTTGAGTTATAATTTTTTCTTCGGAAATAACAACATCTCTGCCAGGGCTTGTTCCAAAAACAAGAGCCATTCTCAAGGCATCGGACCCGTAAAGTTCAGCAACTCCCAAAGGGTCAATCACATTGCCTTTTGATTTTGACATTTTTTGGCGGTCTTTTGCCAGGACTAATCCATGAAGATAAACTTTATGAAAAGGAATTTTATTTGTTGCGTATATTCCCAGCATAATCATTCTTGCTACCCAGAAAAAAAGAATATCTCTTCCAGTTTCCATGATTGTAGTTGGATAAAAATATTCAAAGTCATCAGTAGTAAAATCAAAAATATTTCCTTTTTTATTTTTTGTTTTTTCATGGCTGAGTAAAGTTGCAAATGGCCATTGTCCGGAAGAAAACCATGTATCAAAAGTATCAGTTTCTTGAATTAAATTTTTACTTTCGCATTTTGAACATTTTTTAGGTTGTTTCCCATCTGTGATTATAATGTTCTGACAATCTTTACAATACCAAATAGGCATTCTAATTCCCCATATAATTTGCCTTGATATGTTCCAGTCCTGAATATTTTTCATCCAATGAAGATAAATCTTTTTGAAATAAGAGGGGATAAATTCAACTTTTTTTTCATTTACTGCTTTTATTGCTTGTTCTGCTAATGGTTTAATCTTAACAAACCATTGTTTGGACATTAAAGGCTCAATTGGAGTTTCACATTTATAACAAACAGCAATATTATGTTTATAATCTTCTTGTTTTTCAAATAAATTTAGACTTTTTAAATCTTGTATAACTTTATCTCGGCATTCCATAATTTTTAGTCCAGCATATTTTTTACCAGCCTTTTCAGTCATTCTTGTTTTTTTGTCAATAATCTCAATTATTTGTAAGTTATGCTCCTTGCTAATTTCAAAATCAATCTCACTGCTGGATGGAGTTACCTTAAGCGCTCCAGTACCAAAATTCATATCTATTCTTTTATCTGAAATAATTGGTATTTCTCTGTTTGATAAAGGCAAAATAACTTTTTTGCCAACTAAATCTTTAAATCTTTTATCTTTTGGGTTTACTGCTACAGCTGTATCCCCCAGCATTGTTTCTGGTCTTGTCGTGGCAACAGTAATAAAATCTTTAGAATCTTTTAAAGGGTATTTTATATAATAAAGTTTTCCATTTATTTGTTTATATTTAACTTCTAAATTTGAAAGTGATGTTCCGTGGTAAGGGCACCAATTTATAACTCTGTTTCCTCTATAAATCAATTTATCATCATAAAGTTTTTTAAATGTTTTATAAACAATCTTAATAATGTCTTTATCCAGTGTAAATTTTTCTTTTGACCAATCACAAGAAACTCCTAATTTTTTGAATTGGTTTTTAACAACCTTCTTATTTTCCTCACAAAAATCCCAAATCATTTTATAGAGCTGTTCTGATGAATATTGGAATCTTGTTTTTCCCTGTTTTCTTAGATGTTTTTCAAAAACAACTTGAGTCTCAAAACCAGCATGGTCAATCCCAGGAAGCCATAAAACTTCTTTTCCCATCATCCTTTGAGAACGAATCATTATGTCTTCTAATGTAATAAAAACAGCATGGCCCACATGAAGAGAGCCATTGGCATTAACTGGAGGCATAATAATACAAAATGGTTTTTTCTTGCTTTGGGAATTGGATTTTAAAACTCCAGATTTTTCCCAGAGTTTGTAAATCTTATTTTCAATTTCATTGGGCTTATAAGTTTTAGATATCATATTCTTAAATTAGAATTTACTTTAATTTTTTGAGGATTTTTTAATGCTTTATTTTTATTAAAATATCCTGCTATTCCAATCATGGCCGCATTATCAGTACATAAATTAGAATCAGGAGTTAAAAGCAATAAATTGGGCATTTCTTTTTTTATTTTTTCTTTAAATTGCCTTTGTAGCTCTTCATTAGCGACTACGCCTCCTCCAAGAATAATAGTTTTTGCTTTATAATCCTTAGCGCTCTTAATTGTTTTCTTAATTAATACATCAATAATTGATTGTTGGATTTCTTTTGCCATTTCAGAAATATATTCTTTTGAAGTTCTTATTTTTTTACTTCTTTTTTTATAGTCATACAAGACAGCTGTTTTTAATCCGGAGAAGCTAAAATCATAATCTTTTGAGTATATCATTGGTCTTGGTAGATTTACGGAGAACAGTTCTCCGCTACTTTTTAATGCTTCAGCAGCAATAGAAGGTCCTCCCGGATAAGCAAGACCTAAAATTCTTGCTGTTTTGTCAAAACATTCTCCAGCTGCGTCATCTCTTGTTTCACCAATTATTTTATAATCTTTGATTTTCTTCATTAGTATTAATTGTGTATGTCCTCCACTGACCACTAGGCAAATTGCTGGGAATTGAGAGTTAGAATTTCCGCTAATAAAGTTGGATAGGATGTGTCCTTCAATATGATTAACAGGGATTAAAGGTATATTCCAAATAAGAGATAAGGATTTAGCAAAATTTAATCCTACCCATAAACATGGCTCTAATCCAGGACCAATTGTTACTGCAATCGCATTGATATTTGAGAGATTAGATATGCCGGATTCTTTTAAAGATTGTTTTAAAACAGGAACTAAATTTTTCTCATGTTCTCTTTTTGCTAAGCTTGGATAAACACCTCCATATTTTCTATGGATATCTATTTGAGAAGAAACAATATTAGAAAGAACTTTAATTTTTTTCTTTTCAATTTTTAATATGGCAATACATGTGTCATCACAAGACGTGTCAATAGAAAGTATAATCATATCCTTAATCTTACCTAAAGTATTGTAATTTTTCAAATTTTAAGTTAGTTTATTATTATATGACCCTATCGTCTAGTGGTAAGGACACTAGGTTTTCATCCTAGAAACCGGGGTTCGACTCCCCGTAGGGTCACTATGCAAAACTATATTGAGATTGGTCGGATTTCTGATATTCCAGATGCCAGAGATAGGCTGACTTATCGTTTATTGGAAATATTACCCGGCTTTTTGAGCATAAGTACTTTAATGTTTGCCTTAGTATTTTCTTGGTCCAAACCAATTTGGGTTGCTTTTTTTGTGATTATTTTTGATGTTTATTGGACTTTAAAGGTTTATTATCTTTCTTTCCATCAAGTTGTTTCTTTTCGGAAGATGAAAAAGAATCTTAAAATTGACTGGGAAAAAGAAATTGAAAAATATCCAGAATCAAAAAATGTTTACCAGTTAGTGATTTTACCAATGGCAAAAGAAAACTGGGAGGTGGTTAATGAAACATTAGAGTCACTCAAAAATTCTGTTTATCCCAAAAATAAAATAATTGTTGTTCTAGCTCAAGAGCAGGCCGGAGGAGAAGAATCAAGAGAAATAGGCAAGATGGCTGAAAAATATTATGGAGATCTTTTCCATAGTTTTTTAGTTACAGAACACCCCAGCAATATTGAAGGAGAGGTAAGAGGTAAAGGTTCAAATATGGCTTTTGCCGGAAAGCAAGTTAGAAAATTAATAGAACAAGAACAAATACCGTTAAAAAATATTATTGTATCTGCTTTTGACATTGATACTAAAGTTTATCCCCAGTATTTCAATCGTTTAGTTTATTGTTATCTTAAAGCCAAAAGACCCGAAAGGTCCAGTTTTCAACCCATACCTGTCTACCATAATAATGTCTGGCAGTCCAAAGCATTTACTAGAGTTGTAGCTGCTTCTAATAGTTTTTGGCAGATGATGCAACAAGAAAAACCAGAACAGTTAGTTACTTATTCATCGCATTCAATGTCTGGCGAAGTCTTTTTTAATGTTGGATACCCCTACAATATTGTGTCTGATGACTCTCGAATATTTTGGAAAGCGTTTTTGAAATATGATGGTAACTATGAAGTTATTCCTTTATATTATCCTATTTCCATGGATGTGGTAATGGGAGAAAATTTTTTGAAGACCATAATAAACCAATATAAACAACAAAAACGATGGGCCTGGGGGGTTATTGAAATACCGTATGTTTTTTTTAATTTTTTAAAGAATAAAAAGATTTCTCTTAGAAAAAAACTTCTTCATATATTCGTCCTTTTAGATGGTTTCTGGTCTTGGGCTTGCGCTTCTTTACTAATCTGTTTTCTAGGATGGCTGCCTATATTTTTTGGGGGAGAAGCATTCAATACAACAATTCTTTCTTATAATCTTCCGCGTATAACCGCGATTATCTTAACTTTTTCAATGGTTGGAATGATTACAGGCGCTTTAATAAATATTGGTTTTTTACCACCTATGCCTAAAAATATCGGTCGGTTTAAAAAACTATTTATGATTTTGCAATGGGCATTTCTTCCGATTACTTTAATAATATTCGGAGCATTTCCAGCGCTTGACGCTCAAATAAAATTAATCCTTGGAAAGGATTTAGAATTTTGGAATACACCAAAACCCAGAAAATAAAATTATTCTAAATGAATTGTCTTTTGAAACTTTTTTAACTTATCCCTTAAATCGGGATATTTTTTTAAAGATGGGTCTTGCCTTAAAATCTCTAATGCGGAGTTTCTTGTTTTTTCTACTAAGGCAATATTTTGAAAATTCTTCATTGCTAAATCAGGAATTCCCCATTGCTTGGCTCCGTATAAACTACCAGGTCCTCTAATTTCTAGATCTTTTTCAGATAGTTCAAACCCATCTTCTGACTTAACTAATGCTTTTAATCTCTGATGAGTTTTTTTAGAGGATGAATCAGCGAGCAGAAAACAATAAGATTGTATATTTGATCTTCCCACTCTTCCTCTGAATTGATGCAACTGGGCCAATCCGAATCTTTCTGCTCCTTGGATCATCATCACCGTAGCGTCAGGAATATCAATTCCTACTTCAACTACAGATGTGGAAACTAAAATATCAATTTTTTTATTTTTAAAATTTCTCATTATTTTTGT
>Ga0268280_1001236_pt1 | contig 17740 bp, 16 predicted proteins | sample saktaG_9_FD_190139 | JGI IMG/M metagenome (GOLD analysis project Ga0268280, IMG submission 190139) | Saline water microbial communities from Sakinaw Lake, British Columbia, Canada - sak_2011_5_24_40m | ecosystem: Environmental > Aquatic > Non-marine Saline and Alkaline > Saline ... | reverse complement strand
TGGATAAATTCACCGCGCCATTACTCGAAAAAACGGGTTTGATCGGCATGATTGGAAAGTCTGAACGCGGCGAATCTGCGATTGCCGACATTAAAAAACACAAAGCCGTTTATTTAATCGCAGTCGGTGGCGCAGCATATTTGGTTTCAAAGGCCATAAAAAAATCCAGAATTTTGGCATTTGCCGATTTAGGCATGGAAGCCATTCATGAATTTGTGGTGGAAGATATGCCAGTCACGGTCGCAGTGGATTCGCAAGGCGTTTCCATTCACCACATTGCACCGGTAAAATGGCAAGCAAAAATTGGTAAAATTCCCGTTGAGATTATAACGAAATGAAAAAACGTCGTGTATTTTTAATCAGTTTTTTGATTGTGGCGATGTCGATGTTGACGGGTTGGCGTTCGCATCGTCACAAAAAGCATCGGACGGTTGAACCGACGGCTAAAATTGCAGAACCCAAAGCGTTAGACTTGTCGTTGCCAGTGCGAACCGAAGACAACCCTACAATTTCGATTACGCCAGAAAAATCAGTGGTATCCGTTGAAAAACCTAAAAAAATACAACGCGAACTCGAACTCGATACGCAATCAATCATGTCGATTGAACCCGAAGCCGGTAAAACAAAATCGTTTGACGGCGCGGGTATCACCATCAATTTAAAACGTTAACTTCACACAGATTAAAAATTATGGATTTATTACTCGCGGTAAAAGTATTGATTTTAGGTATCGTCGAAGGCTTAACCGAATTTTTGCCTATTTCAAGTACAGGACATTTAATTTTGGTGGGCGATTTGCTCAATTTTAATGACGACAAAGGCAAATTATTTGAATTAGTCATTCAAGTTGGCGCGATTTTGGCGGTGTGTTGGGAATATCGCCGCAAAATTGGCAGCACCTTCAGCGGATTGTTACGCAAAGAAAAAGCCGCGCAAAACTTCACGCTCAATTTAGCGATTGCCTTTTTACCCGCCGCAATTTTAGGCTTTTTATTTAGCAAATATATCAAAGCGGTTTTATTCAAACCCGTTCCGGTGGCATTGGCATTTATTGTGGGCGCGTTCATTATTATTTGGGCAGAAAAGCGACAACATACGGTGCGAATTAACGCGGTCGATAAACTATCAAAATGGGACGCGCTGAAATTAGGTTTTGCTCAAGCCTTTGCGTTAATTCCTGGTACCTCGCGTTCCGGTGCAACGATTATCGGCGGTTTATTATTTGGTTTATCGCGCCAAGCCGCGACAGAATTTTCATTTTTTTTAGCGATTCCTACGTTAGTTGCAGCGAGTGTGTACGATTTATATAAACACCGCGAATTGCTTGATGTAGCGGCTGACGCGCCTGTTTTTGTTTTAGGAATGATTGCGGCTTTTTTCAGTGCGTTATGGGCAATCAAAGGTTTGTTGCGTTATATCAGTCAGCACGATTTTTTGGTTTTCGCCTGGTATCGATTAGTTTTTGGCGCGATTGTTTTAATCACAGCTTACAGCGGCGTGGTGCAGTGGTCGGTAAATTAACTGATAAAAAGTGCGTGTAATTGTTGGATTGGTTGAAAAATTCGTAAATGTGTTTAGAATTGCGGTCAACACATCGTTATGCGGTGTGCTATTTTCCCTTTCAACCCAAAATAATAACAATTTGAGGATAGACGTTAATGAATACATTGAAAAAAATCGCTTTAGCGGCATTGGTTGCAGCTTCTTTCGGTGCAGTTTCTACCACTGCTTTTGCTGAAACCGATGCAGGTCGTATCGTTTACACACCTACAGTTGCTATCGATATTACAGCTGGCAAAATTCAAGTGGCTGTTGACGCACTTATTGCTGGCGGCGACGCTGAAGCTGTATCAAAATTGATTAAAGATGCGTCAGATTCTGTTAAAGAAATCAACGCAAGCGACTCAGTTTTCAAAGCTAGCAGCAAAGCTAACGGCTTGATTAAAGCGGCGCGTAATCATGTAAAAGAGGGTGCTAATCAACAAGCTGAACAAGAATTAAGAGATGCTCATAAAGGCATTCTAGCTTTAAAATCCATTCTTTAAGCTAACGCTTTCTGAAACTAAAAAGCCTTGCGACTGCAAAGTCACAAGGCTTTTTTAATGCGTCACGAAAAACGATTTAGCTTTCGCAAGCCATTTTTTTATAAGTGTTAATCAGCGCATTGGTCGAACAATCATGGCTGGTGATTTCATCGTTGTTATTCAATTCTGGCAAAATCACTTTTGCCAAGACTTTGCCCAACTGCACGCCCATTTGATCGTAAGAATTGATATTCCAAATCACACCTTGAACGAAAATTTTGTGTTCGTACAGCGCAATCAATGAACCTAACGTTCTCGGCGTTAATTTTTTAAACAAAAACGCATTCGACGGTTTATTGCCATCAAACACTTTTGCCGCAACTAAAACGCTGTCTTCACATTCTTCCGCCGTCAAATCTTGTTTCACTTCATCTGCCGATTTGCCGTGCATTAAGGCTTCGGGCTGCGCGAGAAAGTTTGAAATCAAAATCTTGTGATGTTCCGGTAAATCATAATGACTGATGGCAGGCGCGAGAAAATCGCACGGAATCAATTTGGTACCTTGATGAATCAACTGATAAAAAGCGTGTTGTCCATTCGTACCAGGATGTCCCCAGATAATCGGCCCGGTGCTGTAATCGACTTTTTTGCCGGTAATCGTCACGCTTTTACCGTTACTTTCCATGTCGCCTTGTTGAAAATAATCAGCGAAATAACGCATCGATTGATCATATGCCAATATGGCGTGCGTATCGGCGTGGAAAAAGTTGTTATACCAGATGCCCAATAATCCCATAATCACCGGGATATTTTGTTCAAACGGCGTGTTTCTGAAATGGTTGTCGGCTTCGTGTGCGCCTTCCAACAATTCCTCAAAATTATCCATGCCGACATAGAGCGCAATTGATAAACCAATCGCCGACCAAAGTGAATAACGTCCGCCAACCCAATTCCAAAACTCGAACATATTTTCAACATCAATGCCAAATTCGGCAACCACTGTCGCATTCGTTGACAAAGCCACAAAATGTTTCGCGACGGCTGACGCATCGGGTGCCGTTTTCAGTAACCAAGTGCGAGCGGAATTCGCGTTCGTCAACGTTTCTTGCGTGGTAAATGTTTTTGAACCGACTAAAAATAACGTGGTTTCTGGTGACAGATTTTCTAACGTTTCAATTAAATCGGTTTGATCGACGTTAGAGACAAAATGCACGCGCAACGCGGCGGTGGCGTAAGGATGCAACGCGGCAGTGACCATTTTCGGTCCCAAATCAGAACCGCCAATGCCGATGTTAACAATATCGGTAATCGCTTTGCCGCTGTAACCTTTCCAATCGCCCGAACGAACGCGCTCACAAAACCCGCGCATTTTTTTCAACGAAGCGTTAATTTGCGGCATCACATCTTGACCATCGACAAAAATGGGCGTGTTGCTGCGATTGCGTAACGCGGTATGTAACACTGCGCGGTGTTCCGTTACATTGATTTTTTCGCCGGAAAACATAGCGTTAATTTTTGTTTTCAACTGCGCTTGTTTTGCCAAGTTAATCAACAAGGGTAACGTGTTATCGTCGATGCGATTTTTAGAATAATCGAACAAAATATCATTAAATTGCAACGAAAATTTTTCATGACGATACGAATCGTTTTTAAAACTGTCGATTAAACGTTGATTGCCAATGTGTTCATAGTGATTTTGTAACGCCACCCAAGCGGGCGTGGTGGTCAACGATGCCATGCGGTAGAACTCCAAATAAAAAGTAAAAAGAAAAATTGGCGCAAGTCTACGAAAATTAAGGTCAGATAGCAATAATACGCTACTCGAACAAAGGCTTTTTAATGCGCATAACGGTCGCAAGCGGTTTATCATTATATGCGACTTTCTTTGCTTAAATCGACGTGTTAAAGTTAGCGGGTGCTGTATATTTAGCGTACAGTTAGTTTGAACGCTGTGCAATTATCGTACGGTTAACTCATCACAATAATAATTATTCAGGCAGGTCGAGAGGATTTATGAACATCGCAAAACTTATCAAAAAAACGTCACTCGGTGTAACCGCGTTGCTGTTTTCGTCGGCATTGTGGGCGCACGGTGGCGCGGCAGGTACAGACACGGATCAATGCAAATTTGAATTACAGCCCACGCATTGGATTCATTACACGGCTTATCAGCCAGCCGCCTTTCCAGCGGAAGATTTTTGTGGAAACATTCCAAGTACCGGCACATTAACGCAGTTAGTTTTTGATTACCAAGACATGAAATACCGCAATATGGCGGTTGAATTTGAAGTCACAAAAGAACCCGAAGGCAAGCGCGTTTTTTTCCAAGAAGCCGCCAAACACAAATCGGGAACGATTATGCTTTCGTTACCTGAAGGCGTGCCAGAAGCAGGCAAATACTTAATCCACATCACATTGGTACCTGATGCCGGACAAGGCGAACGCTTAGACGCTCACATGGGCTTCCAAGCGGGTAAAGGTCAATCGACAAGCCGCAACGAAATGTTAATGTACGGCTTTTTTGGTTTTGCTGGTTTGTACATTGTCTATTTATCAAGTGCGCCCTTTAAAAAACGTGTTGATGAATTACTCGCTAAATTGAAAGGCTAATTTTTTCTCCCATCAGCACATCACGACAAGGACGTTGTTTTATTTACCACGAGGCAAAAAAGAAATGATGAAATTAGTATCGGTCAGTGTATTCGCGGCGTTATTTGCCCTGCCAGCATTTGCTCAGGACTATCAAGATCACGATGGCATGCTTATGAATCATGGTGATGGGCATTTGATGGATATGGCAGGCGGCATGGTTATGGGCAATAATCCGGATAAACTTCCGGGTGGCTGTGACAAAATTGCTGAAACCAAAGAAATCACGGTTCACGCGGGTCATAAATATGCTGAAAAATTCCCTGGTAGAATGTTTGCGTTTGATACGCAGGAATTTCAATTCAAGCCTTGCACTAAATTGACCGTACATTTCATCAATGACGATAATGTGCGCCATCAATGGATGATGCACGGTTTGCCCAAGTATTTATATCCAAAAGGCATGTTTCACTTAGAAGTTTCGGGGCCTGCAAAAATTTCCGGCACGTTGATTTTACCGCCTGGCGATAAAACCTATTTGGTACATTGCGACATCGCGCAACACATGGAAAAGGGCATGAAAGCCCAGCTCAAAGTGGGAAAAGGGGATGGTGATTTACCGAGTATTCCGAATGTTACCGCGAATATCGTGACGGACGATTACACCATTACGCTGCCGGAATTGTTAGCAAAAGCACATGAAGAAGCGAATTTACCCGCGCCCATTGTTGACGCAACGCCACCCGCCGCCGTTAAAACGCCCGTTATTCCTGAAGAAAATAATAGTTTTTCAGGTGTGACGGTGATTGGTTTGGCGTTAGGTTTATTGCTTGCGCCATTTTTAGCGCGTAAGTTTAAAGGCATGACTCCCACCGAAGTGTTGGCGTATTTGTTGGATTCGAGTAACGCAATGATTGAGTGGGTGATTACAACTGGTCAACATTTAGTGAAAATAATTCAAACGGCATTAAAAAAATAAACACATTTCTAAACCTCAAAAAATCCCGCGAAATGTCGGGATTTTTTGTTTTCAGAAAAAGCAACGCGCGGTTATTGCTTTTGGTCGCACTCACACTTTGGAATCTATTTAGCCCAACACCCGAACGCGCAACTTTTGCCCTTTAATCTCTGTGCGGTTTTACTTTTTTCGTAGTTGTTCATAAATTCCTAAATTTCAATAGCTCCAACGCATAATTTATCACTTTTCTACATTCAGCTTTACCATCACATGAAAGCACAAATTCAGGTCTGTCTTCTTGTACCATATCAAGTGCATCTAATATAATTTTTTGAATTTCCCGTTTTTCGTTAAATGAAAATTTACCTACAATTTTCCTTTGCTTCGCAAGTGTTTCCAACTCGTCCATTTTATCCATAAAATGCAAAGCGGTACTATCGCCTTGTTGTAAAAAGTAATGCTTTTTTATGAACTTAGGCGACAATGTACTAACAATGGGATTGAGTTCATTATCAATATCAGCAAGTCGCACATTGATAACCGGTTCTGTTTTTGCGATATGAAAAACTACAATTTCCTTTCCGTTACACAACGCATAATAATACGCTCTGACATCAGGAAGAATCGCATAACTAAAGGCTTGTTCACGATGTTTGCCATCTAAAATATTTTCTTTCGGATGTTTTGCGTCCAATATCCACGAAATGCCATTCCCAATTTTTAATAAATAATCGGGCGTGATATTTATTTTTTGTTTTTGGCTTCCTATCGTTACAAAAGCTGTCATGGATTTACTTCGGATTATTTTATTTTCACCAAATAATGAATAGCCCAATGCTTTTAAAAGAGGCGTTATCAATTCTTCTCTGACCGAATCTTCCTTAAAATCAGAATCACTTAATATCGAAAAATCAAAATCTTTGAACAAACGCATCTATTTGTCGGCGGATTTGAGCCGCAAATGCAATTCAGTCAACTGAACGCATATAATTTTGTCATATTTTTTATAACATTCCATTGCAACATCAAACTGCCTTATGAGGTGAGACTGTAAATCCAAAAGTTTCAGTGGCTCTTTTGATGTCATTGTGTATGATGTGTAACCCTTCTCGTTTTTGAAATTTCGAGCAATAAATTCTGTATGTCCCACTTCAAATTTAGGCGGAAAGCGATGTTGATTTTTATTGCGATAGTCTCTTGTAATAGAGACAAAATCATCATCATTTAATTGGTTAAATGATTTTAAAAAATCGCTGTAGCCTTCTTGACCGGTGGCAATCTTATCCATCTTTTTAAAATTTATGTCTTTGTCTGCTGGCAATTCTGATTCCTCCCAATTTGGATCGAGAATAAGATTTGCCTGATGAGATAAATGGCTTATTGAATATATGAATCTTGATCTCATAACGAAAGGCAAACCGATTGCCATATTTGCAATAGGGTCGATAAACTCCAGTAACAAAATTAGTTTTTCTGTTTCCCCGTAGTGTTCTAAAACTTTTCGCCAAGCTGAAAGCTGTGCAATTCTGTAATACAAATTATTGATTTCATTAGCGACACCCTGAGCGTGTTCTGTAAGAAATCCATAATAAGTCATCAATTCAAGCGGTGTAATTGCCCCTGAGCGAATTTGTCCATAAGGTGCAAATTGGGGTTTTATTTCTCCACTGGAAAAGTAATGTCGATACTGTTCGTAAGCAGTTTTAAATAGTGAGTCTTCGTTGGAAAGATTCCAATGTTCCATAGTAGCTGGTTATTTTAGTGTTAAATTTCAAAAGCTCCCCCAACCTAAAATCGGGGGAATCCCTTATTTATCCCAACGCCCGAACTCTCAACTTCCGACCTTTGATTTTGCCTGCTTGCAAACGTGACAACGCGATATTTGCGCTGGTGCGTTTAATCGCCACATACGTCCGCACGTCAAAAATATCAATTTTGCCGACTTCGCTACCCGCTAAACCCGCATCACCAGTCAACGCGCCCAAAATATCGGCAGCACGAATTTTACTTTTACGCCCCCCATCAATCACCAACGTCACCATCGCAGGTTTGAGCGTCGTATTTTTAGGAAGTTTCGCAGGATTAAACTTGTCCCATTTAATCGGTAGCTTTTGATAGGCTTCAATCGCTTTTGCACGCTCCAATTCAGTTTCAGCGCACAAACTAAACACCAATCCTTTTTGTCCTGCGCGACCCGTTCGACCAGCACGATGCACATGAACTTCGGGGTCTGGCGACAAGTCATAGACAATCACCGCTGCCAAATCTTTAATATCCAAACCCCGCGCCGCCACGTCCGTCGCCACTAAAACCGAACAACTTTTATTCGCAAACCGCAGCAACGTTTGGTCACGTTCGCGCTGATCCAAATCGCCCGTCAAAGACAGCGCGGCGTAACCTTGTTGCCCGAGCCAATCTTCAATCACCTGGCAATTGTATTTTGTATTGCAAAAAATAACGGTCGATTCGGGTTGATGTTTCGCCAATAACGCCACCACGGCTAATGGTTTTTGCAACTCTTCAGCTCTATAAAAAAGCTGTTCAATTTGCCCGTCGTCATGCGTTTCATCGACGGTAATTTCAACGGGCGATTGTTGAATATGTGCGCTCATGTCCAAAATAGAATCGGGATACGTCGCCGAAAATAACAACGTTTGTTTGGTTTTCGACGTTTGTTTCACCACAAACGAAATTTGATCTTCAAAACCCATGTCCAACATGCGGTCAGCTTCGTCCAACACCAACACGCGCAACTTTTTCAAGCTCAAACTTTGGCGTTTCAAATGGTCTTGAATTCGCCCAGGCGTGCCAACGACAATATGTGGCGCGTGTTGCGATAACGACGCAATTTGATGTCCTTGCGGAACGCCGCCGCACAATGTCAGCAATTTAACGTTTGGAATAAAACGCGCCAAACTGCGAATCGCTTTGCTGACTTGGTCGGCTAATTCGCGCGTTGGACACAATACTAACGCTTGGGTTTCGTAAAGGTTGACATCGATTTGCGACAATAAACCCAAACCGAAGGCGACCGTTTTACCGCTGCCCGTTTTCGCTTTGGCAATAATATCGTCACCTGCCAAAATAAACGGAATGCTTTGCGCTTGAATCGGGGTCATTTCGGTGTAACTCAACGCCTCCAGACCTTGTAATAATTGGGCGGAAATGGCTGCGCTGGAAAATTTAACAGGTTCTTGCATGAATTTGGCTCTTAAAAATGAAAAATAAAGTGAATCAGTATATCGTTACCGCACCCAATCCGCCGCATTATCCGCATTGAAATGGTTAAAAATTCGTTTGAACATTCAAATTAAACAATGCGCTAAACTATTAAATTCACTCACGCACAAATAGAAATCATGACCACTAAAATTCACGCGCTCGACGCACTCAAATTTGATAATAGTTTTATTCGAGAATTGCCCGCCGATTCTGAAACACACAATGCGTGTCGTCAGGTGCTTGGCGCGTGTTATTCCGCTGTTTTACCGACTGAAACTCGCCAAGCTCGCCGCGTGATTTTTGCGCCAGAAGTCGCGCATTTGTTGGATTTGAGTGAAGCGGTTTGTCATTCCGAAGATTTTACGCAAGTATTTTCGGGCAATCGTTTGGCAGCTGGCATGGAATCGTACGCGACGTGTTACGGCGGACATCAATTTGGTCAATGGGCGGGACAATTGGGCGATGGTCGCGCCATCAATTTGGGCGAAGTCATCAATCAACGTCAACAACGTTGGGCGTTGCAATTGAAAGGGTCGGGCAAAACGCCTTATTCGCGCCGTTCCGACGGGTTGGCGGTGTTACGTTCTTCGGTGCGAGAATTTTTATGCAGCGAAGCCATGCACCATTTGGGCGTGCCGACGACTCGCGCGTTGAGTTTGGCGTTGACGGGTGACAACGTGTTGCGCGATATGTTTTACGACGGCAATCCACAACACGAACAAGGTGCGGTGGTTTGTCGCGTTGCGCCGACGTTTACGCGCTTTGGGCATTTTCAAATTTTAACCGCTCGCAATGATATTCCGTTGTTGAAAAAATTAGTCGATTTCACGATTCGTACACATTTTCCGCACTTGGGCGAACCGTCTTCCACCGTTTATCTACAATGGTTTGGCGAAATTTGTAAACTCACCGCAGAAATGGTCGTACATTGGCAACGTGTCGGCTTTGTGCATGGCGTAATGAACACGGACAATATGTCGATTATGGGCTTGACGATTGATTATGGCCCTTACGGTTGGCTGGAAAATTTTGATTCAAATTGGACTCCGAACACCACCGATGCGGAGGATCGACGTTATCGTTTTGGAAATCAACCCGCCGTGGCGTTTTGGAATTTGGCACAATTGGCGAACGCGATTCATCCGCTGATTCCCGACACGCAGCTTTTACAAGAAACGCTGCAACATCATTATTCCCAAACGCTTCAACACGATTTGCACGTTATGAAAGCCGAAAAATTAGGATTACCCGATATTCAAATGGCGACCGACGAAGCGTTATTGTCTGATTTAGAAACGTTATTGGAATCGGTCGAAACCGATATGACGATTTTTTATCGGCAACTCGCGAATGTTGATATGTCGGTAAATGTCGAAACGGTCGAAATTGAACATTGGTTGCAACCGTTGAACGCGGCTTATTATCTGCCAGAACAATTGGACGACGCTTATCAACATCAGCGATTGAACTGGTTGAAACGTTACGCGCAGCGATTGCATCAAAATAGCATCCATGAAACGGACAGAACGCGCCGCATGAATGCCGTAAATCCGAATTATGTGTTGCGAAATTATTTGGCACAATTAGCCATCGACGATGCTGAACAAGGCGATTTCACTGAGATTCATCGATTGTTAGACGTGTTGCGTCAGCCTTACTGTGAACAGACCGGCAAACAAAACTATGCCGCTAAACGTCCAGATTGGGCGCGACAACGGGCGGGGTGTTCGATGCTGTCTTGTAGTTCGTAAAACCCGTTTGGCTTTTTAATCAAGCCTTCGCCAGATAGATTCCAAGGTCTTTTTTACGCGAGAGTGGAAAGTAATGAAGAAAGCAGCGTTTAATGGGGTAATTTTCTGAATATCAACCCTCCACAATTGTCCAGAAATTGAGACGTTGTTTTTGACTGAATACTTAGTTCAACGAAGTTTTTCTAACAGACTTTCAATAATTCCAAAATCTGCTATCGTTGCGTCATTCTTTCTTTTTACTGATTTACGCATGACTTCCTTTTCTTCTGTTTCTGTTATTGCCCCCGCACGGCTGCACATGGGTTTTTTAGATTTGAGTGGCGCGTTACAACGGCATTTTGGCAGCATTGGTGTGGCTTTAAATGAACCCGTTACACACATTACGATTACCCAAAATCACAAACAACCACACCCACAATCAATCCGTGCCGCTCACTGTTTAAGTGCATTTTGTCAGGCATTTGATGTGTCGGACGCGCTGGAAATCGACATAATTTCTACCATTCCTGAACACGTCGGCTTGGGTTCAGGAACACAAATGGCGTTGGCGATTGGCGCAGGATTGAATGCGTTTTACGATTTGAATTTAAGCGTGCGCGACATTGCCGCCGTGATGGATCGCGGTTTGCGCTCGGGCATTGGCATCGGTATTTTTGAACAAGGCGGTTTTGTCGTGGATGGCGGACGCGGTGAAAATACCATTACGCCGCCGATGTTGGCGCATTTTGACGTACCTAAAAATTGGCGATTTATTTTAGTTTTTGATAAACGCGGACAAGGTTTGCACGGTCAACAAGAAATTCAAGCCTTCAAAACATTGCCGCCATTCCCCCGCCGCGAAGCCGAACGCTTGAGTTATTTGTTGTTAATGCAGGCGTTACCCGCGATGGCAGAAAATGATTTGGTGCGTTTTGGTGAAGTGATTACGGAATTACAACGCACGGTGGGCGAACATTTTTCACCCGCGCAAGGTGGCGTATTTACCAGCCCTGACGTAGCCCGCGCGATGCACTGGTTAGCGCAACGTGGCGCAGTCGCGATTGGTCAAACTTCTTGGGGTCCCATTGGATTTTGTTTGATTGAAGGTCATGACATTGCGGAACATTTGGCACAACAAGCGCGAACGGTTTTTGCTGAAACACCGTTGCAATTTAGCGTGGTGAGTGCGCGAAATCGTGGCGGCGAAGTCATTTTAAATTAGTTTTTAAACGTGTAGTTTTGTAAGCCCAACGATTTTAACCATTTCTCGCCTTTCGTTTCTTTCAACATCGCAACGGTGGCGGCACTTCCCGCGACGACACAAAAATCGGCGACCACGCTGACGGCGGCTAAATGTCGCACGGGATAACCCGTTTTAGGGTTTAAAATATGCCCGTAACGCACGCCGTCAATCACCATGCACCGCTCGTAATCGCCGCTGCTGGCTAATGCGCCTGTTTTCAAAACAACGGTTTTCCAGACTTTGGTTTTGTCGCGCGGATGTTGAATGCCAACGCGCCACGCGCTGCCGTCAGGATGTGCGCCAATGATTTTTATATCGCCGCCCAAATTCACCATGCCGTGCAAAATTCCCGAATTTAAACACAACGTCGCCGCCCGATCCGCCGCATATTCTTTCACAATGCCACCAAAATCAATTTCCATTTCGGCTTGTAAAAAGGTCAACGTCGGATTTTCCCAACGAATGTGTTGCCAACCGACTTTTTGCAATAACGCTTGAATCGATTTATCGTCGGGCAAAACGTTCGTTTCAAATCGCCACGCCCGCCGCAAAATGCCTGACGTAATATCAAACAAACCGTCGCTGAGTTCGTAACACGTTTGCGCGTAATTCAACAATCCCGCCGTTTCGCCATCAACCGAAATCGAACCGCCTGATGCCGCAACCTGATTGATTTTCGACAAAAAACTGTCGGCACGATAACGTGAATAACGCTGCTCCAAACGGTTAATATCCGCGATTACTCGTTGTGCGACGTGTTGGGCGAAAGCGTTATTTTTCGCGTAAAACTGCAATTCGCACGGACAGCCCATCGCGCTAAATGAAAATAAAAATGGCGAAAACGCCGCTGAATCGGTGGCTAACATGGTTTAAAACTACGGCAACAAGGATTCGCCTTGCCACAATTGCGCCAGCGTTTCGCGTTCACGGACAACGTGAATTTGGTCGCCATCGACCATGATTTCGGCGACACGCGGACGCGAATTATAATTTGAACTCATGGTAAAACCGTAAGCTCCCGACGAACGAACGGCTAATAAATCACTTTCTGCTAATTGTAATTCCCGTTGTTTACCCAGAAAATCACCGGTTTCACAAACGGGGCCAACAATATCCCACGTCATTTGAGGCGCAGAACTACCGAGTTGCACCGGAATAATATCTTGCCACGCGCCGTACAACGCGGGGCGAATCAAATCATTCATCGCCGCATCAACAATGGCAAAATTTTTGTGTTCGGTCGGTTTCAGATATTCCACGCGCGTCACTAAAATCCCCGCATTGCCGACAATCGCGCGACCGGGTTCGAGTAAAATTTCTAAATCCGTTTCGCCCAAACGCGCCAATATCGCCGCAATATATTCTGCGGGTTCGGGCGGTTGTTCATCACGATATTGAATACCTAAACCGCCGCCTAAATCCAAATGTTTCAGCGTAATTCCCGCCGCTTTTAACTTGTCAATCAGCTGCAAAACTTTGTCCAGCGCATCCAAAAATGGGCGCGTTTCGGTCAATTGCGAACCAATGTGACAATCGATGCCGACCACGTTGATATTCGGCATCGACGCGGCGTGTTGATACGCCGTTAAAGCGTCTTCAATCGCAATGCCGAATTTATTTTCTTTCAAACCCGTGGAAATATACGGATGCGTTTTGGCATCTACATCGGGATTGACGCGAAACGACACCAGCGCAATCACGTTCAATTCACCCGCGATTTTGTTAATGCGTTCCAATTCGTCCGGCACTTCGACATTAAAACAGCGAATTCCCAACGTTAATGCCGCACGGATTTCGTCTTCACGTTTGCCCACGCCGGAAAATACAATTTTTTTCGCGTCGCCACCCGCTTGTAAAACCCGTTGTAATTCGCCGATGGAAACAATATCGAAGCCCGAACCCAATCGCGCCAACACGTTTAACACGCCCAAATTTGAATTGGCTTTGACGGCGTAACAAATTAAATGCGCTTGCGTGCCGAAAGCGTTATTGAAAGCGTGCCAATGACGTTCCAATGTGGCACGCGAATAGATATAACAAGGGCTGCCGTGTTTTTCAATAATCGTTTGAACGGCTACATTTTCAGCAAAAAGTTGGTTGTCACGGTAAATAAAATGATTCATGGTTTTAGATTAGAAAGTGGGAATTTATTGTAGGGGTTCACTGCGTGAACCCGCATAAAAACGAATTTTAATGATAGCTTTGTGCATTGCGGGCGTACGCAGTACGCCCCTACGAAGCCATTGCGTAAAATCAAAAATTAAATCAAATAAAGGCGTTTCGTGTCGCGGCGACGTTTGACTTCAAACACGCAAAATAGCGACATTGCAGCGGCAAGCATAATATAAATTGCCATCGGATAATTCGATTCAGTTTTGGTAATCAGCGCAGTAATTAACATCGGCGACGTGCCACCAAAAATCGCGGCTGCTAAATTACACGCCAACGACATTCCCGTGTAACGAGTGCGAGCGGGGAAAAGTTCGGTGACTAACGTCGGAATCGGCGCAATATAAAATGCGATAATACTGGCAAAAACGGCTTGAGAAATCAGCGCAAACGTAAACGTTTTGTAATCCAACAAATAAACGTAGGGAATCGCAAATAACAAATAACACACCGCGATAATTTTCATCAAGCGTTCACGATTGGTCGTGTCGCACAAAATCGCAGAAATCGGCGTGCAAATCATCATCACGCCCAACACGATTAAATAAATTATCAGCGCGTCGGCACTGCTAAAGTGCATGAATTTCACCATAAAACTGGGCATGAAAACGGTTTGTAAATAAAACGGAATCGTCACCGCTAAATACAAACCAACGCCCAACAATACTTCTTTATAATTGTTTTTAAACGTTTCACTAATTGGGGATTCAGAAACGTGACCCGCTTCTTGCGCTTCAATAAATACGGGACTTTCGTGCAATTTTGTCCGAATATACAAACCGACCAAACCAATGAAAAATCCCAAAATGAACGGAATTCGCCAGCCGTACATATCAAAATCTTCGGGCGACATGATTTTTGCCAAAAGTGCTGAAATCATCGTGCCGAAAAATAAACCCATCAACATGCTTAACATCGACAAACTACCGACCCGATTTTTATTGGCGGGTTTGGCGTGTTCGACTAAATACACAATCGAACCACCGAATTCTCCGCCAATCGCCACGCCTTGAACCAAGCGAATCAGCGTTAATAAAATGGGCGCGTAAATGCCAATCATCGAATAAGTGGGCAATAAACCAATGCACGCGGTCGGAATTGCCATCATTAAAATCGACAACGACAGCGCGTTTTTGCGTCCGTATTTATCGCCAATGTAACCAAACATCATCGCGCCAAGAGGACGCATTAAAAAGCCAATGGCGAAAATACCAAACGTCGCTATTAACGCCACATTTTCGTCGCCAGCGGGAAAAAAATGTTTGCTGATTAACGCGGTGAACGTGCCGTAAAGCGCGTAATCGTACCATTCTAAACCGTTGCCGAGCATGGTCGAGGCAACGACTTTCTTCATTTGAGACATAAAACAATCCTGATAATTTTTTAATAATGCGGCGATTATAACGTTCATTGGTCAATAATTAGCAATTCCGCCACGAATCATAATATGGGAAAACTAATCGACACATTAGCGCGTTAAAGCGTGACTTCTATTGTGCTACAATTCGCGCATTTTTAACCGTCTAAGAAATGTGAACTGATGAACAAAATGAGCAAAACAAAAGTTTTTTTATTGATTGCTGGCGTGATTGGCTTAGTGGTGATGCAGCGTGAATGGATGATTCCCGTTGCAAAAGATGTGGCGAAATCGGATTTATTTTTAATTCAAAGCAACGATCAAGGCAGTAATATGTCGCAATCTTCGCCAATGACAGAATTGGCTTTTCAGCATTGCAATAAACATCTTAAAGCGGATTTAGATGAAAAAACGACCGTCACATTACCTGCCAAACCATTGAATGCGTGGAGCTTAGGGAATTACGAATACGTTGTCAGCGCGGAAGCCGATGTTTCGCATGAGGGAGCAGCATCTAAAAAGCACAAATATGTGTGCCGAATCAGTTACAACAACGGCGACGACACGAGCGGTGCGCCTGAATTCGATAATTGGTCATTAGTTGGGATGTCCAAAGTGGACGATGGGCATTGATATCCTCCCCGCCCTAAAGGGAACGGGGATTCCTTATTGCTAAGGAGCAGGCGACTATCACTATTACCTGCGGGGTTCTGCTGCTGACGGCATTACAGCGCCGTTCACTTTACAGACACTAGCCCACCAAGCCGGTAAGTAGTAACACCGCAAACAGAGACCACTTTACGCTGTGATTGAATGATTGTGCTTTTGTAATTAGTGCTTTTAACATGGTCGGTCTCGAATCGTAGTTTAAAGCCACATCCTACGCGCAATGTGTCAACAATCATGCAAAACTTACCAAAGATTTGAACAAGGCAACTTTGAAAAGCTACCACCACAGAAGTTATGCACCTTCTTTATGCCTATCTGGCAAATATATCCTTAACAATCACAAAATACAAATCCATTTTATGCGACAAAATTTACGGGTTTGAATTTCCATTATTCTGACGTAGAATGACCAAATCCTTTCTTTTTCATTTCAGTTTGAGAGAATTCTCATAGTCACTAAACGTCACGAAATACTTTTCATCGATGCAAATGTCGTAGATAAACAAACGCTCATCGCGGACGTTGCACCCAACGTCAAAGTTGTTCTCCTTAACGCCAAAACCAATGCCATTTCTCAAATCATAGCCGCGTTAAAAAATCAAACCAACCTCGATGCTATTCATATCATTTCGCAAGGTTCATCAGGCGAATTAGATTTCGCTAACGGTACATTAAACAACGACAACCTTTCACATTACACTTCACAACTGAAAAAAATCGGCAATTCCTTGTCAAAAAATGGCGATATTTTGCTTTATGGTTGCCATGTGGCAAAAGGGGCGGAAGGCAGCGCATTCATTAAATCGTTGGCGAAAGCTACCTCGGCGGATGTGGCGGCAAGTAGCGATACCACGGGCGCAGCAAGTTTAGGCGGCGATTGGAAATTGGAAAAGTCGAATGGTGTGATTGAAAGCAAGGCTTTTGCATCGGCGGATTATGCTCACACTTTCGCTGCACCAGCGGGTACCGTGATTTATAACGCTGCAAATGGACATTATTACGGAATCGTTAGTTCAACTGGAACATTTGATCATGCCGTTACGGATGTACTTACTCATTCAACAGCCGAATGGACAGCACATTTACTGACAATCAATAATGCGACCGAACAAAATTTTGTTACGACGAATTTCCCTAAGGCTACTGGTTCCGGTGGATTAGGTTTTGCGTCACAGTACGTTTCTTGGATAGGCGGCAAACAAGTTTCGGCTGGCAATAATCAATGGATTACAAACGAGCCTTTTTCGTACACTAATTTTGCTACAAGTGAACCAGGCACAGGTGATTATGGTTTTGTGCTTCGTGGCAGTGACTTCCAATGGACGGCTGAACCTTCTGGTAGTACCTATGCCGAATATCTAGTTGAGTACGAATCACCCAATATAAGCAAAACAATCGCTCAAACATTCCCCGAAGGTACCAGTTCCGCATTAGCTTCTAAAACTAATTACGATGGAATGTCGGGCTTATCGCAATTAACCGTCGAAATGTGGGTAAAAACCAGCGATACATATGGCGGTCTTTTATCATGGGCAGCATCGGGAAGCGGCAACGATTTCTTGTTTTATCTGACAACTGCAACAACGTTTGATATTTGGGTGGGTAACGAAAAGTACGAGGTTGACGTATAGTATCTAATTCGCTAACATTCGCTAACATTAGTTAATAAATAAAAGCGAATGAAATACTATACGAGCCGAGAAGCATCAAAGATTTTAGATGTACACCCGAACACATTGAGAAAATGGGCAGACGATGGCACAATTGAAACGATTAAAA
>Ga0268280_1001235_pt1 | contig 17760 bp, 16 predicted proteins | sample saktaG_9_FD_190139 | JGI IMG/M metagenome (GOLD analysis project Ga0268280, IMG submission 190139) | Saline water microbial communities from Sakinaw Lake, British Columbia, Canada - sak_2011_5_24_40m | ecosystem: Environmental > Aquatic > Non-marine Saline and Alkaline > Saline ... | reverse complement strand
AGGTGTTGGGCCTCCTGTACTAAAATCGAGAGAATAGGCTTCATTCAAGCGAACTTGAAGATTGGACCAATCAATGAGGAGATTGGAACTATTGAAAACATAATTTTGATTGTTCACATCATAAGTCATTAGTTTATATGCCAGCCATGTAAAAACACCACCTTGCCTCTTCCAAAGAATTATTGCTGGATGGGAATAACGGATGAATGGATATGTCCACCAGTCATACTCTAATGATCCAGTATATATTGCATCAGGTTTCAAAGAATTTGAAATATCATCGGCCCCATTCCAGTTCGACCCATCCCAACTTGTTTCTTTTCTTCGTATATATGACACCCCATAAAAAGTATCGCCGCTTGAGGAAACTTTGAAAGCCAATCCCTCCATATGAAAAGGTTGAATGTTTCTGATCTTAACTTGTAAATCATGGCTGAGGCAGTAGCCTGCATCCTTCCATGCTGTAGTAAGATCCACATTTGCTCCACTGGAGCCTGTATTAAGCTGGATGAAACTCCAGGGTCTAGACCCGAAAATACCTGTTTGAGTCGATGTCACATCCAACGCATTGTCGCCAGAAACAGGAGTTATCGTATGCCCGCCCACCTGAGTACCCATATCCCATTTTGAGAGATTCTCGAAAGTGTCTAAAAAGTGTTTTCGTACAGGACTCGGCGACAGTGCGATAATGGTTTTTTTTGCCTCGAAAGGTGTATCCTTGTTAACAATGCCTGTGGCCGTAATTTTGAAATTCGTTTTCGAAAGATCGAAGCGCTCCGTATCAGACAAGATGAATTCACCGGTTATTGATGATCCGCTGTCCCAGTTTGCAAGGGCATAATCTTTTCCCGCCAGTGCAAGATAATAGGCATGATTCATGCCTGATCCACCCACCTGACCCAATGTTGATGTCGAAGTCATGTAAAACATGCCCATTGCGATTGAGGCGATCATGGCTATGCCGGCAATCACGAACAACAGCACATTTCCTCTCTGATTGAGAATGGTCATGTTTAACTCCCGGACTCCAGACCTAAAAAGACAACATCCGGATTTAATATGGTTATCTCAGTGCCCTCATAGCCTTTCATCTTTAATATGATTCTCACAAACGAAACCGTCCCTTCTGTAAAATTCGGACTATTCGGGAATGTCGCTGAACAGTTTGCGGTTGTCGTACAGTAACTCAGCGTAAAGGCGCTGACATTTTCTACCAGCTTGTCGCCCCCTGTACATGGGCTTGTGCAAACGGTACAATTAGAAGCCATTTTCAACATTAGAGGATTATTGCCTCCTGACCAGTATATGGTCACGTCTTCTGATGGGTTTCTGTTACTCTTATAGGTGATGATATTCGCTCCACCGCAGGTAATTGATTTGATTGATGAAAATTCCTTTTTGAGTCTGGCTGCAGTAATTTGTCCTTGCTGAGCCACCGTAGCATTCTTCCTTGAAAACACATAACCCTTTGCGATTTCCAACAACCCTCTACCGGCCATAACGCCGATAATGGTGATTATGACAATCGACATGATGATTTCCAGGAGCGTAAATCCCCGATTATTGGTCGCTACATTCTTCATCAATCGCCTTAATTCTCCTTAGCGGTAAAAAGCGCCGTCAGTGTCTCACCTTCATCGTTTTTGATCTTTACTTGAAGCATATTCTCCGGCTCACCGCTCCCGATTGGTTGTATTGTATTGGAGACGAATTTGACGAACCTGTTTAAAACAACATAATACTTCCCATAACTATTGTCTTTTAAATTTGCGTCGGCTGTGCCGATTTGAAGTTGCAGGTAACCGAGAAGCCGTTTCCATTGAGCTCCATTATTTATTGTGGCAGAACCGGTTAACGGCCAGGTCGGTTCAGACGCTCCGCTCGTTCCGGCTGTTGTACATCGATAAAAATGACCATTGGGATTTGTTGGAATGACCATATCGCCTGCGACATATGCAGTGTTCTTTACCCATATACCTGATTTCCATCTTGCACCCCCATCCTGTGTCTCACCGTAATCGCACCATTGTGGTTCCGATGTACCGCTTGTCCCACTACTTGTACAAATATAAAATCTTCCATTCATACCTATGGGCAATACTTTATTTGGCGGACTTGCGGCAGAGTAAGCGGTCGACGCCTTCCACTTCGGATAAGGGGTGTTATCAGCCATGATATTCGTCATGACATTACTAAGATTAGAAGATTTCAATATCTTTCTAAGGGAATCACTGCTTTTTATAAGTGAATCAGAAAACAAGGTAAGCATCATGGCGCTGAAAACCGATACGATGACTACCGTTACTATTATTTCGATGAGCGTAAAACCGGATTGATTCGAATGAATTTTAAATATCATGGGATATAACCGGTGTTTTGGGTAATTGTGATTGTGCTCATTTGAGTACCATGACCAAGTATGATTGAAAAATCAGCACCCAGCAGAGTGGACCCATCCATTGGCCTTCCCCATTTATCAAAATTAATTGTTTTCGCAGAAGACGGGGATGTTATCTGAACGCTTCCCTGCAACTGGTGACAGTTTTTCGGACACGCCACAGTTTCGGGATCACCGGCGGCCCCTTTCACCGGAATCATGGAAGATGCATCAACATTATTCTTATACAGTCTGTAAGTCGTGCTGTTTGGAAAGTAAATTCCCCATCTTTCCGTATTATCATTGAGTGCGAAACCGGATTCATTCAATGCCTGAATCTGTGCATATCGAAGGCTTGCCTTCAAACCATCTGTCTCGACCATCAATTCGTTTGTGCCCGTTGTAAAGCTTCTACTGACAATAACAGTAGTCACTATGGAAAGCACGATCAGCACCACCACGACCTCAATCATGGTAAATCCCTGTTGATTTATGTGTGTTTTACCGGCTCGTTTCATGATTAAAAGGCAGTATGCGAACTCTGGACCGATATGGATCAACCGAGATGAGTGCACCCTGCTGAAGTTCTTCATGGAATTGTTTAATGGCTTGTACCACCATAGAGCCAATCGCCTCAGGGAGCACGTTTTGCGTGCGAATTTGAATAACGCTTGGACCAGCGGCACGGGTCACCGCAAGCAATGAACCGAAGTCGAGATCGTGAGTGAAGAGGATATAGCCATTTTCTCTTGCATAATCCATAATGACACTGTCTTTCGCAGTTCTTTCGCCTACATAAGACCAGTGTATACATTCAAATCCTTCATCGGATAAAAATGTTGCCCATCGAGGCGGTAGATTCATATCCAAAAGGATTTTCATCTGGATACCATCACTAGTTCTTTTTCCTCCGATCTCCAGGCCGCATAGGAAAGGGCCTCAAGAACATCCTCACGCTCAAGATAGGGATATTCCGTAAGAACATCCTGAACCGTTTTATCACAGGCAATAAGCCCAACAATCGTCCCGACGGTTACCCGCATCCCTCTGATACATGGCTTCCCGCCCATCACCTGCGGGTCGATAGTGACTCTTGTTAACGATTCCATAAACACCTCCTTTCTTTGGTTATTTATAACACAATTTTTGGGAATGTTGTAAAATTTATTGTGTGCGGTAAATCTCTCAAACTGAGGAGCACAGGAGCTATACGGCACTATTTCTTATGCGCCGACATGGACCATTTTCAATATGGGTTTTATTGCCTGCCAATCGGTCGGCTCATACGCCGTATGCCAGAGATCGTAATTTCTCTGAAGATTCAGCCATAATTTAGGAATCGTATCAAACGCTCTGGACAAACGCAAGGCAACATCCGTTGTCACAGCACCTCGTTCATTCAGTATCTTGGATACCGTTTTTCGAGATAATCTCAGCTCCTTTGCAAAATCTGTAACAGAAATCTCTAACGGTTCCAGATAATGAATTCTGAGAATAGACCCCGGATGAGAAGGCGGTCTTTTTCGTGTTCTCATAAATAAACCTCATCTTTTGCATCCCAGGTCTTCATATCCGTTCCAGAATCCTTTGGTTTCTACAAAATGAATTCCATGTAATTTTCCCGGTTGATCGTCTGGAATTCAGCGTTGCCATAAGTCTTCAGCCAGTCTTTGGGCTGCTTCCTTATCTTTTTTTCCGACCACTTGAATTCATAGCCCAGAAGGCGGCCTTCCCGCTCTTCCACCCAGTCTAATTCCTGGCCGGCGTAGGTCCTCCAGAAATTAAAGGTGCCGTACAGATCCAGATAGGCGCATTTTTTTAATCGTTCCGTCACAAGAAAATTTTCCCATAACTGACCGATATCATTTCGTTTATCCAGGGAATTGAATTGGGAAATGACTGCATTGCGAATCCCGTTATCAAGAAAATAATATTTCGCCTTGCTGACGACCTCCGAGCGAAGATTCCGGCTAAATCCGCCGATCCTTTTGATGACAAATGCCTTTTCAAAAAGATCCAGGTAGCGACCAACGGTCTTCACGTCGATCCGGAGCTGTGTGGCCAGCTCATTCAATGATACCTGGGCACCGACCTGAAAGGCAAGCAGTTTCAGGAGGTCCAGGAGTACCTTTGCCCCCTTGATCCTATCAAGCTTGAGAACGTCTCTTAACAGATAGGAATTGACCAGTTCTTCAAGAAGGGCGATTTTATCCCGGCTGGTCTGAGCGGTCACCACCTCCGGATAAGAGCCATAAATCAGGAAATCCTCCAGCTTGGCTTTCAGTTCAAATGCATTATAAAGGTTGAGCAACTCCAGTTGTGCGAAGGGATACAGGACAAGCGTGATCTTTCTACCGGTCAACGGTTCACCAATGGCCCCAGCCAGATCAAAAGCGGAAGAGCCGGTCGCAACAACGATCAAATTCGGCATTTGATCGACTAAAATCTTCAACCCCATGCCTACGTTGGGAATCTGTTGGGCTTCATCAATGGCAATGAGGTCATACCCGGCCGCATAGTCAAGAATCTGTTTGAAATCCTGAGAGCTCAATATCTGCTGGATTTGAATGTTATCTCCGGAATCAAGTTTGAATTTCAGCGTGGTACGGGACAAGAAATCATTAAGCAGAGTGGTCTTGCCCACCCGCCTGGGACCAAAGATCACCAGAACTTTTTGAGGTTTGATAAAGTCGGCAATGTCATACTTTCGTTTGATCATGATTATCAAAATACATTAAATCCATAAATTTGTCAAAATATTTGGATTGCAATTCCATAAAATTTGATTATTTATCTGATCTTCGCTGTTTTGGTTCAATGAAGGTTTCTGGACAAGATCAAACAGATGAGGGTTTCGAAACACTCTTTCGGAAATGAATAACAGACACGGGGAATCCATAAGTTAAAGGCTGAAGACCGTGGGTTTTCCCCCTTCAGTCTTCAGCCTCTCCACCTGAGTACTATCAACTTTTATACTTCGTTGTGCCGGAAAAGCATGAATCTTGAGTCAGTATCAAACTTTCATGGTGACAATATAACTATCAGAGTATCAGCTGACTAATACTGTCCAGTTGTAAGGTTCATTGTTAGGATCACCAGGAGCAGTTCTGGTGAATGTGACCGTTTTACCCTTAAAAGGGCCTGTACCGGTTGCTGCAACTCCAGTTGTAAAAGTGATCTTATCACTCGCGCTAGTCGTACCATTCCAATCTGGACCTAAGTCTGTGCTAGGTCCATCAACCGAATCACCATTCCCTGCGGTAGCTGTCACACCCGGTGCCGGATAAGCGCCGGCACCATCTTTCAGTTTCCACTCGGCCAGCTTTAACCTTTCACGGGCATCAAGTTCTGTCTTCGCACCAGCCGCGGCCTTTATTATCGCATCTGTCCTCATATCCAGGTATTTGGGAATCGCAACGGCCGCCAGGATCCCCAGAATAACGAGAACGGCGATGATCTCGATGAGGGTGAACCCTTTTTGATTCTTTTTTAACAATGATTTTTTCATTTTCTTATTCTCCTTCTGATGACCCTTCCGGGCAGCTATTTTTTGAAGCATTTATTTTAACATCACTGATCTTTTTTAGCCTTATGTTAACCTAATCATAGTTTTATTGCTTGCACGGGTCGTGCCATGATGAAAGGGATCAGAGGTCAGGAACTAGGGGCCAGGGGCATGATGAATTAAAACATACAGTATTTATAGGATATTTTTTATTTTCAAAAGCACTTTTTTACAACCCGCTATTAATATTCAATAAATCCGATTCTACACGGATTGGTGGTAATTCTACATTTTTTGTTGATTCTTCAGGGAGTCCACATCGATGCCAAGCTTCTTTATACGATGCCATAGACTGCGCTGATTTATACCTAGAATTTCAGCTGCTTTGACCTGGATACCACCCGAACGGCTCAGTGCTTCGATGATGAGCCCCTTTTCTGCCTCGTTGAGGCGTTCGTCGATGGACCTCGCCTGCGCCGATTCCGGGCTCTGTAAAATCTGGGTCGGCACAGCGCCGTTTATATGGAGGACAAGCTGCCGGGGTTCGATTACACCTGAATCGGTCATAACGGCGGCCCCCTCCAGGATGTTCTGCAGTTCGCGGATATTTCCCGGCCAGGAATAGGCCACCAGGACCTGCAGGCTCTCGGCGGACAGTTTTACGGGATTTTCCATCTGCTCAAGAAAATGCCTGGCTATAAGGGGAATGTCCTCTTTACGATCTCTCAGGGGTGGCAGCTGAATTGAAAATACATTAAGTCGGTAATAGAGGTCCTCCCGGAAGGTTCCCTGTTTGACCATATCCATCAGATTTTTGTTTGTAGCCGCAATAAATCGCACATCAACTAGGATGGTCTGATTTCCGCCCACACGCTCGAACTCCTTTTCCTGAAGGATGCGCAAAAGCTTGGCCTGTGTGGCCAGTGGCATGTCACCAATTTCGTCCAGAAAGATCGTTCCCTCATTGGCGAGTTCGAATTTGCCTATTTTTTGGGCGGTTGCCCCGGTAAAAGCCCCTTTTTCATGACCGAAAAGTTCACTCTCCAGGAGGCCTTCCGGGATGGCGACACAGTTGAGCTTGATGAAAGGCTTGCCCTGGCGGAAACTGTGTTCATAGAGGCTCGACGCAACCAGCTCTTTTCCAGTTCCGCTCTCGCCGGAGATAAGTACCGTGGAATCAGTCCGGGCCACCTTCATGATCTGGGTGAATATCCCGCGCATGATCGTACTCTGGCCGATCATCCCGGGAAAAAGCTCCTTGGCCTCGACCTTGCTCAGGATCGAGGCAATTCGGTCGAAGACCTCAGTATAATGGGCAATATTTTCCATTGGTTGTGGCTCATCACACTCTGCCGGCGGCCGCGGATAAACTGGCATGCCTTCAGCCTTCTTGATAAACCTGCTTACCGGCTCCAGCATCAGCCAGGTAATTAGCAGGCTCAGGAGGAAGGTGATTACAAACACCACCACTTCCCATGTGACATAAGTCCATTTTGCTATCAGGGTTACTCGGTTTGTTACGGCAATCCGGTTCGTCAGCAGAACCCAGAACAAAGCTATACCGCTGGAAATAAAAGGAACAAGGATATAGAGGCTGATCTGAAACTGTTTTTTCTTTTTAGCCATAATTTGATTAACTCATAATAGATCTTCTCCCAATTAGCTGGGAGAAAGGGGGCCAGGATTCAAGGATTCAAGGGTTCAAGTGTTCGGATTTTTCACTTGAACCCTTGACCCCTCGAATCCTATTTATTACCTTGCCATTTTGGTCATGTCCCACATAGGCATGAAAATGGCGAGGGCAAAAAATCCAACGACACCCGCAAGGCCTACAACCAGAACAGGGCCGATGATCTCAGAGAGACCCTTTACCGCATAACCGACTTCATCATCGTAATGCAATGAAACCGCACGGAGCATCTCCTCTATATTTCCTGTCTCCTCCCCTATGGCAACCATATCAATAACCATGGGAGTAAAATATTTAGCTGTCTTGAGAGTAACGGCAATCCCCTGTCCTTCTCCCATATGTTCCCTGACACGATCGAATTCCCGTGAAATGGCCTTATTGCCGATTACACCGGATAAAACCTTCATAGAATTCATAACAGGCACACCACTTGACTGCAACATCCCAAATATACTGGCAAAGCGGGACATTGCCGCTTTTACAAAGAGCTCGCCAATAATTGGTATCCGTAGGATAAGAGAGTCTCTTAGGTATTGTCCCTTTTCTGTCTTGAACCAGGCGCGCAGCCCGAAGATAAGTGCAAGAAGGGCGCCGATTAAAAGATGCCAGTAGCTCGATAAAAACTTGTAAAGATTCACGGCGATTACGGTCGGCAGGGGAAGGGCAAGTCCAGACCTCGAAAACGTCTCCGCAAACTTTGGAATAACAACGGTCAAAAGAACGAAAAATGCGACGGTAAGAGCTATGGTTACCATAATAGGATACTGCAGGGCAGCTTTGATATCCGATTTGATTTTTCCTTCATGTTCAATGATGTAAATAAGACGCTCAAGCGTCTCGGGAACTGTTCCGCTCATCTCTCCTGCCTCGATCATACTGCAATAAAGAGGTGAGAATATGGAACTATGGTTGCTCATTGCAATTGATAACGAAGCTCCTTCCTTTACATTCTGCAATATTGACGCGATAGCCTGTTTTAAAGAATGACTCTGTGTTTGAGCTTCCAGAATCTGAAAAGTTCTTACAAGAGGGACTCCTGCCTTAAACAAAGATCGAAACTGCTTGGTAAAGATAATCAAATCCGCGATCTTGACATGGGGTTTAAGCCTGAACAAGCTGCCTGATTTTGCCCCCTTGGCTTTCTTCTCCGTCAATTTATAAGGGATATATCCTCTCTCCGCAACTGCGTTTGCCGCTTCATCGGAAGAGTTAGCCTCAATAGAGCCCTTTATAGCAACTCCCCTTTCGTCTATGGCCTGATAGGAATAAATTGGCATATTTTTTCCTGTTAAAAGATGAACGTTGAACAGATGAACATCGAACATCCAACAATGTTTTGAAAGATGAACGTCGAACATTGAACATCGAACGTCCAACGTCGAATGAAAAGCAAACAGCCAATACCGAACAATGTTTTGAAAGATTACGTTCCTTTTTTCCATTAAACATTCGATGTTAAACGTTCGATGTTCGATGTTCATCTTTTTCAGTAACTTTTACATAATTACTGCCGAGCTCGCTTCCTCGAGGGTCGTGATACCCTTTAGCGCCTTTTTTCCTGCATCATATTGTAAAGTTTTTAAGGTACCTGCCTCTACACACTTTTGTGTAATCTCGTGTGCCGGCCTTTTATTTGTAATCATATCACGCACCATTTCATCGATAATGAGCACTTCAAAAATGCCTGTTCGCCCCTTGTATCCCGTATTGAAACACTGGTTGCATCCTTTGCCGCGCTGAAAATTTGCTGAATCCCAGTCTTGAATACCAAAAGAGATAAGAGCTTTTTCCGGCGGATTATACGGTTCCCGGCAATAAGGGCAGATGGTCCTGACCAGGCGCTGGGCAATACACATCAGAAGCGTTGAAGAAAGAAGAAAAGGCTCAATTCCCATATCAATAAAACGGGTAATCGCTCCTACTGCATTATTGGTATGTATCGTGCTTAAAACACGGTGGCCGGTTTGGGCGGCCTGTACCGCAATTGCGGCTGTTTCAGCATCCCTTATCTCTCCAACCATTATTATATCGGGGTCCTGACGGAGTATTGATCTGAGTCCACTGGCGAATGTCATTCCCGCTTTGCTGTTCAACTGAACTTGCCTGATATTTTGAATCCTGTATTCAACAGGATCTTCAAGAGTCATAATACTGCTGTCAGTACTGTTGAGTTCGTTCAGTACGGCATAGATACTTGTACTTTTCCCGCTCCCGGTTGGGCCTGTGCTCAGGATCATTCCGTAAGGCTTTTGGATAATTGACCTGATTTTCTCCGTATCCTCACTGTTTAAACCAATGCGATCCAGAGAATAGATGCCTGAACTGGCATCCAAAAGTCGCAGGACAAGATTTTCCCCATAAATAGTAGGTATGGAAGATACACGGACATTGATCTCTTTATTTTCCATTCGAAGAGTGAAACGTCCGTCCTGCGGCATTCTTGTTACAGTAATATCCACATTGGCCAGTATCTTTATCCTGGCGACAATCGGCAAAAACAGTGCCTTTGAAGGAGCTGCTACTTCATGAAGCTTGCCATCTATGCGAAACCGCATCTGAATAGAATTTTGCTGTGGACTGAAATGGATATCGCTGGCCCCTTCGCGAATGGCCTGAAGAAAGATGGAATTGACGATCCTGATTACAGGCGCCTCTCCGGCCATATCCTGAAGAAAAGCCAACTGGATGTCCTGATTGGCGTAATCCTCCTCTTTTTCGGCAACAATCTTGGCTTCGATATCCAGGTTTCCCAGGATACCGCCAATGCCCGCCTGAATACCATAGAGACCGCTGATCAACTGATTAAATTCACGCTCGGTACAAATAACCACTTCAACTTCACAATTGGTTATTGACTCAATATAATCTATGGCAGCGATATCCATGGGATCCGTCATTGCCACCGATAAAAGACGCCCTTCTCTATTAAAAGGCACCAACCGGTGCTTCTGGACGTCATCTATGGTGATTAACTGCGATAGCTTAATGTCAACGGTATACATATCAGGGTGATACTTCCTGATCCTTAACTGTCTGCCGAGAATATCAACTATCTGGTCTTCGCTGATGATTCCACTTCTGACGAGAAGCTGCCCCAATTTAAGTTTGCTGTTCCCCTGTTCAACAAGAGCTTTGCCAAGCTGTTCTTCTGTAATCAGCTTTTCCTCTAAAAGAATCTCTCCCAGCTTTTTTTTAAAAATAACGGTCACTCTGCTTCCAACCTCCTGTCTCTGCGATTCGTAAAAAATACTGTGTCATCATCTAATTTTTCCAACACTCCTGCGTTTGACGCAAGCAGCTGTGGCAGTTTTCCTGCTTCATTCCGGGCTGATTCCATATTATTGTAGCCGTCCTTCAAAAAAATGGAAAAGACCAGGCCTTCTCTGCTGTTCCGATACGGAAGAAAGCGCAGAGACGGCAATAATTGTTCATAATTTCTGAATAATTCATAAATCTCTTTGATATTTTCATCAGCTGCAACCCGTACCAGATATTTCCCCGCAGGCAAAGGATTGGTTTTGGCTAGAAGAGCAGGAAGATTGATGACCTCTCCCGCATTTACCTTACCAAGATCCTTGATATGTGGATTTGCAAGTACAACCGCTTCAAACTGCCCGTTATCAAAATCCCCGTAAAAGTCCCTGAGCATACGCCAGACAGTTCTGCCGCTTTTTATTGTAAGATTCCCCAGCAGAGGGGAATGCGCTCGCTGTTTCGGTTCCGGTGCCGACAGTTCATGTGAAGTTTTTGCAACTGATTCCGTCAAAGGTGTCTTTTTGCTCAGATCAGTCGTACCGGTCGTACTCTCCTTTTCCTTAACGATACCCGGAGCGGTATCCGATATCTCTTTGATCGGTTTACTTTCGGATATTTTGCCGAAGAATAAACCTGCCGCAACAATAAGCACAAATAAAGCGGTCAGGCTTGTCGCTATAAGCAATCGAAAACCTTTTCCCTGGTTTATGGAAATCCTCCCCGCGCAGGAACGAACCATAAACCAACCGGCTTTTGAACGATTTTGAATTATCAGGGCAAGAATAACCTGATGACACAGTGTTACAATCTTTCGCGGATAACCTTTTGTAGAAAGATAGAGGGCGAATAAACCCGGGTATGTGAATAATGAAGGCGTTTCACCGGTATTGCCGGCTTTTTCAATACGGAATCTGACCATGCCGCAGGTTTCCCGGAAATTCAAAGGCTCCAGAAAGTAGAAAAGATTAACCCTGTCCGCGAAGTTTTTATATCTTTTTAAAGTCTGCTCGAATTCTCTTTGCGCGAGTATCACAATCTGCAAAAGTTTATATTCATTCGTTTCATAATTGAGAAACTCGCGAAGTATCTCAAGACAGAAATCCGGTAGTTTTTGTCCTTCATCAATGATGAGAACAACGATCTTTCCCTCATCAACACCCTTTTTCCAAAGGTATTTCTTTATATTTTCCTTGAACTGCCATTCACTGTCACCGCTACCGGAGAAGGATATACCGAGAGTCAGCGCTACAGCAGATAAAAATTCGACGGGGTTTGTAAAAGCCGGGTCCATGATAAGATGTGTTTCCGTGTTTGTACTGTCAAGTTCGGATTCTGCGAATTTAAGAATGAGCTGCCGGCACAGTGTGGTCTTCCCCGTTCCTACATCACCGATAACCACATTCAATCCCCGGCGGAGACGCACCGCGAGTTCCAGTTTCTGCAGACATCCCAAATGCTTGTTGGATTGAAAGAAAAATTCCGGTTCCGGTGAGTTGGAAAAGGGTTCCTTATTTAGATTTAGAATCCTGAAATAATCCATATTTCTCTCATTGCCCGGCCTTTTTTTCAGGCTTCTCCGATAATGCAGCAGCCGTCTGAACGGGTAATATTGTAGGAGTTATGAAGATCAAAACCTCCTCCATTGATTCACTCTTTCCCTCCCCTTTAAAAAGCCATCCCAGCACCGGAATATCCTTAAATAAGGGGATCCCGCTCCCGGTATCTGTCCTTTTCTGTTTTGTTAATCCTGAAATCACAATTGTCTCCCCATTCCGGACGATCAATGATGTTTTTGTCTCTTTATTGATAATTCTCGGGTTTCCCTGGACTTTGTGGGCATCCGACTCATCGACCTCGTCTTTTCTGACAAGAATTGTCATTTTGATATTCTTGTCATCAATCACATGGGGTTTTATTTCCAGAAGGAGAACTACATCCTCGAATTTCACCGATTTCGTGATGACACCGCCGGTGCCTGCTTCCTCTGTGACATAAGGGACCTTTGCTCCGTTTTTCGTAGATGCTGGTTGATTGTCAAGTGTCGTTATGGAAGGACTTGAAAGGATATTGAGCTTGCCTTCACTCTGAAGGGCGCTTAACTGCATTTCAAGGATGTTACCACCGAGAGTACCGAACATCAGACCCAGCGTTCCTGATGCTGCTGCCGACATGGTCGCAGGAAAATTGACGCCAAAACCCTGTTTGCTGAGGCCGGCTGAACCGTATGCGGGGGTGTAGTTACCCGATGAGGGATCTGACGGAGTTGTGGCCGTAGTAGCTCCCCCCGGTGCTACCCAAAGGTCGCGCTTTCCTACGGCCGAGTTGTACATCCCGCCCCACTGGATGCCGAGATTGCGGGCAGTATCCTGTGTTGTTTCAACTATGTTCGCCTTTATCAATATCTGAGGTCTTGGCCTGTCAATTTTTTCAATAATCGGCATCATCTTTATTATGTCGTATTTTATGGCCTGGATTATCAACGCATTATTGTGCTCATCAACCCGGATCGAACCCCTCGGTTTGCCGTCTTTGTCTTTGGTTAAAAGATCCTGTAGACTCTCCTTGAGTACCTTGGGCTCCGCATATCTTATGTCCACCATCTCGGACATAAGAGGTTCAACCTGACTGATGCCTACCTGCTGAGTTTTCCTCTTTAAATCCCGCTCCACATCTTCCGCGGTCATGACCCGGATAATACCGCCTTCCCACACATAATCCAAACCCTGGTTACGCAGGATGCTCAAAAAAACCTGATCCCAGGGGACATCCTTGAAATCAAATGTAACCTCACCTTTCACATCATTCTTTATTAATATGTTGAGCCCGGCAATCTTGGCCATAGCCTGGAGGAATGTATTTAATGGGGCCTGACGCATGTTCATGGTTATTTTAGTTACAGGAAAAAGCTTTTCATCAGGAGACACATCCCTTTCCATCGCTGAACCGGTTTCCCCTTTTGATTCCGCTCCCGAAGGTTCGATGGTTCTTAGTTCCGAAGCGGGAGAATGTCCCCTGGATGTCTCTGCCATGGTTTCCCACTTCTCAAAAAAGGGGTCTTTCTTTACCATCTTATCGCCGGCACAACCTGATATAATAACCACGAAAATTACAGTTATGATCAGGCAGCATTTTTCTTTCAACTTATGTTTATCAGTCAAAATTACCCCCCACTCTCCCGTGTTGAGGTTAGGAGCCGTTACGATGGCTCAGTCCTGCAAAGAAACTTCAAATCTTGATCGACTCTTTTTATTTACAATTACAACCCTGTCCGGAGAAATTTTTTCCAGTACGTACCCTTCTATTTCCAGATTATTGCCGGGTTCATACTCAATACCGTTAATAATCGCCATTTCTTTCTTATCAAATTTAAGATATCCGGAGTAATTAAAGCCCGGTTCCGATATTGAATCTTTACCTGCTTTAGGATCCTTCAGCATTCTCCAATCCCGGAAAGATTTTTTTTCATAAAACGGGTCCCTCTTCCATTCTGTTTCAGCACGGTTTATTGTATAGGTGTCATTAGCCGAAAGAGGTCCTTTTGTCATGTTCGCCATGACATCAGCCGTAAAAGTTTCCAGTTCCGCTGATTTTTTTCCAAAATCGACGGATACGGATTTTGTTCGCGGAACTATAAAAAAATCATATAAACCGTATAAGACTACAAGAACCATTATTGAAATTATTATGATTTGCTGTCTTGTCAGTTTTGGCATTAAAACCCCTAATTACTGATGACTGATCCCTATGCGAGAGCCAGTCTGATTTTCATTTTGAATTCCATGATATCCTGGTTTTGCTGGATCTGTATTTCTTCTACGCGCTCTGAATAGGGTACTTCACCAAGATTGATCAATAATTTACGAAAATTAAAAAAATCACCCCTGATCACTGCATTAACAATAATAAAATTGGAATTGTCAGACAGGGAATTAAGATCTGGAGAAATTGATATCACATCCATACCGGCCTTTTTTGCTATATCATTGAAGGTCGTGGGGAATAAATCAATTAATTTCCGTGAAAGTCTATCCTTGGCGGGAAAGGGCAAAACCATCAATACTTTGTGCTGAGCTTTGTTTTTCAACAATTGAGAGACGGGATAAAGCCTGTCTTGTTCTTCAATCTGGAATTGTACATTTCTTATTTCCCTGTCTAGTCCAGTCAAGGATATAAAATTTGGAATGATTCCGGCAAGCACTATTACCAGTAATCCCGCGATACATATTACCATATTAGTCAAAGTCTGCTTTGGAATCATCATGTTTTTGAATTTTTGATACATAATTCAATTCCACCCTGTTTCGTGATTCGTACATCGTTGTTCGTTGATCGTAGTTCGCGGATCGTCGAACGTGTGTGGTAGTTAGTTATTCGATTCACGCTTCACGATCTTTCCCTCGAACCCTGGAATCCTTGCCCCCTTGAATCCTTTTTTTACTATTCCGTCATTGTTATTTCAATTATGAAATTTAGAACATCATCTTTTCTAAAAGGTTCAATGCTGTTTTTCTGAATGCTGATCTGCCGGAACATTGGAGACTCCTGCAGCTTCATGATAAAGCCTGCCAGCGAGGATTCGAGAGTATTGTGATCACCAAAGACCAGGCCTTCAAGCATCAGCTTATTTACTTCATTTTTTCCAGCTTCTTTTTTATCTTTTTTCAGAGGTTCTCCATCTGGAGCAACACTTCCCAGAGTTGCCTTCAGATTAATAAGGCGGATATTTGCCGGGGTCAATGAAGATATCTCACTGATGACTGCCATTCCGAGATACCTTTCACTGTATGTTTTGCTTATCCGTTGTTGCTGTTTTAAGCCGTCAACCATACTGGATATTATGCTCTGATCAGCACGAGGCTTGTACTGCAACAAGCGTTCTTCGAGTTGTACAATAGAAGCTTTCTTCTGATTGATTATTCGGGTTTGAAAGAAGAAAATACTTCCGCAAATGAGTGCTACAAGTATAAAGAACGCAAAGACAACATTAGTTATTCGTAAAGTATTAGCAAGCTTTTCCTTGTCTTTGAATCTAAACAACAGATTAGGTGTGTATTCATTATCTGAAAGTGCGAGGCCCAGAGCTGGAATGAGAGCAACTCTATCAGAAACACGGGTCTTTTCAGCATAGCTTTCAAAACCGGGAAGTTGAAATTTGAGAGGATCAAGGACATCGCTTTCGATACCCAGTTGATCACCCACATATTTTACAATGGGCATGCAAACATTCATTACGCTGGATACGTAAATTCTATCGACCCTGTCATATTTGAGGGTTGCCGTATAATATTCAAAAGTTCTTTCTACCTGCCGTACCACCCTCTCTAATGAAAGTAAAATGGCCTTGAATTTATCTTCTTCTGTAAGCTTAAAGCCGATATCGTTTTCCGTTAAAGGTGGGGAGTCGGGACTGAGACTGAAGAGCGCTTTTCTGATCCCCTGAGCTCTTAACGTGGCGCTTGCCCCTTCCATTTCATACAATTCTTCCGACTCCTGTGACTCCTCTGAAATCTTCTCCATCAATGCTTCAATCATGCTTTTGATTCCAGCCCTGATACCCCTCGTCATGATAAGTTTTCCATCTGCATAAATATCAATGCGTGAAAAATCATTGCCGATGAACAGACATGCAACCGTCCCTTCATGGGCAGGAATCTGAATTGTATTTAATATGTTCTGAACTGCAAAAGGTGTGATGGATATTCCGTTTAACGGCAAACCGATTTCTGAAAAAAGTATTTTTGTCTCATTAACTTCATCTTTGGGAGCTGTGTAAGCAATAATTGACAGCTTGGGGATATTCTCTTCGGTAATCTCTCCCAGAATTTCGAAATCTAAGCTCGTATCCCTATCATCAAAGGGAGTTTCCCTTTTAATTGCCCAGGATATAGTCTTTTCGATTTGATTTTTTGGTACTTTATTGATAAACTCCGGTGATTTTCTGGAGTCTATGTGGGTAAGCGATATACTCCTATAGCCAAGCAAGGCCCAACTCTTATCAGGCAACTTTGTTGTTTTGACCAATGTCAGGTATTCAAGACTGATATCAATACCAATGTTTACTGGTTTTTTTTCAGACACGGGTGTAAAAGAAGTGCTTGGGAATTCTTTTTCCTGCAAACCAATTTTGGATATATCCAAAGAAGGGGAAGCGGCGTCAACTTTTTTATTACGAATTAAATCAAGTAGCTTTTCGGTTGAAGTAGTTTCTTTTAAACGGGACAACGTACGCCTCCTCAAAGATTATTGAAACTGATCCCAATTTCTTAACTTTGTTGCATATATCAGACCTTCCTTACTCTGTCAATTTAATCAAATATCGAATATCGGACATCGAATGTCGTACATCGAACTTCGATATTCTGTGTTCAGCCTTCTATATCCGATATTCAATATTCGATGTCCGATGTTCTGCACCCTGACTCCTTAGTTGTAAAAAAAATCATATCCACAAAACTCCACAAACAAAATCATCAATTAAAATTGTATTAACATAAATAAATCATTATGAAAAAAATTGAAGGAATTAAATTTTTTTCTTGACACATGGATAAAATTATATCATTTATATGCAACAAAGTGGTTCAAAGTGGGTTTATCTGGATAAACGTGCATAATTATGGTGAAATATGTTTAGGGGAACTTCTTTTCATACAATAGATTCAAAAGGCCGCGTAATAATTCCTTCGAGATTCCGTGACATAATAAAAACCGGGGAGAGTGACGGAGTTGTCATCTCAAGGATGGATGGAACCCTTTATGCGTACACTCTCGAGGAGTGGAAAAAGATAGAAAATAAAATTCTGTCTCTTGCGGAAAAAAGCGAAAGCATGCGCCGTTTCAGGCGAATATTCATCGGCGGAGCATTTGAATGTTTTTGCGACAAACAGGACAGGATTCTTGTGCCTCCCGCCCTGCGGCAATATGCAAGGCTTG
>Ga0268280_1001233_pt1 | contig 17782 bp, 17 predicted proteins | sample saktaG_9_FD_190139 | JGI IMG/M metagenome (GOLD analysis project Ga0268280, IMG submission 190139) | Saline water microbial communities from Sakinaw Lake, British Columbia, Canada - sak_2011_5_24_40m | ecosystem: Environmental > Aquatic > Non-marine Saline and Alkaline > Saline ... | reverse complement strand
AAGAAGAATACAATTAATGAATTACAGTTACTTTATAGTAGTAAAGTTTAAATATCTTCTTTTCTTTAGAAAAAATGGGAAATTATATTGAGCAAAGCCATTTTAGTAACTATCCTCCCTCTAGAAGAGAGGAACTCTTAAAATCTCGTCTAGAGAGTGGGCAGATAAATGAAAGGATAAGCCAATTAGAAAGTGAACTCTCAAATGCAAATCTTCGCCCAAGCATCACTGAACTTCTTAGACCAGGAATTGAAACAGCTGAATTCTTTTGTCCTTTAATCACTTTTTTAACATCAACAAACCCCATACTACAACTAGCGTCCGGATTAGGAACACTAGCTATGGGCTATTTTACTTGGAAAAGAATTAGAGATAAAAAACTTATTCCTGAAGAAGAAAAACAAACAAAACTACAAGACCTAGAAAAAGAAAGAACCGATTTATATCATAAATATGGAATAATTCCTCCAGAACAAATAGAGTATACCATTAGATAAATTTCTTGTTGTTTGTAGTGTCCGCCTTTAAAGTGCTCTTGGCATTCTAGGTTAGCCATTTTATTTTTAAATAATTATGCTTTTCTTAATTTCTCAAGAAAAGCTTGATAAGGGGTTCTTAATCTCTCATTGGTCAGGCTTCTGTGTGGTCTCTTGTAATTGTAATGCTTAACCGCTTTCTCTAAACTACCCAGTTCAAGCCACAATCTTTTTATCGTCGCTACAGCTCTTTCCGCCTTGCCATTGCTTTGAGGGTGCTTAACTCGAGCTTTGATATGCTTAGTGCCATAACCACTTAACAATTCAGTGAAAATACTTTCACTGAATTTCTTGCCTTCTTGTTCATTACTTACAAAGTTGCATCCGTGATCTGTCATCAATTGTCTTGGAACACCAAACTTCTTTACAGCTTCTTTGAATCCCTCACAACTTCTTTCCATTTTTGTGTCCGCATATTCCTTACACAGAGGAATAAGCCTTGACGCATTATCTATAATCAACAAGGCATTCTTTTCTTTAAGCACAAACCAATCTGCATGCCACAAGCTGTTACTGTGCTTTCTCTCATATCTGACCCACTTCCTTCTCAGAATTTTCTTTTGTTCGTGCTTAGCAAGTCCTTCCTCAAGCAGAATTCTGTGAATTCTGTTGTGATTGATATGAACGCCTTTCTCGTCGAGAAATTGCTCAATCATTGTTGCCCCCGTTCTCAACTCTTTGTAAGTTTTTACAACAATTTTTCTTTCTTCATCACTTATTTCTCTGGGCTTTCTTCCGCAAGGAAGAAGCCTTGGTTCTTTGCAGTCTTTGTATTTTTTGTAAACTTTCCTTACATGTTGCGGAGAAACATTCTGCAACCTGGCTATTGTCCAAGCGCCCACATTTCTGTTCTGCATTTCTTTCACAATCCACTTTATCTTTTTCTTGTTTAGTTTTTTCATAAGTTCTTCTTGTTCAGAAGAACTTATCTGTGTTACCGAGAGCGCCTTATTTCTGGATAACACAATTTCTTGTTGTTTCATAAACTTTAAAAAGAAGAATTTCTAATAAACTCTAGAATATATTAAAAGATGGATAAAAAATACAAACCACTTGTCTGGCTAGGAGTAATAATTGTAATTGCAGCTATATTGATTGTCCTAGGCAGTAATCCACAATGGTTCAAATCAAAGGAAGGCGTTGTCTTATCAGATGGCATGGCAATAGGAAAAGTCTATTTTTCAGATAAAGTTCTAGTTCTACACTCTCCTTCATGCCCACACTGTTTAGTCGTGATTCCTATCCTAAGACAGATCGAACAAGAGACAAATAAGACATTCTATTACTATGATGTCTCCAAAAAATCAGACATCGAAGAACTTGCCAAGTTTGGTCTAATTCCAGAAGCAGTCCCGACAATTATAATCTATGGGAAAGTTCTTGTTGGTGAGAGAACAAAACTCGAGTACGAGACTTTAATCAAGTCTAAGTAAAAGTTAATTCTTAAGAACTCTTATGAAATCACGCAAGAGAAAGAGCACCGTGTTTACATGCTTCTATACAAGCCCCACAATCTAGGCACTTCTTCTTATCAACAACAACTGTTTTTTTCCTGCTCAAGGCCCCAACAGCACAAGCTTCAACACATCCAACACAAGCTCCTCCACAACTGCAACTTGTACACTTTCCATTCTTCCAGCAGCATTTATCATAATCTATTTTTATTGCCATAATCATATAAAATAAACTCATTTTTAAAGTTTATCTCTCGCAACCTTTAAAAATCACTTTCTCCTTGAAACTTCAATAATTAAAAGATGGCAATACCAATCTTATCACTGATATCTCTTGCAGGAGCAAATGCAATTAATCCTTGTGCCCTAGCAATGCTCGCCTTCGCCCTTATAGCCATACTGACAAAAGACCCGAGAAACAGAAAAAAAGTTCTTCAAGTCGGTTTTGCCTTTGCAGTTGGATTTTTCTTGATTTACTTTATCTATGGCTTAATCCTAATCAATGTCCTGCAGGTCTTCTCTGCTCTTGAATCAGTAAAAATTTATTTCTACAAAGCAGCAGGTATCCTAAGTATAATAATTGGACTATTCAATATTAAGGACTTTTTCTGGTATGGCTCCTGGGGTTTTGTCACAGAAACACCAAGAAGCTGGAGACCGAGACTTAGAGAAATGATTTCAAAGATAACCTCGCCAATCGGAGGTTTTGTTGTAGGATTAATTACCGCAGTTTTCCTTACTCCTTGCATGATGGGGCCCTACTTAGTCTGCTGCAGTCTTCTTCAACAACAGCTCTCATTTGTTGGATCAATTCCCTGGCTCTTGCTATACAACCTAATCATCATACTTCCGATGATAATCATAACCCTCATAATATATTTCGGATTTTCAACAGTCGATAATGTTTATGGCTGGAGAGAGAAGAACCTAAAACTAATGCACCTCATAACAGGTATCATCCTTGTCCTAATCGGATTGGCCTTGATATTAGGCTGGTTATACTAGGGGGGATAATAATAAAAACAATAAAAGACTTACAAAAAGATGTTAATCATAACAGTTTCAGGATGGATTGGTATGGCTTTAATCCTGATTTCATATCTTCTTATAACAACAAAACAACTCTCTCCTACATCTATACTCTATCAAATAATCAATATTGTTGGGGCAACAGGTGTTGTCCTTGACTCCATAATGAGTGGAGCCTGGCCATCAGCGGTATTTTTCATAATCTGGGGGTGCATGGCAATAATATATTTTGTAATCGGCATAATCAACGCAAAAAAAGAAAAAGAAGGAAAACGGTTAAGAAAAAATTAATAAAGCTAATTAGCTAGTAATTTAATAAAAAGATGGTGATGAAATCAAAAGAACGTAAGAGCAAGACTAAAAAGTGTCCAGATGAAAAAGAATGTCTTGCATGTATCAAAGAACAAGCTCCTGCAAATCAGAAATTTCTAAAAGACAGATTATTAATGCAACCCTGTCCAATTGGTCTAAAAGGTATGTGCTGTAAGAATTGTCTAATGGGCCCTTGCAGAGTCATGTCAGACAAAATTCGAGGAATCTGCGGAGCCTCTGAAGATTTAATTGTTTCAAGGAACATCCTCAGATTTACAGCCGGAGGAACAGCAGCTCACTGTGGACATGCGCATCATCTCCTTACCTATTTAAAGAAATCCTACCCCCAGAACTACATAAAGAAAAAAGCACCAAAGTATCTCTATAAACTCTGGGATAACTTGGGAATTCTTCCTAAAATAAGGCTCGAACACTTCAAGGACATCTCAGAAGCTTTGCATCTCTCAACAATGGGCGTAGATGCAGACTATAAAGACGTTCTTGGTTGGTGTCTAAAGCTTGGAATAATTGATGGCTACTATGGATTATATCTTGCAACAGAACTTGAAGACAAAGAATTTGGCAAGCCAAAAATAAAAGAAGCTGAACTTAATCTAAATGTCATCAAACCAGACAAGGTAAACATCGCGGTCCATGGTCATGAACCAATCTTTGCCGAAGCCCTGGCTCATGAAGTTAAAAAACCCGAAAATCAAGACATAAACCTTATCGGAGTATGCTGCACAGGAGCAAGTATTCTTGCAAGGTATGGAATTCCTATGGCGGCAAACTTTGTACTTCAAGAAGAAGTTATTGCAACAGGAATGATAGAAGCAATGGTTGTTGATGTCCAGTGCATAATGCCCTCCCTATCAGACCTATGTGAATGCAATCACACACACTTGATAACGACAAATGAGCTCTGTAAGATGCCCAATGCAACTCATCTGCCAATAACAAACAAAGCTCAAGCAGAAAAAGTTGCTAAACTGGTTATAGAAATTGCAAGAAGAAACAAGAAATTCAGGAAACATAATCTAAAGCCATTAAATGGAACTCCAAAAAAAGTTGTTGTGGGCTTCACTGAACATAACTTTCCTATAAAGCCAAGGGAGATTGCAAAACTTATACATAATAAAAAAATCAAAGGAGTTATTGCTTTTGTCGGATGTGTAAATCCGAGAGTAAATGACCAAGATAAAGATTCCTGGATATCTGCAATAAAAACCTTAAGTAAAAACTACATAATCCTTACAACAGGGTGCATTGCCTTTGAGTTAGGAAAGCAGGGTCTACTTGATGGAAAAAGAATATTCCACATGGGCTCCTGTGTGAACAATTCACGGGTCGCAGAGATGTTCAAAAAAATAACAGAAGCATCGAGCACATTCACCTATAAAAAACAAATGACAAATATGCCATTCCTTGTTTCATGCCCAATGCCCCTCTCAGAAAAGTCTCTTGCAATCGGCATGTTCTTTGCCACACTGGGCGTTGATGTTCACTTCGGTTATCCTTTCTTGGTATCAAGTGATACACATATAACGCATTTCCTAGAATATCTCCTAAGAAATAAGTTCAAGAGCAAGATTTTCTTGGAAACAAAGCCCGAAGTTTTTCTTGAAAGAGTAAAAGAAGGACTATAAAAAAGATTTAAATACGCGAATTTTTTCATCTTTCTAGGTGATTGTGCATAGGCTTCGGCCTATGCACTAAAAGCTCGCATGGTGCAACGTTTGAGCAATGGCAATCTTTAAAAAGCCAGTATTCTACGTATAATTATGGTAGTAAGAGAACCGGGCAGAGATACAGAAAGATATAATGCATGGAAAGAACAAAACTTCGGCTCTGTGATAGAGGGGCTATCTAAGATTAATTCTGACTTAATACAACAGCATCTAAAAAAATCAGAAGAAAAAGGAGATCATTTCAATACTCTTAATGTAAAAAGGCATAGGCTCATTAAATTATTCAGGCAGTTAGAAAGCAAGGGCATAAAAAATGCTTTGCTCTTAAAGGAAAGTGAATTATATGAGATTCTAAAGAGTAATAGCATAGACGACCTAAAATGTTTTACTGCATTCTGGCATGCTTTAATGAAAGCCCAAAAGAAACTCTATTTAGAGACCAAAGGCAAGAAAGGAAAGGTTTTGAATGATATTTGCACAGAATTCAACAAGAAAAGAGTCGAAAACATCTTTGTTTACTTCACATTTGAAGACTTAAAGACAATGTTGCCTTACTTTAATGAAGATGAACAAGTTATGCTGCTTTTTCTCTTTGACACCATCATGAGAGCTCCAAAAGAGCTAATGAATATTAAGGTATCAGACATTCATGATGATTTTAAGGAAGTTCAGATAAGAGATGAAACCAGCAAAACCTTTGGAAGAACAATAAAACTTTTGTTATGCTCTAAAGAACTAAAAGCTTATGTTAAAAGAAAGGACTTGAAGCCAGACGATTTTCTATTTAACTTTGACCCAAGTCATTTTAACAGACAACTAAAAGCAACAGCTAAAAAGGTTTTTGGTGATAAGATGACAAAGGGGGGAGAGCCTTATTCTCACCTTAATCTCTATGACTTTAGGCATTCTGGAAGTATACACTGGCGTTTAGGTGGTTATCAAAGCAAGATTGATGCTTTAATGTATCGAGGAGGTTGGAGTAATTTAACAATCCTGAATTACTACACCAAAAAGATTGGAATGGCAGACAGCATAGAAAAGCAAGATTTATTGATTGGTGTTGATAAAAATGAACTTGAAAGGCAAATTGAGGAACAAAGAAAATTGTTTGAGGAGTCTGAAAAGGAAAAACAAGCCCTTACAAAGAAAGTAGAACAAATGGAATCTCAACTTAATGGAGTTATAGGATTAGCAAGGGAATTGCGAAGGAACGCTTCAAAGTTAAAACAGATAAAAGAGAAGAAACAATAAATTTAAATAGTCATTATACATTAAAATGTATAGGTATTTATAAAGGGCTATACATATATATGTATATACCTATAAGGAGTAAAATGGACGAAACCAAAGGAAATAATGAGAAAGACAAGGAACAAATGCTGAAGTACACCTTAGCAAAGCTATCTGAAGCACCCCAGCTTGTAAAGAATCACCTTGAAGAAGCAGGTAAGACCCTAAGATACAGAAGAGCATATTTTAGGATTAAGAAGTATGTAGACGAGTTTCTACTGGGTGAAGAATTGGGCAATATAACTAAACGATTGATTATCTTACCGGGTTTAAGGGGTGTTGGGAAAACAACCATTGTCTATCAAATATATGATTATCTAAAAAACCAGAAAAAGATTGAACAAGATAGAATTCTTTATTTTTCAACAGATGAGCTTAAAGCTTACATGGGAAAGAACATTTTGGATGTTGTGGATACATTTATTCAAGAAATCCATAAAACCTCTCCAGTTCATTTAGATAAAGAAATTTTTGTATTTATTGATGAAGCTCATTTTGATAATAACTGGAGTGAAACTGCAAAAGTGTTGTTTGATAAAAGTAAGAAAATTTTTATGATATTTACAGGATCTTCAGCATTAAACCTAGAATTAAGTGTTGATGCTGCCAGAAGGACTACCAAAGAGATTGTTTTCCCAATGAACTTTTCAGAATATCTAACTCTAAGATATGAAAACTGGTTTCCACCAAAGGGCATGACCGAAAGTATTAGGGATTTAATCTTTAGGGGGGATGAAGAACTTGTAGTCAAACATGCTTCTGCAAAAGAAAATGAACTTACTAAACTAGTCTTGGCAATAGGCAGACCCATTGAAAAAGAATGGGAAGATTTCGTTTGTTGCAAGGGTTTTCCATTTAGCTTAAACATGTCTCAGGTTGAGTCACATGAGAAAATATTTAGTATGATTGACAGGGTAATAGAAAAAGACATTTTTTCAATACAATCATTCAACACAGAAACAAGAAATACCATCTCAAGAATTTTAACTTTCTTAGCTTTACAATCACCGGGAGGAACTTCTGACTCAAAACTTTCTAGTAGATTGAGCATTTCTCCTACTTTAATTAGAAGTATTCTAGATGTCTTAGAAAAAACACATCTTATTTTCAGTATAAAACCTTACGGTGGAGCAGGTAAAATAGTAAGAAAGGCATGGAAATATTACTTCTTGTCTCCTTCGATAAATACTGCAATTAGATTTAAACTAGGTTCTTATGACCGCACTAATAGAGAAATGTTTGGTGTGCTTGTAGAAAATATGGTTGCTTCATATTTTGTAAGGATGAAAGAAACCATTAATTTACCAACTGGAATATTTTATGACTCTAGTGATAATGGTGTTGATTTTATACTTAGAGATAAAGAAGAAAAAATAATCCCTATTGAAGTAGGATATGGAAAAAAAGATGGTGGTCAGATAAAAAAAGCAATAAAGAAATATGGTTCAAAATATGGGATACTTATTTGCGACTGCCCAAAGATAAACAAAGCAGATGATGTAATCTACATTCCAATAACAACCTTTTCTTTTGTTTAAACTTTTACTATATTACTTAATTTAGATATATCTTTCATATCCTTAACAAACCACATTAAAATAGGGAGTGGTTGTCCGCCTTTTTTAAAGTCTTTTAATGCTTTTTCCAATTCTTCATAAGTTTTATAATAAACAACATCATAAGAAAAATTGCAATATTTTTCTCTTAATTCATCAAATTCATCTAGAATCTCTTTTCTTAATCGTAGAAAGCACCATGCCCGATTTGCCTCTTTATAATACATCTTTCCCCTGCTCTTGATTATGCTTCTAGGAACAACTACCCCTTCAGAAAAGTTCTTTTTTAATTTTAGAGAAGCCATTCTTCCACCCCCTTTTTACACAGAACATAAACAGCAATCCCCCAACATGAAATGAAGGGGGTTGGCATGTTAGATGCCCTCCTTAAAGTACATAACGGGAATCTTTAATACAAGAAAATTAATATAAAACAGAACTGACTCTAATTTCTCATTCTCCAAATTTCTCTGAAGCTTGATCATGTTTATCCTATCAGCTCTTAATCGCCATCTAGGGTTTTTATCTACCTGAACATATATTTTGCAGTATATATAAAGCTTTCTAAATGGTGTAACTCTCAAATGATAACGAATAGAAAAATTTAAAAGGATAGCAGTCGTATTTTATGAATCGCCCATTTTTTATTTTTTAGATTGTCTAATAAAAATGATTTTAAAGTTTTAAATTCTCAATAGGGTATAAAAAATAGGAATAAACTACCCAGAGATATTAAAAGATAGTTTTAGAATTAAGAATAAATTAAGCATACTAAAGAGCTATGTTTCAAACTTGAAACTTATGTCAAAGTAAACTTGTTCTTTTCCTCTTTTTTCAGAACTTTTTTGGGATTAATGAATACTCCTTTCTTGTCAACTATTCTAAAATCAACAGTTTTTTTATCAAAATCAACTCCGCGCATTTTCACTATTTCAACTGCTCTCCCTCTTTCTCCATTATCATACCTTACGCTATACAGCACTATTATGCCATCTGAAAGAAATGAAACCGCTTCCCCTTCTTCTTTGAATGTACTGCCTATATGCGATGGTGTGGAAACTTCCCTTATCAGGAAGTTAGTTATACCATTTTTTTCTAAATATCTAAAGAGCTGTTCCATGTATATCCTAAATCTTGACTCCTGCCCAGAAAATGCGCTTGCTATGCTTGTAAGAGAATCTAATACCACAAAATCGGGCTTAAAATCCTCTGGAAATAGAACAGGGTCAACTTCAATTAAAAGCTCTTTTTTAGCTGCACTTAATAGGGCTTCAACGCTTCGGGATATGTCCAATGCATCAAATCTGCTTATCCTCAACAATCCTTTCTGAATATAATCATCAACCTTCCAATTAAAATTTTTCATATGGCTTATCAATCTCTCTTCAGGCTCTTCAAAACTCATATACAAGCATTTTTTTCCTTGCTTGCACAGTTCATTTAAGGCTGCAAGGCAAAAAACTGTTTTTCCGCTTCCCGGACCACCTTCAATTAGAACAGAATCTCCAGATGGAATCCCATAATGGCCTTTAAAAAGTTCATCAAACCCCCGAATACCTATTTTTATATATTCTTCTTTATCTTTTTTATTTTCTTTTTTAGTGGTTGTACTTACAATAACCTTGCTCTTTTTTGATTTTTTACTCTTTTTTTTAGCCATATTACTCCTCTTAATTACGAATATTACTATACTTTCTACTTTTTAAAGATAATGTTTTCATTTTTTTTGCCTTGTTTTTGATTTGCAAAAAGCATTTTTTTATCAATCTTCACCAACTGCTCTCGAATTTCTGGAATCTGCCTGTCAATTTCTCTGGTCATATCGCCAAAAGTCTTAATCTTTACATTGTACTCTGTTTCAGACATTGTTTTTTTCTTGAAATAATCATACTGTATTTTTTTAACAAGTTTGTCTATAGCAGACTTTCTTGCGTACATATTATCCAGCTTATTTTGTATGACTGATTTTTTAATTGTTTTCCAAAAAATAATCAAGAGAAGGATTATCACAATTACTATCACAGACAATATTCTCCAATTCTTTACAAAAAAATCCTTAATTGACCTAGTTATTGCCGCATAAAAGACATTTAAAGCAGTTTGGCTGAACTCAAAATTCGAAAGAGTAATATACCCTTGGTTGATAAGAGTTACAGTATCTTCAAATCTTTCTTGAATAAAAGACTTATGGATATCATCGTATGTTTTGCTTATTGAAGAAAGATTAAACTCTTTTGATGCAGAATTCCATGTTTTATCAAATATGACCATCTCATCTTGAGCTTCAAATGCAATATCTTTTATATGACAAACTTCGAGTGCAGATTGATTCACAAGCTTATAATCTGCACTTCTTCCATTTTCTTCAAGTGCTATCTGCGCCGAGTACAACTGAAATGCCTGCTGTAATGATTCATTTGCCCTAACAACATTAATTTCTCTGTTTTGCATTTCTTCAAGGCATTTTTCTGCATTTAAAATTAAAGTTTTAGCTTGAACTGATTCAGTGCTCTTTGTCTCAAGATTCTGGGCACTGATTAATGTGCTTGCAAGCGAAACAATCACAAAAAATACTAGAAAAAAACAGAGACCGCAGTTTAAGTATAGTACTCTTTTTTTAATATCTTTGTTCATTTTCATTTTAGTGTAAATCCCCTGCCTTTGTCCTTTTTCAAATCTCTTTTAGCTTCCAAAGTTGCAATTGCTCCATCTATCTGCCCCAATCTTCTGTTATAACTTTCAACTCTTATTTCATACTCTTTTGTTTCCAGTTTCTTTTCTTTTAGATATTGTCTTTGGATTTCCTTAATCATCCCTATTATTCTTTCTCTTTCTGCTCTTAGCCTGCTTTCATTGGTTGTAAACCTTAATGCTTGGACTCTTTTCCCTTCAAGTTCAATTAACTCTTCTATTATCTGGGATAATTTCTTTTCATAATAATTCATAGACTCTTGATATTCTTCCATGGACATTTTTTTCTCTTCAAATGTTCTTCTCTGCACTAGTCTCAGAAGGGACTCTATTACTTTCTGCTCTTCCTTTAATTTCATGATTTTATTTTTTATTATCTGGAGCTTAGTTATCTTGAATCCTGCAAATACAATGACAAATAAAAATAAAGCTAAAAAAACAACTTCTTTTGTTTTGTATCTTAAATAATATGCTATACTTGTGCCCTCGCCCTTTGTTTCAAGCGCAAATGTTGTCCTTGCTTCCTGAGCTCTTGACAAAGCCATGGTAAAATCATTCCTTGAAAAAGAAAGTTCTGCCAAATTAAGAATTTTTTCAGTTCCAGAAACACTAATTCCTTTCTTCTTAGCATCTGCAATCAAGTCCTTTAACTCACTAATTATTTTCTTTGACTCAATCGCCGAATTGACAATTTCCGAGAGTCTGTTATATGAATCCTGAAGTGTAGAATAATCTAAATCATTAAAAGATTCCTGCATACTGCCAAACAAGCTGTCAACTTCTGAATAATTAAACCCCTCGGCTTTAAATTTTTCAATTAATACTTCTGAATTGTTAATTAACTGCTCTGCATCACTCTTTGATATGCCATTTACCTGAAGAACAATTGTTCTTCTTTCATTATAATTATTGTTTCCAAGCATCCCCGTGATAACAAGAACCAATGCTTGTTTGCCAAGCTGAATAAATCCTGGCGAGGTTATTTCTAGATGAAGTTCTATTGTTTCCTGTGGCTCTAAACTTCCAATACTTGGGGGAGAGACACTAATATATTTTGCAATATCTCCTTCTAAAGAAAATTTCAAGTCAGTCATTGTTGTATTTTCATCTTTATTGATAAAAGGAATTATAATTTCGCTGGTGTTGCCTCTGACAAATTCAAAATCTGCCTTGCTCATTATAGTATCTGATGTGCTAGCTGCGCCACCGCCCCCTCCGCCTCCACTTGGATTACCCGGAGTTTCAGGAGCTTTACAATCAGAATCAAGAAGATAACCGCATCCAGAAACGCAGATGCCATCAGAGGCATTGTAGCATAAAAAGTTTATACTGATGCTGTTTGATAATAAAGTATCATTGTTTGCATCAGCAATCAAGTTTCCATCTTTGTCATATCCTTGAGAATGCAAATAAACTTCATCAACACCCGGGGTCATAGAAGCCAAGCTTGAAAATCCAACAATTATGCTGTTGTAAATTAAGCTATTATTACTTAAATTATCCAAGCTTATATTCTGGTTTCCAGATGAATTTATTAGCCCAGAAGGCAAATCCCAATAAAAGCTTAAATTATACGCTGTGTTGTTTTCTGTGCCGTCACCCATCAAATTTCTCACATATCCATTAAGTGAAAAGTTTCCAGAAGTCAGATAAACCGATGCTGGATAAGTGGTAATTGACTGATAGAGATAGGGACCTGCTTGATTTGACACCAAGACAAAAGTTGTATCTCTGCTTGATGTTGCTGACCTTGACCTTATCTCGCTTGTAGTTATTATCCCATTCTCGCTCTTAATCTCTGACAAGAAAGTGGCATTTACCTGAATGATTGAACTATATTTGGCGTCAATCGTAATTATGTTGGTCGGCTTTACATAATCCCCGTTGAGATACACCCTGCCTTCTGTTAGGTCATAAGTAAGTCTAAAATCAAGACTGCAGTGACTATCTGAATACTGATAATCCCCTGTGTTATTTATAGTTATATTCCCGATGAATTTATTTTCATCCCATCCAGAAGTTGGACCCAAATCTGATGTGGCTGTCCATGTGCAGTCCCAAAAGTTCTGTATAGCATAATTGCTGCTTGTTGCAAAATCCCCTGTTGTATCATTTGCCCATATTCTGAATGTTATATTTCCCTCATAACTTGGCAATGTAAAATTAACATACATCAGATTATATCTCCCATTCTCTGTTAAATTATTCATTGATAGATTTACTGCACTACCCCAGTCAGAACTTGCATTTTTCCATTGTAAAATCGCTGAATCAAAATTATAATCTGTATCAGAAACATTTACAGTAACATTTAAACTTACTCCAGGGTCTAATTCACCAGTTGAATTAGGAGTATATAGAACAGAAACAAAACTAGGGGGAGCATTTCCTTTTATAATCCTTGTTTCTGTGCTATTTGAATTTCCAGCATAATCTGAAACAGAAACATAATAAGTATAGCTTTGTCCGATAACTAATCCCGATTTGGTGTAAGTGAATAACCAGTTTCCATCTCCCAAATTAGTCAAACTTTCATTGCTTGAATTAAAATTAATTGATGTTCCATTCCAATTTAAAGTCGCATTTTTTAAGTTTAACTCTGTAATGCTGGCATTTATGACCAAACTCCCTGAAGCTCCAGAATTATTTTCAGGAGTTGGATCTACAAAACTTAACAAAGGATTTGTTGTATCAAGAGTAATAGTTCTTGTTTCTGAACTTCCATTGTTGTTTGCCTTGTCATAAACAGTTGCATTGTAATAATATATTCCCTCGGGCAATCCCGTCCAATTTATATCTGTAATCAAAGAAGAATAAAATGTGGAGTTTACTAATCCTGAGGAGTTATATAAATAATAAGTTATATTATTAAAATTAGTTTCTGTAACAGAAACATTAGCGTAAACATAATTTTGGTTTTTATGAGCATTGTTCAGTGCTGTATTTGTAGTGAAAGTAACAACTGGATTTATTGCGTCTATTGTTATAGTTCTTGTTTCTGTGCTATTTGGATTTCCAGCATAATCATTAACATAAAATCTATAGGTATAAGTCCCAGAAGTTAAATCAGATTTAGTTATGGGGCATATATAATCTGGTGCAGAACCAGAACAAGTAACTGTTGAATTCCCAGAACTGCTCCACCAAAAGTTGGTGGTATTTTTATTTTGTTCAGTAACTGTTGCATTAAACGTCTGGCTTGTTGATGAACTATAAAGTAAATCTGCTGGATTATCTGGAGCATAAGAGATTAATGGAAAGGTTGTGTCAAGATAGGTGTAGTATATTGTTATATTAAATAAATAAGGAGTATAATTTTGGTTTTCTGTAAAAAACGTTGCTTTATACTGGAAATAACTAGCATTGGCTAAAGATGCAAGAGAAGTATATGTTGCGTTGGTGTAAACCGCAGACCAGCTTGCACCAGAGCAGTCTACAAGAGAACAAGACCGCATCTGCAGAGTTAAGTTCAAAGCATTGGTTATATTGGTATTTCCAGTGTCAGCCAATACCCCATAGACTGCACTTCCAGTTGAATAATTAAGTTCAGCAAAAGCTGAATTTAAACTTAATACAAAAAGCAGAACGCCAAGTACCAGCAATACTTTATTTTTTGAAAATTTACATAACATTTTTAAAACACCTCTCGTTCAAGCTTTTTTGTAAATTGTAAGAATTGCCATAATCCATGTAAGCTACCCATGAATTAAATGATTCAAGTAATTTATCAAAACTGATTACATTAGCATCATAATCTTTAAGCTTTATTTTTACACCTTTCAAAAATCTCTTGACTGTGCTTTTTCTGACTAATCTATGATTGTCAAAAATCCTATAGCCAAGGAAATCAATTCCTAATGAAACAGGAGAGACATTTGCTTTTTTAGGGTGCATTGTTAATCTTATTGAAATCAGGAATAATACAACTTTTTCTTTTATTTCATGCAAAAATATCTTGGATTCATGAATTATGATGAAATCATCCATGTAGCGGATGTAATATTTCATTTTCAGTTCGTATTTTACATATTTGTCCAGTTTGTTAAGATAGAGATTGGCAAAGAGTTGTGAAGTCAAGTTGCCAATTGGAAGTCCTTTATGCTCAGAATTTTGTGCTTCTTGCATTTCATCAGAAATTTCTTGGTCTGGGCTGTCTACTATCTCGTCCAATAATTGCAAAAGCTCTTTGTCTGAGATTTTTTCCCTTATAATCTGCTTTAGAATTTCGTGGTTCACACTTGGGAAATACTTTGAGATGTCGCATTTAAGGGCATAACAATTTTTAGCTTTTCTTATGAATTCTTGAATTCTATCTGCTCCTGCATGGGTTCCTTTTCCTTTTCTGCAGGCAAAAGAGTCGTAAATAAAACCTTTCTCAAGCAATGGTTCTATAACGTTGCAAATTGCATGATGAACTATTCTGTCTCTAAATGGCAGGGCAGATATTCTTCTTTCTTTTGGTTCAAAAATAGTGAAATGCCTGTATTTTCCTGTTCTGTATGTGTGGTTTTTTAATTCATACTGCAGTTTAAGAAGCTCATCTTCCAAGTTATATGTGAATAAAATAACTTCTGCTGTATTGTTCTTGCCTCTTCTTGCTTTGAGATAAGCATTATAAAGATTTTCAAATTTGCAAATTTCCTGAAATAAATTTTTGTATGTTTTCATTTTGTTTTTTAAGATTATTAAAACCAGCGGGTTTCAATCGGCATTTTGCTTCATCTTACTAACTGCTGGTTTTGGTTTTGATATTCAGCTTTTCAGCTTGGATTTGGATTGATGTGGTCCTCTTGTACTGTTCATCGTCTCCGTAAAGACCATGAATCTGGCGTTGAGGACGATTGCAACAGCGAAACCCAATATTGTTGTTCACATTCGACGGGTCATTATTCAAATTCGCACAAAAAGGGCCTTCATTGGGACCATTGTCCCAATTGCCACCACGGATCACCGCGCCACTGATCACAACCCAGCCCATTCCTATGAAGGAATATAAATGCACTTCTTGTACCAACCTCCTAACATTCTGCCTATTTCATTTATTAGATTAGAGCCGTATTCATACTGCTCGAAACTTATAAGTTGCAAGTCCTTTGAAAGTCTGAAAAAAATTCTTAATTTATCTAATTCGATAATCGCTTTCTGCAACGATTGTTTTTTATCAAAATCATTATTTGATTGTATGATGCTTTCTAAAAAATTTAATGAAGTATTTTCTATTTTTTGCGCCATTGTGTATTTTTCTGATTTTGGAAACTTATTCAACAGAGTATGAAGCCATTTTATGAATTCATAGGTACTGTGGAAAATTTTCATATCTTCAATCATTTTTATATATCCCAGTAACCTCCCTTGTCAGGACCGACTCTTTTCAGAATGCCTTTTTCTTTTAATTTTTCCAAGTCTCTTTTGATTGTTTTTGCATTCACTTTAAGAATTGACGAAAGTTCGGGTATTGTTATCTTGTTATTTTTCTTAATTTCTTCAACAAGTTTCTTCATTCTTTTTTCAGGGACATTTTCAGGGACATTTTCAGGGACATTTTCAGGGACATTCTCTTCTCCTTTACCCTTAGTTTCATCAAATAAAGTCGTAGAAAAAGAAGAATTATACTCAAACACGGGTTCTGGCAAGCTTGCTTCCTTCATAGAATTTCTAATTCTATTTATTCCAGAGCCAACTTTCTCAACATATTCTGTCTTAGATAAAAGTTCTGCAATCAATTGATTTCTGGCTCTGCTATATTTTCCAAAATCTTCGGGTTTAAGCCATTTTACCAGTCCTCCCGGATTTGAAGCAATAATTTTATTCTTAAAAATTTCAACCAAGACATCTCCTGATTTATCAAAGTAATCTCTATGCATAACTGCATTGACAATTGATTCCCTGTATGCCTCTTCCGGAAATTGGGGAATCTCTTTTCTCTTAGCTGTTTTAATCACATATCTTGCATCAATGTGCTTTTTGATATAATTTATAATATCCTGAATATTGTTGATTATTCCATTATCAAAAATTTTCTTGTCCAGAATATCTATTTTTTCATTAGTCCTGTAAGTAACACAAACAACCTTGGAGCTAATAAAAAACTTGCTGGGATTTTTTGAGAAAAATAAAACCCCTGCATTATTGAATTTCAATTCGTTTTTGATTAATTTAGCAACTTTCAGAGTCACAAGGATGTCTTCTGTGGGTATGTTTTTAGTTAAACCAGCAAGTTTAAGATATTGGTCTAATTTGCTATCCTCAAAATCTTTTTTGAAATCAAAATCATTATTTATCTGCTCATCAAATTTTATTTTTCCTTCTTGTATGGAAAAATCAAAAATTTCATCTCTAGATAGTTTTTGAGAACTTGAGCCATTTCTCAAATAAAACCCCTGAGAACAAGAATAGGGCTTGTTATCTCCTTCTTCAGCATCAACAATTAAAATATTATCAAATTGCTCAAGTTTTATCTTTATTGGAGGGTCACAGTTTCTTGCAATATCCTGAATCTGGGATTTTAGCTTATTAGTTATCCCAATTCCTTTAATCTCTTTCCTGTCTGTAATTCCTAAAAATATTTTGCCTCCCCCGGCATTTGCAAAAGCGCACATCTCTTTTGAAATATCTGATGAAAAAGATTCTTTGAATTCTATGAATTGTCCTTCTCCTTCTTGCAGAATAAATTTTAATTCTTCTTTTTTCATTTTATCTTTTATTCAACTTTATTTAGTATTACTTCGGTTGTCGACAAAATGTCGATAACTCTATTTCTTGGATTCTCTCATAACCAACTCTTGCAAGCCATCTTTTGAATGGCTCTGCTTTCTTTGATGGAATTGATTGAATTATCCTAAATATTCCTTCTGTGTCTGCACAATTCATGGATTGTTTTCCACCTTCTGTATTAACTAAAAGGGTACGTACAATTTGTACCCACCCTTCTCCAAGTATCTCATCTCTTTGCTTTAATTTTTGGATATACTGCTTAGGGTCATTAGAGTCGGTTAAAGCAGAGATAATATCCTCTACAACAAACCACCATCTTTCTGCAAACCATGTTCTTCTTATTCCCTTTCCATGAAAAACAGCAATATGCGTTTCACTTTCTTTCTCTTCTTTTTTTTGTTTTTTATCCATTTTTTACCTCTTTTTTTTTCGTGCGTCGCCCTTCGGGCGCGCCACTCCTGCCAGATTCCAGGTCCCAGATTAAACACTGCAACAGCGAAACCCAACAGCGT
>Ga0268280_1001232_pt1 | contig 17788 bp, 19 predicted proteins | sample saktaG_9_FD_190139 | JGI IMG/M metagenome (GOLD analysis project Ga0268280, IMG submission 190139) | Saline water microbial communities from Sakinaw Lake, British Columbia, Canada - sak_2011_5_24_40m | ecosystem: Environmental > Aquatic > Non-marine Saline and Alkaline > Saline ... | reverse complement strand
ACAAATAGAGATAAACAAACCTACCTCTAGTAAGAACATAAACGAGGACCGCCCTATAACTGTTAAAGAACTACAAGACAAACTGGATAAAGACCCCGACCTAAGAGAGTTTGTTAAAGGTTCTATGTTTACTGACAAGAAAGGTATTCCTCAAGTATTTTATAGAGGTAGTACCGAAGAAAAAATTCAGTTGCCTAATGGTAGAACTGGAAGAAATTATAGTAATAAATCAGTAGTAGCTTATCGATATACTAAATCTGCCCCAGGTTCTATAAGTAAAGATACTTCACCTGGAGTTTTAAGAGGCTATGTTACAAACATTAAAGAAAGTGATGTTGTAAAAATTGAAGTTAATAGCAATTGGACGGACATTAAATACGAAGATAAATATTATACTAGTGACCAAATAGTTCGTAAATTTGCTAGACAATGGTCTAAAGAAAATAAACCATATAAACCTATATTATTTCAACAAATATTGGAAAGCGAAGACGAAAATGCTAACGATTATCATACCTTTGGTAATACGTTAGTTGTGTTTGATTCGAATGAGTTAAAACAAGTCACAACCGACGATAATAATAATTATGTTAAATACATAGATTCTATTAAGTTATCTCGAGACCCTCAATATTTGGGTGAAAATGAATTTAATCGTATTGTTGACCAATATAACTCAGAGTCAGAAGACGGTTTATCACCGTTACCAGAAGGGTTAAGTGCTGACCAACCTATTACAATCGAAGCGTCTAATGCTCTTAGGGATGACCCAGTTATTCAACGACGTATGAAGAATGCTTGGCTAAAAAGAAAAGATGGAACACCATTAGTATTCTATAGAGGTTGGAAAACTAGATATGCTAACAGTGAAATACATCTAGCTAAAGATGGTAACATTCCAGTTGGCATTAAAGGTGGTGAATTCTATACTACTAATTATAAATTAGGTAAAGAATTTGGTGAAAAGATAGAAGGTTTTATCGTACCCATAACTAGAGCTGAAACTAAAGTATATGATTTTAAAGAGAGTTTATGGTTCGATTTACATGAACATTGGACTAAAGAGGATAAAGATATACATACTGCTCTTTACGACTTATCTAGACCGTTTGTAACAGATATTATTGTTGGACGTGCTATGGCTCGTGGTGAAAGTATTGAATCATTTGTTACTTCTAGATTAAATAAAGATAAATTAGTAACATGGAATGGAACTATTGAAAGTATAATGTCTGATTATAAAGTAACTAGAGATAATGCTGTGACTAGTTTATCAATAGCTGCTACTTGGAAAGACGCTAATGAATTTACGACAGATTCATTAATACCGGTTAATATATTGCAAGGCTATAAAGCAATATTAACTTTGAATACTAATGAAGTATTGAATAATACTATTAGTACTAATTTAGTATTATTACGTGGAACAACTCCAATCAAAATAACTCATAGCAATAAAGATATTAACTGGGACAAGATTGTAAAAGTTAAAGATACTGACTATGTTAATAACAAAATCGCTAGAGAATCTAATTTGAAATACTTTATTAGAAAAGGTATGCCAATTCAAGTATCGCCAAAAGTTAGAGCATTTGTGGTTGCTACTACTACTGACTTTAATAAACTACCGAATATACTAAAAGACAAAATACTAAAAGGTGACTTAAGTCAACTCGATATTATCGATTATGTAGCAAGTGCTAAATCTATGAACGATTACACATTCCAAGCTATTGCTAAATACATATATGGTAATGAGGAAATAGCTAAATTAACATTTAAAGAGACTCGACAAATAGGTGGTCAGATTTCAGAACTTGCAGCATTAGAGAAAGTATTACCTCATTCTGAACTAGTTAGAACACCAACTGAATTATTAAGTTTAGTGAAACAAGTTAATATCGTTGCTGAACAAAATAGTGAATTAGCCAATGAGATTGTTAAAGCCACTAAAATCGCTCAAACGGTATTAGTTGGTGGTGAATTCTTTGAAAGTTTTGCTGATGAGTTGCAATTACTACCAATCATGATGAGACATTATAATGGGTCTTTAACTAGTATTAAACATATTAATAACTTTGGTAAAATGATGGCTTTCAATCAAGAAGCTATGAGACTTGAAGAGAATGAAGCTACCGAATTAAATGACTATGAAGATAACGAAACTACTGAAGAAGGCGGAAAAAAGAGTATAAGTAAAAAGACTTGGAACTGGATTGAAAGAATGCGTAGAGCCGATGTAGATTACGAATACGATGAAGATACTACTGAGTCGTTAGACGATATTAACATAGACGATAAGATTGAGGCTATACGTGAATATACTACTAACGAACTATTAGATAGAGTTAGTAAAATGACCGATGCTCAGAAACGTGCACAATTCAGTGAATTACAGGCTGAATTGAAAAAGTCATTAGCTACAATCGAAGATATGAGTGACGACGATATCAACAAGAGATACTTAGCAGTATTAGCAAATGAAACTGAGAAAAATGGTAAACCAACACATACCGCTATTCCAGAACCAGTCGACTTAGCTATTCAACCTAGAAGTACTAAAAACATTAAGGACCATATACGTCAAACTGCTAATCGCGTAAAAACATTAATTGCTGGGTCAAAACGTAGATACAATAGTCTACCTAAATCAATTCAAGAAGTAATAGACCCGAAGACTTACAAATTACGTAAAGTAGAAGTAGACTTAAAAGATGGTTCTGGTGGAACTAGATTAGTACCAGTTTATACTAAAATGAGTGACATACAATTAGAGACTTTATTGACTAACTTGAAAGAAGTTTCTAAACGGTTAAATGCTAGTATCAAACGTGCTGAAATCAAAGAAGCTAATGAACTTAAGAACGCTGAGCGTCTTGCTAAGTTAGCAGCTAAGGAACTTAAGAATGAAGCTAAGCCGAAGAAGACCATGAAAGAGAAAGTTGATAACATACATAAGACTCGTATTATCAATCAAACCTTTTCGTTCGATAGTAGAGAGACTATTACTCAACCGATTAAAGATATGTTAAATACTCAATGGTCAAGACGTGCTATGTCTAAAGTTAAAGGACTCACAAATAATTTAGAACAAAACGTACATAATGGTAAACTATTCTTCGAATACAACTCAGAGACTTTATTGAATATGACTACGACAGAAGCTGAAGCTGCTGTAAGATGGTTTATGGACGCTAACCTTGTTGGTATTGCCGCCGATAGCGTAGAAGCTCAAACTTATACTGCAATTCGAACATACTTCCTAGGTTGGGTGTTAGGAGAAACGAGAAGTGCTGCTAAATATACCGAACTAGATACCTCTGAGGCTACTAAGGTTCGTTCCACTGGGCAATTCGATGGGTTTAATGCTAACTTAAAAACTAGACTAGAAAATTACTTAAGAACTCAAACTAGTGTTGCTGGTACTGCTTTGGCAGTATGGAATAACGTTCAAGGGCTAATCAACCCGATAAAGATAATGATGAATGCGTCTATGGAAATAGCAGGTGTTGCACTAAACGATACTGAGAAAGACGACTTACTAAATGCCGCAATGAGTAATGATATAGTTGAAATTGACAGAGTAAGAAGAGTAATTATTGAACGTGTTAACTTAGAGAAAACTAGTAAGAAAACTATATTACGTCAAATCACTACATTCCGGTCTATGATGATGTTATCGAGTCCTATAACTTGGTTACGAAATAGAATTTCTAACTTCTTGCTAAAACGATTAAACAAAATAGCTCTTAAAATCGGTAGTAGAATTATGCCGAGTAAGACTGCAGCTGGACAATTCAAAATGAATGGTGTTATTACACCAGAAATACAACAATTTATAAACGATAATTTTATAGACAACCAAATGTTCGACCTCATCATTACTAAACTATCTAAATATAACCCTAGTGATATTCAAGGCAAATTTAAAGATGCTACTGGTAATATAAGTAAAGATGCTATCTTCGCTAATATGGTTATCAAATCAGTGTATAATGAGTTTTATAATCAAAACCTATTTAACTCTAAACGCATGAACCAAACACACACGTTCTTAATGAAAATGTTGTCAGATAACAATTATATTCGAGAAGCATCAATTAGGTATTTAGGTAAAATTATGGCTGAACGTGGGTACTCTTTAACTACTGGTGTAACTGATGCTATAATGAACGACTTTGCTTCAGCTATTGGTCAAGGTATGGCAGACTATATGCACTCTGATAACTTCTTCAACCAGTTCGAAACTGTTCTGGCTGGTAAATCAGAAGCTGGGTTATTTGTATATAAACTTATATTGCCATTCGGTTCTGCTTCTTGGAACTGGTTTAAGGCAGCATTACGGTTCAGTCCAATTGGTTTAGGTCAAAGTATCTACAAACTAGCAACACTCGAACAACAAATAATTAAAGCTGAAGCTCAATGGGCTAAAGGTACTTCACAAATATCGTCCGAATTCACAGAGTCTTTAATTAGACGTGAATTAGGTTCTGGTGTTATTGGAACTATGTCTATGATGTTCGGCATGATATTAGCTGGGTTAGGTTATGTCGACTTAGAAGAAGATGACTACGGTACTCCTAAATTACGTATAGGTAATCTTAGCATTGACGTATCAACTATATTTGGTAGTTCGTCAGCACTTGCTGGTATGGCGTTAGTTAAAACATGGGGAGACAAAGACTTATCAACTGCAATAAATGCTATGGCTGAACCTTTATTAGACGGTTTCTTCTTGACTCAAATATTAGAACTAGACAAATATAATAATGAAGGCTGGGCATCGACTACTGTAAACTTTATGGAACAAACATTGTTATCATTTATACCGAATGGTTTTAGATGGTTATCAGGTGCTACTTATACTGGTAAATATAAGACTAATAACTTCTTCCAACGAGCTGTAGCTCGAGTTCCATTCTTTGGAGCAGTATTCGGTTTAGAGAAACAAGTTAACCCATACACTGGAGACTTAGGAAGTGCTTGGGACATATTCACTAGAATTGTACCATTCCTAGAAGTTCGTCAAACTAGTGCAATGGAGGACGAGACTAGAGCACTAGGTATTACTAAAAAAGAACTACGCGGTAGTTACACGATTAATGGTGAGAAGTTCGAATTAAACTCAAAAGACGTAGCAGCATTAAATAGAATGTATGGTCAATGGAACGCTGAAGATTTAGTAGAGTTCTATGATAACCGTGCTAGATACTCTGTTCTAATGCCGAACGGAAAATATAAGTCACTTACTTATAATCAAATGACTCCAGAACAACGTAAGAATGCAATTCAAAATTTATTTAGTAAGAACGCACAATATGCTAAAACGCTAGCGTGGTTGCAAGCTGGTAACACTTATTACGCTGGTGATAGTGAGTATGTAGCTCTTAAAAAACTAGGAATAAGTGGTAAATTGTATAAAGGAAATAAAGGTTACGTTAAAGGTTAAACTAAAAGGACATTCAACTGGGTGTCCTTTTTTCTATTCTAAATTTGATGAAAAATTGAGACAAAATCGTCTAAAACACGTGCTATTGGAATTCTATGATATATCTGTGAGACAATTATCTCCACCGAATATAATTATATTCATTTAAATTGAATTCATAGATATATCCTAAAATCATCCATAGTGAATCAATTAAAATAAAAAGAGCCCGAAGGCTCTTTTATTTAACGGTGAATAAATTAGTGAAGTCTTGCTTCGATATAGGGTTGTCATTAATAACTCGCCAATCTTCAGCTAGAACATCATTGATACTAGGAACCCACATTGCATGTGAACCATTAGTCATTTTAATTTGTAGATAAGGTTCACACTTAAATAAGTCGCCTTCTTCAATTCCCCAAGCTTCAGCAGTTTGTTTATTACAAGGGATACCATCAGGATACCCTTTTTGATATACCACAAACATACCTTTGCCATTCCAACCATCTCTAGCTATTTTTAAGCCAGCTTTTGATGCTTTTATAGCTTTACCAAAGTCCATCTTACGCTCCTCCTTTCTATTAATCTTCGTCTATAGCCTCTCGTACTTCACATACTGTGTCAGGTATACTAGACGAACCATTTGCTAATTTTACTAATGGAGTTTCATATGGTTCGTACCTAATAATAATAGTTGGAATAAATTGCTCTAAGCATACATCAATATTAGATTGTCGTTTAAGCCAATTATTAGCTTCTATTATAGTCTTAAATTCTTTTTTCATAATATTTACCTACCTAGTAGTATACATCTGGTTACGTACCATCTCTAAATGTAACCATCGTATCTCTTCCGTTTCACCATGTATGTTGATGTTCTCATTTGTTATAGGTACACGCACTGATAACCAGTCATCGTTTTTTGATAACAATGCTATAGAGCGCTTAGTGCCTAATTGCTTGTTAACAAGCCATCGTAGACACTGTTCTTTATTTGCAAATTCTTGTGGCATTAAACGACCTAAGTCAGCTAACATTTATAACACCTCCTACTTTAAATTAAATTCTGTGCTTATTTTTCCAACTCCATTTTTAAGCACATACCATGGAATATCTAATACCGTATTTAATAACTCTGCATAATATGACATATCGATGGTAGTTGTTTCACCAGAAATATGTTTGATAACTCTGTTGTGCATAGGTCCTTCAATAGTATAATTGTATAATGCGTCATTAACAACCATAGCATGTGGAGGACAATTAGCAACTAAGTCTCTAGCTGTTATTTTACCAATACCATCAAGTTTTATCTTTCTAATTTCACCATACTTAGTAGATGTAGTAGCAATAACTCTAGCTACTTTACCTAATAGTAAATCACCCGTTGGACGTTCTTGAACCATATAGTTATAAGTATTACCTTTTGTGGCTGTAAGAACAAAGTCGTTAACATTGCTATGTTCTAATAACATTTTGACTGGGTTCCTTTTATTAACATAAAACTCATATTGACATCTAGCTATAATATGATTACTAAGAGGTCTTACTTTGTTATAACCAGGTTGCCAAATAGATGTTACGAAACTCTTACCTTTCAATTTGTCTTTACCTTCAGCATTGATAGCAATATAATTGTTAACATTTAATTGCCAAATCTTTGAGTCTTGTTCTACTTCAAATTCGAAGTTACTGAGTTGTTCGAACTCTTTAACAATAACTCTTAGTGTATCTGCCCACATATGTTTCATGTAGATTAAGATGCCATCCGTGTTAGTCTGAAGTATTTTAATGTTAGGAATAGTCTTATGTGCTGACATGCTCACAGCAATAATAATTAACTGACTAACCCGACAAATCTTAGAACGCATATAATCGTCATATAATGGTAGGTATTTATTGCCTGCTGCACCGAACGTAGTATTGTGAATTAATTTACCAGCTGGAACAAAGTCCTTGTCGTCTTGAGTCCACTCAGACTTTGGTATCTTTTTGAGAGCGCGACGTCTGAACACTGATTCTCTAAAACGTTCTGGGTATCTAATACCGCGAGGCATTGCACCAGCGAACAACATAACTGATGGATGACAACCAGATAAGTCAATATTATATAGTCCCCATTCAGTATCTGACTCTGCATAAACTCTAGCAGATTCGCCATTAACTTTCGGTGTTATAAGAGTCGAATGAATACCACCATCTGCCATAAATACTCTATTTTCGAACATTATTAGTTGCTTAGGTTTTTGACTAGTTAATAAATGAATACGAGCCTCGTCTGGTACCCATTTCTCAATATACTTACGAAGTGGTTCTTCGTATATAATAATAGTAGGGTCGATAATAGTAGTACCACTCATACGTTCAGCTCCTAGAACTTTACCAGATAGCACTGCATTAGTAGACGCGTAACATGTTTTAGCAGGAATGTCGTATGTTTTACCTAATGCTAATTTAGTATCGATATATGGTTTAGCTACACACACGTAATGAACATGAAGGGCAAATACGTCATGTCTACAATAAAAGATAATGTCTAATTTCTCTTGTTCGGTCAGATTCATTTTACCGAAAGGTACTGTAGTTTCACGAATGTCCATACCGTAAGAGGCTTCTTTATCTTTAAGTCCTTTATCGCTATCATCGGCTAAATCTTGATGTGCTTCAGCACCTTGCCACTTAGCAGACCATCCACTTACATAACCAGTTATACGCGCTATCTCATTATTAGTAACTTGCATCTCTTTCGGGTAGAAATTCTTTTCAGTAATAATTTGTGAAGCGATATATACTTGTCTAGGTGTGAAATGCATAGACACACATTTTTGTATGACTAAGTCGAATTGTTTACTTCTATAACCACTTAAAACTCCGAGACTTGCGTCTTCTAAGTATCGTCTAGTTGATTCAAGACCATCGTCACTAGTATAAACTCTCATTTTACGTTTAATTTCAAGTTCTTCGTCTTTAGTGAACTTGTACTTATAAGTTGATGATAAATATGAGTCTTCTTCGTCCGATACTACTACACACCACCATTCAGGGTATGTTTCAAAATCGAAAAACTTCATTTTTGGCATAGTCATTTCTCCTAATTGTCTATTTCTACTAATTTAAAAGTCCATAAACCGTATTTAACTTCTTCACCTTGGAACAATGCGCTATCTTTATTAAATAATTTTTCATAGTCAGGATTATCATTGTCAAATTCATCATCATCACCCATAAAATCAAATAAGCATTCAAGTTTCTTTTCACTAAAATCAGCGTCTACGCCATCCATTTTACCCATTATTTTAATCATTGTTATCTCTCCTAATTGTAACTTGATTTTAAACTCTGGTCGAATGGACAAAAGTTTAATGGTAGTTCTGAACTAACTATAATTTGGTCAGATAGTGGTCTATCATACACCGTAGTTAACTTGAATTGTTTAATAATAGAGTCTGTGAAGTTGCCATAGTTGAATGGTCCATAACCACATAAACCACACCATAATTTATAGTCTTGATACACCATCTTAAGACCTCTATTTAGTAACACTTCAACAGTTACATATTCTAGTTGACACCATTTATTAATAGAGCTTTGTTGAACTTTAAACCGTTGTTTAAGTTTCTCTTCACTCTCTTCCATCGTAAATCGTCCTTTACGTAGAACATGATGAACTGCTTCGACTGATTTATAAAAGAAGTACTCCATGTCTAATTCTGTAATCTTTTGGTCGAAGTCTCGGTCAGGATTTTTTACTTTATTGTTTAACTCGATTAGCATTAATCTACGATATAAGCCTTCAGAGTCGTCCTGTATTTTAGGCATACTATTTGCTAAAACAATAATAGTCGCCATACATATTAATTCAATAGGTTCTGAGTAAATAGGTCTAACTAGAATAGGTTGACCAGCTACAGCAGACTTAAATCGTCCGGCGTCTTTTAATACTTTTTCATTACTAGCGTCATCGTCTATGTTAACCATGGAACCAATCAATGTTGACAAATGATAATCTTGGTCGAACTGACTCAATGCCACTTTCGATACATATCTGGCTTTAAACATACGTCGTATTATGTTAGCAAATGTCGATTTACCAGTACCTCCACCACCAACGATTACGAAGAACTTATGAAAGTTATTACGTCTAATTAATGAATACCCTGCTAACTCGTATAACTGAGTCATAACGTTTATATCACCATTAGATATAAACTTCATAAAGTCATCAATACGTTCTGAGTATTGACATTCAGGATTGTATGGTATATTTATTTTAACTGTGTTATAGTCATCCATACTAGGTTCGATAAGGTCTAGATTATATAAATCTAAATAACCATTAGCTACTGGAATACACGAATAGTCTTTATCTAAGTATAATGGGTTCACTTGTTTTTGAACAACTATAAACTCGATAATTTCTTGTCGTTGAGCACGAGTAGCTTCTTTATAACCATGTCTATGAATTAACTCGTGAATTTCATACGAGTTTAATTTCTCATAAATACCATCATTCCATTTATATACGAAGTCACCTACTGCTATTAAGTTTTGTTCAGCAATTAGAGTCTGTGCAATGCCAAGCCATGATTTAGGTTTAACATCACCTGTGCCAGTTACTTCTTTCATATTGCCATAAGTTTTTTCTACTGCTCTAGCAACTGTAGCATTGAATGTTTGTTCACTCATTGGGTTTTCCCAGATTTCAAGGTTAATTATACGCAAACATTCAATTGACTCTTCCTCGGTAACCATGTTTGGACCAGTATGAGCTCCACGTAGTTTGAACAATGCTTCGTTACCAACACCATCTGGCATATCGATAAAACTCTGGTCTTCTTCTCTTACAGTTCTAAGTGGTCTTAACCAGAATGGTAAGTCATCTAATGTTATCTCTTCTGGTAATACAGATGGAGCATTATCTACATCGGGGTTATCATAATCAGGTCCTGGTCTATGTTGCCAATGACCCCAAGTTCTACCTATGGCTTCATCATTAGTTGGCAAAATAACATAACCTTTGTTGTCGGCACGACCATCAGATTGAATACCTATATGATTAATATACCCTTGAAACTGGCCTCTATTCTTCATGACTTCACTAACGTTACTAAATATAAAATGTACACCTTGTTTAGAGTAGTTAGAAACATATTTGATACTATGATTATCTAATATTTGCTCGATTACTTTAGAACTTTTAGGATTGTCTTTGTTATCAATGTCAATAACAATTATACCTTTTGGAACAATCCAACCTAATCTTCCACCACGACTAACCCAGTTTTTAGCTTGAGAAATAGTCAATGGGTCTTTAAGTGAATTCAAAGGTTGTTTATTATTTTTTCTAGTATCTTCATCGTACAACTCTTCATCATTAAATGGTATTATCTTCACAAATTGAGCTTTAGGAAAATACGAGCAAAATATGTCGAAGTTCATATCATAATTGTAGTCCATATCTTACCCTCCTACAGTGATTGTTTAATTGACATTAATACATCATGTATATTTTGTTTAATACGTAATGAGTTCCAAATCTTTAATTCGACTTTATATTTATCACCTGGGTCATTAATTAGGAATGTTACTTTACAAGGATTGACTTGTCCACGTCTCCAAGTTCTATGTATAAATTGTTTGTATGATATAAAACTAAAGTCAGCAGTATAATATATGATGTTTTGACATAATTGTAAATTAGCCGCTTTACCTCTAGAACATTGTAATACTAAGACTTGATAATTGCCAGTTTTAAATTCGGTAATAGAAGTAGTGTGAGTTAAATTATTATGGTCTAATGCGACGGTAATAGTTTTACCATCTTCCTGAAATCTATAACCTATTATTGTTAATTCACGTTTACAGTCATCAACAACATATTGAAGTTTAGGGTTGACATACTTTAGTACGTCGTAAGTCGCACGATAACCATCATTGTCAAAATATAAAAAGCCGTTTAAAGCTTGTTGAGCTTTTTGAAGAGCAATGGCTTTCATAACTGTAGATTCATGTTCACCTAATTTTAAGATACCTTCTAGTGCATTCTTATACTCAGTCGTGGCTTCCACTTGGAATACTTTAGTATCTATAATCATTGGAGGCATATCGTCATTATCATCGTAAGCCCAAAACATAACTCCGTTACGATAGGCGTCTTCTAATAATGCTTCACCTTTAGTATTAAGTGCAGTCGGTTTTAAGAAATTACCAAACGGACCGTATTGTAATTCCAATGTGCAACAAGAGTTCTTAAAGGAGTGAGGGTTAATAAGACCTTGGTCAGCTACATTTAAGTTGTGTAAAATACACCACGGTTCAATGTTATTGTTACCAGATAAAGTTCCAGTCATACCAAATACATATTCAGTTTTCCTAGTTAGTGAATATACTAGTTTAGCATATTGAGTCTTTGCTCTAGTTACACCTGACCTTAAAGATTGACACTCGTCGATGATAATAACGTCCCACTTCTTAGTAACCAACGCTTCTTTAATCTGACCGATAGCAGTACGGTCGGTAACAAAATAAGTATCTTTGGGTAATATGTTTTGTGGCATTATTTCTACTTTCCACATGTCTTTAATGCACGTAGCATCTGACATCACTAGTACATTTATTGGTCTATTCTTAAGTCGTTGTACTTCTAAAGTGGCGTAAATAACCGGGTAAGATTTACCTTTACCTGGTTCGAAACCTAATACAAAATGTTTGTGATGCAATAAAAGTTGCTCAGCCATATCTTGTTCAGGTATTCTATATTTTTCATTATACTCTTTATAAGTTATAGATACATTAGTATGTAGTGCCATCGTCGAGTCCCCTTAATGTATAAAAAGCATCCATTTCTTTAAGTATATCTTTAACTGGATACTCTTGTTCTATACAATAATCTACGTGGTCTAAGATGGTAATAGCTTGGGACATATTGGAAATAATAGCGGTAATTCCTCCGGCTTTTTTAGCTAACCGACAATGAATGCCTTGTTCTTCACTAACTGGACTAGAGTCTTCTGGAGCTTTTACTTCCCAGAACAAAGATAGTCCTTTGTATGTAATAGGCAGGTCATGAAGTCCTTTCACAGTAATCATATTACCATGATTCTTCTTTGGTACATAACCGTGCCTTCTACGTATTAATACTTGGAGACGTTGTTGAAAATTAGTTTCTGCTTTTACACTCATAATTTCTCCTTTTATTTAACTAGGATAAGTTCCTAGGTTAATCTCGGTTTCAGACTGAGGTGGGAGTCGAACCCACATACTCAAACTCGTTAACTGTCGCGACAACGCTTTACCATTAAGCTACTCAGTCATAAAGAGTGCTTTAAGGTGCACTCAAACCTTGATACTTTATTCTGCTGCTTCGAACTCGTCGCCGCTTAGGTGACTAGTTAATGGGTCTCCGTCACGAGTCATCATGACGTTATTTAATACGGCACTAATTCCACGTTTTCCATCACCAGAATACGCGAACGTTGTCAATGATACTCTACCATACGCACCACTATAAACTTCAAGTGGGTTAATGATTTCTTGACGTTGAGCGTTTAAAACTTTTGGTGGGAATTTGCTGGAAAGGCGCATATACATATGACCTAATAATTCTGGTGATTTAATATTCTTTAAATCACCTAAGTCATCAACTTCAACGTCTCCATCTTTTAGTGTGTTAGCAACTGCTACAGGAACTCTACCACCGAAATGTTTTTGAGCACCTTTTTCTGCTGCTTTCTGGATTGCTGCTTTGATGTTAGCTATAGTCTTTTGACCAGCTGGAGTATTCTTAGGGATGAGGATGGTAACGCTGTATTTAGCGTCTTTGTCTGTGTCTTTGAACTTCCGAGGTTCGAACAAATTAACGTAAGATAATCTGACTTCACCGGTTACTACTTGTGTGTCTGTTAATGTTAATGTACTCATGATAGTGGTTCTCCTTTTTCGCCTATAGGCATTTATTAGTATTCTTCTTCTTCGTCTACTTCTATGAACTCTTGACCTAGTAATCTTAACTGAGAATCTTCTATAGCAGGTCTCTTGTCAGACTCTTCCGTTACAGTAGGTTTTCCAGGTGGTTTAATTACATAGTCTTTTGTGAGTTCAGCAAATAGTTTCTTACCGATGTTCTTCTCTAATGCTGTGATACCTAACAACTTTCTAGGTTCCAATAAATCTGACTCAGGAAAGCCTTTAGTCGTTAGTAGTTCGAATATTGAATCAGGGCTAGTAATGACTCTGTTAGAACGACCCTCTACAACTTTGTACCCGGGAATCTTAGTTCCCTCGTTAATCATAGTTGCAGTAGCGTAAGCCATTACATCTTTAAACCAATCAATAAATCTAGGTCCTATCGTCATAACTCTACTTAACATTTCAGGTGTCATATTGCGAGGTTCTAAGATGGTGTCTTCTACTAGAACTGCTTCAAATTCTTGTTGAGCGAGTTGTAATTGCTGATTCCCGAGAGTATCACATTTACCCTTACGCTTACAAAACTTGCAATGAGTACCAGGAACTAATTCTCCTTGTCCTTTATAAGCCAATTCCGCTCTTGGCTTAACATAGGTTTCAGCCCAATTATATAACTCTGTTACACGAATGAAATCAGTAGTTATGTCTGATAATCTAGGTTGAATGATAGTCATACGAGCTTCATTAAATACACCTTTTAATCTGAACTTCTTTAATGCTCCTAATGCGTAAAGCTTTAACTGGGAATTATTTATAGCACTGACTGGAACGCCCTTACCAAACTTTAAATCAATAACATGTACAAAGTTTTTACCGACAATAATTACGTCACTAGTACCTGACCCTTCTTGAACGATGTCAGTAAACTCTACTTTTTCTTCTAAGTAGACTTCGACTTTTTCATTACCGTAATCTTCTTTAATAATAGCCATTACTTCTTTACAGTAATCATTAACGAAGTCATTAAACTCAGCATTATAATAAGTACTGTTTAATACGAAGTTTTCAAAACGTGTATCATATTCAGTAGGTGATATTTTACCTAACATAAATGATAATTTTAGTTCTGACAAGAAATGAGCATCAGTTCCTTCTTCTGCATAAGTACTAGATGGTTTGAAAGGTTCTAATGACTCTAAATAAGCAGAAGGTGTACATGCTAGCCATCTTGATGAACTAGAAGGTGATAATAGTGAATGTTTGTCCATAGTAGTCTCCTTTATTCTTTTTTATTAGGTTTGACGAATTCTGGCTTTTCTGGCTTTTCTAGATTTTTCATAGCTTCGTTAGCTTTGTTAGCTTCCTCAGCTCTGCGAGCTTCATCGACTAAACGTTTTTGCTCTTGAAGATACTTATTCGAATTCTCTACAGTCTGATTGAAACTAGTAAGTAAGTCTGTAGCTAGTGCTGGAGCGCCAAATTGAATGCATGTTGTGATGTTATCATAATCTTGTTGTCGCATATTAGTTACCTCCTTCTTCTGATTTTAACTTATTGTAAAATTGGTCGATTAGTGTTAGAAACGCACTTCCACCATTAATACCAAAACTTGTATCACGGTCCATTTCTAATGCCATCTTAGCAATACCATCTGCTAATTGAGGTAGTGCTCCATCGACTTCGAAAGTATAACCTTCGTTCAATGTAACTCCTTTTTCTTCCGGGTTTAATATTTCAATAGCTTCGATTTTTAAAATTGTTACATTACGAGTTACTTTCGAAAGTTTGTCATTACTTGATGTTTCCATTTGTATTTCCTCCACTACTTGCTAATTTGTTTTCACCACGTTTACCTTCTTTAGCTACTGCGAAGTCAACACGGTCTTCACCTAGTTTAAGATTTACTACTCCAAATACTCTGTCACCTTTTGGAAAGATTTGAACCATACCAGATACATTTATAACCCAAGCACTTAAGTACCCAGTGAAACCAGTATCTATTGCAACCATGATAGGGAATATACCTTTTCTAGCAGTAGAACCTCTACTAATTAAAAACGCAACTTCTCCATCACCAGGAGTATATTTCATATCGAGAGTTATAGTTTGAAAACCAGGTTGAATTACTAAATCTTCTTCTAATACCATATCAACTCCAGCATCTTGCTTATAACCTCTTACAAATCGACTTCCTTTAGTACTTGTTTTTAACTCTAACTCTTGTTGAATTGGCTCTTGTAACCTAGCAATACCTGGATGAACATATACATGAGGTACTGCTAGTTGCCAACTAATCTTAATTACTTCACAATCACGTCTTTCTGTATTAATGGTTTGAGCTAGATAATCTAATATTAACTTATCTGAATAATAACCATTTCGCATATCAGTACTTCTAGAATATGCGTGTAATACACCATTGTTATATTGAACTAGTGTGAGACAGCATGCTGAATTAACAACAATGTTATGACGGTCTTCTTTCTTATGTAACCAATTTAACTCGAATAATTCAGTATATAACTTACTATACTCGTCGACAAATGATTTAGGTTCGTTTGCCCAATACCGATGCTCTGCTAATCGTCCTTGTCGTGCATATCGTATTTCGTCCATAACTTCTAAGTCTCTTTTCGAATCTCCTAGTGGTTCAGGTTTCCATTCTAATAGACTAGCATTTTGGATGGCAAATGGAAACTCAACTAACTGATAGTTTCCACGCCGAGATGTATAAATCTCTTTTAGTTCTTTGTATTCGTTCACTATGTTACCTCCGTAATAAAATCTCTCTTATTATATTATATTCCCAATATGATATAAATTGTCACTATATTTGATTATTAAAAACTTTTAACCACTACTTCTCTCTTATACATTTTTGTTTCCCAACCGATACTGTCTAGTAGTGCTTTTTCACGTAAAGCACCTTCTTCAGTAGTAGCGTGGCTTTCTCCAGTTATTTGATTCTTCCAAAACTTAACACAATGTTCAAACTTACGAGACGCCAAATCGTCACAGTCGATGAATTTACCTATAACCAAGTCAGTTTCAATAATAACACCATCTGTTAGTAGTTCAACGATTGGGTATAACTTATCATTATAAAGAACTAAATCTCCTACGTTCAAATTTAATTGGTCCATTATTTATACCATAGCGTTTTCGAATAAGCGTTCAGCCAATTTAAATACTTAGTCATAAAGTAGAAATACAAGAATAGTGCCATAAAATAACTTGTTACATAGTCTATAATACTACGTTGTGCTGTCATTTCATAAACAAAGAAATTTGCGAGTTGAAATAAAATAGTAGATAGTGAAATCATAAATGTAAGCGATAGTATTATTAATGCTATTACTATAAGTATCTTTTTCATTCCTTTTCTCCTTTGTCGGTTTGCGCCTTTTTAGGCATTGTCAACATCAACTTAAATCTATTAAAATTATAGAGTCATTGTTATCTTCTGCGAGTAAAACATCTTCTCCAACCGATAAAAATATATTACTTTCAACCGTTCCTATTTCTCGCCCAACAATTATTAAATATGAGTATTTTAATTCTTCTCCATCGTTTCTTTGAACAACCATACCAACTGCGAAAGAGTAATTTGATAATGCGCTTTCGTTAGACGTAGATACTTTTTTATCGCAACTTATTAGAATAAAACTAAATAATATTGCCACTAAAATAATAATAATCTTTTTCATTCCTTTTCTCCTTTGGCGGTTTGCGCCATATATAATTCTTTCATTTCTTTATCTGTTAAACTTTGTAGATACATTGACTCGTAGCCAACTTTAATAAGAAAAGCATACATTTTATCTATGGTAGTCATATATAAATAGTCCATATTCCGTTTGAATAACAATTACCATATCTCCAAGTTTAAGCCTGTATTTTTTCATATTGTTATTGCCATAATCATCTTTAAATAATTCTTTTACCGTGTGTTCCTCTTTTGTTTCTTTATCATAAATTACGTAAGTGTAAAAGTTAAATACTTGCTCTTTTTTGTCAATCACGATACCGTTAAAATAATATTCTGAATTCATTAAATCGTATTGCATTTTTTTATTTACATTACTGTCATAACCTATTTTTAATACAGCACAAATCAATAGAAAAATTAAGACAGTAAGAAATATTACTAATTTTTTCATTTACTCCACCTCTCTTATTTCAAGTTGAACATACGCAAATATTTTCTTGTATTTTCTTACGGTTTTCATTGCTTGTCTAAAACTATTTCCTGCATACATTTCTCTTCTGTCTAAATAATAGCCACTTAAATTCTTTGAAGCATGTACATAATATTTTTTATAGGCCATCTACTCCACCTCTTTCACATACTGCCAACTTTGTGGTGCTTTATGAATGCGATATGAACTCAAATCGCCTGTATTTTTTTCGTATTTGCATATTTCAGACAACGTCATATAGAGATTGGGGTTG
>Ga0268280_1001231_pt1 | contig 17796 bp, 33 predicted proteins | sample saktaG_9_FD_190139 | JGI IMG/M metagenome (GOLD analysis project Ga0268280, IMG submission 190139) | Saline water microbial communities from Sakinaw Lake, British Columbia, Canada - sak_2011_5_24_40m | ecosystem: Environmental > Aquatic > Non-marine Saline and Alkaline > Saline ... | reverse complement strand
CCCAACAATCGCAATATCATCATTGAAAGCAATCTCTCTTGCAGAATGAGAAAACATGATACACACTTCTTTCTAAGTTAGAGGGAATCTAATCTCCCTTTGATGCCGCCTATCTTAGCATAGGGAAGGGCTGCTGTCAAGGGGAATTTTTAGGTTTTTACAGTTCCGTATAGGCTACTGAGACGTTCCGATTGGGGTACTTTTTCTGAGCCTTTTTTTCAGCGGCATTATGACCCCCTGCCCTGATATAACCCACTTCAATTCCGTCAACATAAACGATATAGGTCTTCATGACTTACTTTCTTAGCTTTCTTAGCTTTCTTAGGTTTCTTAGCTTTCTTAGCTTTCTTAGATTTCTGTTTGTGTAACTTGCTTTTCCTGTTGTGAAACAAAATCCTTGAGTTCTCTTCTTGCTCTTGTTAGTCCCATCTCAATAGAGCCAACATTTTTACCAAGTTCCGTTGCAATTTCAGCATTACTCATTCCTTTTTGATATTTCATTTTAATAAGCCGAGCTAAAAATGGTGAAAGTTTTTTCATTCCCTTTTCAATTATTGAATACATATTCTCTTGTTTTAGTCGAAATGTTTCATCAGCTATTGCATCATCTGATAAAGGACTCAAAATTTCATCTGTAAATTCTACAAGAGAAAGTCTATCTCTTGCTTTGTTCTGCTTATGTCTTAATACTTGCATCTTGACAAATCCCATTGCCCAAGCCTCAAATGGTTTTGAAGGATCATAACTATCTATTTTCTCTGTCATTTTTGCAAAAGCTTCTTGGAGAATATCTTCTGCATCCGTTAGATTTCTCACTAAAGAATAAACATAAGCAATAAATTTATCTTTGCTTTTGTTATAATTGTTTTCAAACTCTTGTTGACTTATAGCCATAATCTTTCCTTGAAGCCATTATACTATCACTTTCTGCATGGGCTGTCGATAAATTTCAAATAAAAATATCTCTTTTCCTTCTTTAGTGGATTTTGGAAGGCAAAAGGGGGCATGGATGAGTCTTCGAGGTGCTGGAAGTAGGAAGGGAAAACGAGAAAGGCACTGGAGATCTATGACTTGGGAGATATAATTTCTTTAAAGATTTCTTTTTCAGATTTATCTTCTCTATATGCTTCTGCAAATCTTAAAGCATTACCATCTTCTACCCATCTCTGTAAAGAATATTCCCATCCCACATCTTTACCCTGATCTTTTGACCAAAGTAATTTCATTCTATCAACCGACTTTAATTGTATCAAAAGTCGTCTTGAAGGGTGAGCATTGACTAAGAACTCTTTAAATAAACAATAACAACCAGATGGACAATAATCCTGTCCAATCTCATCAAGTAATCGTCTATACTCTATCTGTTCCTTGGGTCCAAAAACATCAGCAGGTTTCATAACATTTCCTCCCTGTTAAATCATTAGGGATATGTTAGGAGAAATCCTTCAAGAACTTCAAGGAAAATAATTATTCACTTACGGGTCTAGCATAGTAAATAGTTCCGCCATCAGCCTTTTTTTCTCTCCATGTAATCATTGGAAGATAAGTCCCATTAGGAGTTGTAGTTCCAGTAACATGTACCGGAGCAATTCTTTCAATAATTTGAGTATTATTTACTTGAGCAATAGGGGTATCTCTTTCACCTCCACTATTCCCCAATACTATAACCAGAACTATGATAGCCAAGATAAGAATAAGCATTTTCATTTTAATTCTCCAAATCAACGTACTGAACCCCGTTAGCCCTTGCCTCTTCCAAAGCCACAATAGCCTTATTAAAACTCATTTCAATGCCCTTTGAGTTCTCAACGGCGTCCCGAATGCGATTTAAAATATAGTCAATAGTCGTCATAGTCCTATTGCTATCCCCATAAGAAACAGAGCCATTGCAAAGGCTTTCGCCAAGTTCATTCAATGCCCGTTTACTCTTAATTAGGGCTTTAACAGAAGTTATCGGAATGAATGAACAGGTTTCTACAGAAAGTTTAGGGGTTTTTGTTGGTACTACCCCTTTGCCATTGCATTGACTACAAAGAGCAATAAGCTCCCCTTCTTCAATTCTAGGCGACGGCAAACCAGCTTCTTCCCCAAGACCTTCACAACGCGGACATACTTTGACAAGTATTTTCATGACAATTCTCCTTTGATACCCCTACTATACTATACCCCTGCCCCTACTGTCAAGGACTTTTTTGACTTTTTTTAGGCTATCGTTCCCAACCAGATTCCACTAGAAAAAGAAATTTGCTAGGTTCAAGAAAATCTCTTCATTGATAAAGAATGGATCTCCAGCATCTCCATCCTTTGAATACCATACTCTCCGAAAGTTCCATTTGGCATTAGGTTCATCAATACGAATAACTATAACTACCCAATTACCAAAAAAGTATTTTCTACCAATTTCTATTTTCGCTATCATGGTACACCTACTTACAACTTCTACATTTGTAATTAGCAAGCAAGTCTTTAACCTCTACCTTCATAACCCTTAATGCCTTATCAATGAAGTGTAATGGTACAATCATTATGTCCTTCCCACATCCTTTACAGGGCAGGGTATGAGGAATAGACCTAATCAAAGCATCAAAATCAGGATCATCATAGACTTTCCTTGGTCTTCCCCTTTGCCCTTTAGGTTGAGAAGCAAAATGATATGGAGGTTCATTTTCAACTACATTTATAGAAGCATCAACCTTTACAAAAGCCTTTTCTTTTCTCTCTTCAATAACCCCTGTAACCCCTGTAACCCCAACGACTTCCAAAGGTTTAATAACTTTCTCATCTAAAGTTGGCTCAACCTCTTTCTTATAATACTTTGAAAGATCGTCTATAGGAATTATAGAAGGATTAACAGCAGCAGGAGTAAATTGTTTCCATCCTTCTTCTTTAATACCGTCTTGTACTTCAATACCGAAAGAATTACAATTATGTACCATGTCTAAAGATATCTGTTCATTTGGAGTTTTAATTTCATCTTTTGCAGAGACGATGGATAGAAAAGGATAGACTGTTTTTTCTGTATACTCATTTGTTTTAATATCAAAAGAGCTACAGAGATAACAAATAATATCTTGAGATTCTCCTTTATGATCTGCAAGACGATAAAGAGGGATTACTTTTGTTTTAGTAATCTTGGTTAAATAGATGATAGGATCAAGTCCAGAAGGCTTAACTGAAACTTCTGTTCGCCAATTTGAAAAAGATGCTTTCATAGAAATAGAATCCCCTTTTGTATACGTATTATAGCACATTCAGTGGGCAGTGTCAAGGAGAAAATTTAGGAATCTTGTTCTTTTTGTTGCTGGATTTTAGCATCCCAATAATCATCCCTATCAGATTGCTCTTTATCTTCTGCCAATTCATTAACCCTAGCAGAGTCTATTTCTGTTCCACATTTAGGACAATTAGTAGGATCAAATGATGCGAACTGTTCAGGACAAGAGTCTTCCATCCTACAATTTGTCTTTGCAGGAACCCTTGGAGTAAAATCTATTTCAATTTCTTCTCCGCATTCAAGACATTCAATGATTAGTTTCATTGCTTATTCCAATCCGAAATAGCTTCATGGGGAAAACAAGAGATTTTAGATTCATTTCCACAAGAGCATTTAATAACCCATAACAGATTATTTAACGTTCTACGAAGAGATGCTTCCCCTTTGCATTTCTTACATGGTTTAATCTCTTCTATCTGCTTATTCATGATGCTTCCCTTTTCAATTAGTAAATGATAACTTGAGTAATTCGTGGGATTGTTACCGGACCAATCTCCTAGGGATCTTAACTCCCTATTGAATTACTACCCATTATCATTCACAAATCCTTTAAGATGATTGGTTCTTCCCTTTGCCCCCTATAGTATAAAAAAATAGGCTGGTTGTCAAGGGAATTTTTTGGGAAATTCTCCAGTGGGTTTAGGAGGTGGGCATACGGCAATTTGAACTATTGAATATTATTTTATTTTTCAAAAGGATGTCGCCCCATATTTATAGAACTAATAACAAAGGAGAAAGCATATGAAAACAGATATCAAAAAGCTAGGGGATGATCTAATGAGGGTATATCTAAAATTAGGGAAACCTCCGAGTAGAGAAGAGTATTTAATTCATGGAGAATATGGTGTAAATACTATTCGTAGAGCTTGGGATGGATCATGGAATAAAGCTCTATTGGAAATTATTGGAGAAGTCAATGTAAAAAAACTAGAACCATTAAAAAATATTTCTTGCAAGTATTGTAAAAAAGAATTTATGCCAAATCAAAGAGAACAAATATATTGTTCCGTAAGTTGTGTTAATAGAGATAAGCCAAAAAGACAAAGAACAAAGAAATGTAAAATCTGTGACGCCTTAATACTTTCTTGTAATACTTACTGCCCAAGTTGCATTAAAGAAAGAAATGAGAAACTTTTAAATGCTCCTCTGTTAGTATTCCTAGATAAAAGTAAAAAACTTTCTAATACATCATTATCTTCCTTCATTGGAAAAAGAAATGACGCAAATAGATTTCGACAAATTAGAGAACAGGCAAAAAAGATAATGAAAAATGAACCTCAAATATGTGCGAAATGCGGATATTCAAAACATGTCGAAGTCTCTCATAAGAAAGACATTAAAGATTTTCATCCCACCACTTTAGTAAGAGAGATTAATGATAAAAGTAATCTTATGCTTCTATGCCCAAATTGCCACTGGGAATTTGATCATAATAAAAAAATGGTGGACCCGGAGAGTATCGAACTCCCGACCTAGAAATTATGCATACCACTATAGTTTTCACTACCAGCTATTTCTAACTGTTTGTGGTCTGGACTATGCCTTTACCATCAACCATTTCTACACTGTTACTTTGGTTGTTTAGGTAGGTGATTATAGTCTCTACACCTTTCTTATGAGCAGCACATCATCTTTCAGACTTGCTTACAAGAGATTACTCATCAAGGATATACCTGTCAAGATAGTCCCCAATCTCATCTCTACTTTCATAAGACTTGGCTCGGCGTTGGGCAGTTAGGTTCTTAACAAGGAATCCCTACTTGCCGTTCACCGAATTTACACCTTACTAACGTATCGTTTCCAATACGCCGACCCATTTGAGTTTCCAGCTCTACCACTGAGCTACGGGTCCAGAAATTATCAGCCTTTTATTATAACCTATTCCCTTCCCTTTTTCAAGAGTTATTTTTCTGTGTTTCACTCCACAACAACTGTTCCAGAAATTTGTACCATATTCTCACTCTCAGAATACTTGTCATAAAACTTAAAGCTACCATTATAGCAATATACCGCTCCTTTACTTACCCATCTACGAATTTCTTTTCCATCAGATGAATAAAGAGTTACATTCTGGCTATAGCTCTTTCCCTTTTGACTATAAAGAGGATTACAAAGGGATAAAATAATTAATCCAAGTAAAAGTAAAATAATAGCACTAATGATTATAAATTCCTTTTTGATGCTCATGACTTACTCCTTAATTAAAAGCTCCACCTAGAAAAAACCCAGTAACAGCAATAACAAGGGATAACCCTAATTTCTTTACTGTATATGTGAAATTAACAAAATTAAATAAACAAAGGGCTACAACTATATTAGCTACAGCAGTAACCATCATCAATCTTCCAAATGAAGAATGAGGGATCTTCTCATAATCCCCAGTAAAGAGTGTAATAAGAAAAAAGAAAACAGTAGTAAGAACGTAATCCCTAATTAAATGAAATACATCCCTTACATTCTCTTGTCTCTCTTCTTCTGTTATCTCTTTCATGACCTATTCTCCCACTCTTGAATCTTCTGTTCAAGTTCTTTCTTCATCTTTGCAGCTTGTTGACGCATAGTTAAGGAAAGATCCATCATCTCTTCCAATACCAAATCAGGAGAAACTCCATGACTCCAATATTCATCATATTCCTTAATGATTGCATCCAAAGGATCTATAAGAGCTTTAAACCTTGGAATCTCTCGCTCTTCCAATGTAGCAATAGCATAGCCAGCTTTGTCATTACGGTATTCCATAATACTCTCCTGTTTAACGTTTAACTACTTTTTTACTTTTTGAAAACAAAATACGCTTCATAACTCTCATTGTAAGCAGGTCCGTCATAATCGACCTTCCATCCTGCTTTCCTAAAAGTACTTTCAACATCCATCCAATCATTATCAAGAATCTGTTCGCTAGTAACTTTCTTTCCAGCAGCCCTGAAATTCTTTCTAGCCAATTTCAATGCTTCTTCTTGAGAAACTATGGCTTTGCCTTTTCTATAGTTTTTAATAATCAAATCATTGAAAGCTGCAATGATCTCATCAGGAATTGGCTTATTTTCAACTTCTGCTGGCGTAATTGGTTTAATCTTAGTAGCCATGATACTCTCCTTTTTCAAATTGACGCGAGATACCGGATTCGAACCGATGCTTAACATGTCTTCTGGTCTTTTCCTAGAGCGTAGCTTTCACTCTAGTAATCCCAACAGTTTCGAACCTGTTAGACGACCTATTCCATGTCACGTTCTAACCACTAAACTAATCCCGTCTCGTACAACGTATAAATCATTCTCCCAAAAGAGCGAGTTTCTTCTTGAGTTCTTCCATCTCTTTAGCAATAGCATCCTTGTCTTTAGCCTCTTTCTTCAAAACCTTTTGGGCGTTCTTCTCTTTCTTTACATATTCCAAATGACGAAGTTTCTCTTCACTCATCTTTGGGGCATGAGTTGTGCAAGGACAATTTACTCCCCCGTATTGTATTTGCAATTTAGCCGCTTCTTCCAAAGCCATTTTGTAACTACTACATTCCTGAAAGGCAATCTGATCCTTCCCCTTATATACACGAACACGATTTTCAATGACCATAATCCGATAATCAGAAACACTCATAGTATTTGATTCCATTGTTCTTCTCCTGTTTGTCTACCGTTTACCTAATTTGCCCTTGATACCCCTACTGTACCATGCCCCACGCCCCCTGTCAAGCCCTTTTTTCAATAAAAATAATAATTGGAAAGAAGATAGTCTTTTCCATTGTACTCTTTTATCTTGTACTCTTTAATAATATCGCTATAATCAATATTGTTACTAAACTTGTTCAAATCGTCCAAATCTTTATGCCGTATTATAATTCCTTCATCTTTCCGTATCATACGCATTTTTAAATCATAGGGATCAGGAATGGCAATAGGTGAAGTAATAGGTTCATGAGGAGTAATAGGAGCAGGAGTTTTAGCAAGTTCAGGTTTAGGTTCACTAATAGGGGCAGGCTTACGCTCAATAGGATCTGTAAACCCTATAGCCCTTCTTGCAATATCTAAAATAGCCCTATTCATACAAACTAAACCCTTGCTACCCTTGCCGCTACCATAACCTTTTTAGAAACCATGACAGTCTCTTCTTCTGCCTTATGCTCCTTACAAAAATTGATGAAAGCCCTGACAGCCTTATCACAAGTCTTGTCAAAATCCTTTACCAACTTCACTCTTGCCCTCAAATCATCTACAGACCAACATTCCCAATCATGTTCATTCATACCTTGATCTGTTGACCTTCCACCATAACATCCCGTTTCAATCCCTTCATAATCTACCATATTCTCACTACCACATTGTCCACACTTGTTCGCTTCCTTTTGAAAATTCTTTTGCCCACAATCTCGACAACGACGCTGATACTCACTCTTCTTCATATATCCTTGGTACAGAACAAGATAACCACCACTTCTACCGTTTGTCCCGATCTGCCATTCATATTTATACTTCTCTGCAAAATCACGAAGAATATCATTAAAACCATCGAATGTCTCTTCAACATTCAAAAGATCCCATGCACGATCTTTAATCTCTTGACTTGGAAAAGAAATATGATGCAACTTGATATTCTTGGCATAACTTGTAGAATCATTCCAAGAATTCATCGTGTTGTATCGGAAATGAGAATAAAGAAAGTTGATCATATCCCGCTTATTCATCTTACTCTTGCTCATGATAATCTCCCTTTGTTGAGGACTATATTAGCATACCCCATGCCCATAGTCAACGGAAATTATTGAAAATTTCTCCAGTGACTTTTAGCCTCTCGCCAAAGGTCGCAGCATCGAGGAAGACGACGGGCAACAAAGCTGGAACAAGGAATGACGCATGGAAACCCACTAGAAATGGTTGCTGGAATTGGAGTTGAACCGAATCAATTTACCCCATGGAAGTAAATCGTGACCTTGCCTAGGCTTTTCAGCTTTTCTTTTTGGGCGGCGTCATCCAGCAATATCCGATATCATTATACAATCATTTAAGCTTAACATTCTTGTTTCGTTCCAATAATTCTTTCAACGATTCATTTGAAAATCTACTACCCTTCCCTTTGCTCTCTATCAAAGATAATTGCCATGTATGACTACAGGCAGTACAGGTAAATGAAGCTATTCCCTTTTTCGTTACAATTCCTTTTACATTTTCCTTGCAATTGGGGCAACTATCATTTACTCTAGTTCCAAGGGGCAGGTTCATAGGAATTCCTTTCTTTAACTTACTAGTATCCAAACAGTTACAAAACTGTATCGTCTAGTATTTTTCTCTGATGGGGACTATAGCACGGACCTATAGCCCTGTCAACAAAAAAGGGAAAGGGGAGCGCAGTTTCCCGCACTCCCCTCTATTACAAACCCACTGGAATTCGGCTTACTGGCTTACGCCTCCAGCAACCGCGCCTGTTCCTGAAGTGCCGCCATCTGTTCCTTGATCTTGGCAGCAGCAGCAGTGCGTCCAGCGTCAATCAGGGGCTTAATCGCCGCCTGAATGTCTGCCAGAACTTCAACCGGCAGAGTCGCAAGCGTGGACTTGAGAGCGTCCAGATCGAACTTGCGGGGCTTCAAACCCTTTTTGACAGCCTTGGCGAGACGTTCCGCAATCGCCTTGCGTTCCGTATCGCTAACCGTCAAACCATCCAGCCATGCCTTCTGTCCCGCCTCATCCAACTGAATGATCTTGGCGGAAACTCGCGGACCCTTGTAACCTACTCGCTTGGTTGTCTTAGCCATGTGTAACCTTCTTTCTGGGGTTTATCCCCTGTTGTTGAGAGATAGCCTATCATATACCTTTACCAGAGTCAACGTTTTTCTTAAACTTTTTTCTGGTATCGATATCGGGAACCTACCCGCTGATCGCCTATCTCCCCTTTCATGCCGCCTATCTTACTAAATCCTTATCCTACTTGCAAGCCAAATCTTCAAAAATCTTTCTATCCTTAATCTTCTATAAAGGTATATTCCATCGCCAGCCCCCATTTCCCACTAGAGATCCGCCTATAGCATATTCCATCCTAAATGTCAAGAAAAAAAGTATTCAGGTAAATAAAAAAAGCCTCACGCGGCATTCAGCGTAAGGCTAAAAAAACTTGCGGTTCTGTCCGGTGGGGGACTTATAACAAGTTTTTTATGGAGGTGATTAAGAAACCTACACAACAACAATCTTGGAGAAGTCCATCGAAGGGAAATGCTTCTTCAAAAGCTCAACCCCTTCTTTATCAGCAATCCCCATAGCCGTAATCATAGGGATAATCTGTTCCGCAGTATATCCCAATGACTTGAACATGCCAGAGATTTGAGAAAGCATCTTGTCTGCCTCTTCATAATCTTTCTCAGAACTTGAAGAATTAGAAAGCTTGATAGCCGCAACAGGCAGAGAAGGAAACATCTTCTTCAACGCCTTCAATCCCTTTGGATCTGCAAGACCAATCCCAACAGTCCCAAGAGGAAGATTCTTCATCCGATTGAGCAAATTGAGCAAATCAATAGACTTCTTCTGATTCTCAGGAACATCAGAAAGACTCTGCTTGAAATAACGATTGCTTCGATCAATGAAGTTCACATAATGATCCCAAAAGTCCTGACTCTCAGGCTTGTCCTTGATAAAGACATTTTGGAACATCGCTTGCTGAACTGCAAAGGCAATACCAATTTCAATATTGAACTTATCCCCAGAAGCAAAATTGCAACGGGAAAATCCAGTACGAACTTTCTTTGCCTCTTCATCATAGAAACCCACAAACACTCCAGAAGGAAACTTCTCTCCGTTCCCCTTATAAGAGTAATACCGTTCAGAGAGAACCTCATTCGCCTGCTTTGCCTTTGACTTGTTCATAATATCCTTACCTTTCTTTTACTTACCTTATGCCTTATGCCTTACGCCTGTTTCGCCTTACATGCCCATACCTTACTACATCCAGTGGGTAGATGTCAAGGGGAATTTTTAGGAATTTTTTAGACCCCTTATCCCTCTAACCCATTCACTATGATATACTTAGCCCATTCGATATGCCCTTTGAGGAAATTCTCTGACTCTTGATAATTTTCTAAAGTAATTGCTCCTGCATAATAATTGATATGTATACACGCTTTATCCTTATAATAAAGAACATCTAATGGATATTCATTTAATTCTTTATAAGTAATTTTATTAAAAGGAACCATCAAGCATCCATATTCATTTCCAAGATGCTTAGTCCAAATACATTTTTTGCATAACATATTTGCTTGATCACAATGAGGACAACCTAATTGAACTTCATGTGTAATAAATAGCATTTTCTCGTCAGGAATCATCCATGGTATCATTCCAATATAAGGCTTAAACAATTTAAGATTCTTCAAAAGAGCTTTATTCCTCTTTAGAATAATCTCTCCCCAAGATTTTGGAGTATCTTTAGCAATAGAAATAAGCTCAGGAGTAAGAACAGTCTTAACATTCTTTTTCATTTGAAAGTCCCCCAATACTTCTTGTTTTCCCCTAACCATTCTTTCCAGAAAGTATCAAATGAACAATTATCCCCACAATCTTTAAACAATGGGGCAATCTCTTCATCTTTGAATCCTGCTAGCCCACATCCAATACGAGTAACTTTGAAATTCAATTCCTCATGAAATGAAGCCCATAAGATAAATGCCTTGACATATTTCTTGACATTCTCCATAGGAAGAGTTTCAATATTAAAATCTTTGGTAGGAATTGCAAAGGTCGTTCCTGAAAATCCAAATCCAATACCTTTGATTGCTCCTAATTTATCCATGGCATATCTGGCAGCTCCAGCCCCATGTATGCCACTTTCATTAGATCCAAATACAAATATCTCAGTCCCTTTAGGAAGAGAAAGATCAGGAACCCCAATAATCATTCCATTCTTTGCGAAAGTAGTAGTCATTACAACAACCTTTTATCCCTTCAATGCCGCCTACTATACCATGCCCTATGCCTACTGTCAATGACTTTTTTAGGATTTTTAGGATTTTTTCCCCTTACCCCTACCCTTGCTTTCCACTAAAGAATTCTTCCAACAATCAGGACAAAGCCAAACCTTTCCTAACATTCTCCAACCACTTTTCTTAAATTCTACTATACAAGTTATCTTATTGCCAACTTTATTTTCCCAATTAGAACATATTTCACACCACATGGTCCAATGCTGTGTTAATCCCATATTACTCCTTGACAAGACAAATCGGACCTAACCCTTCCTCTTCTCTTGCCTCATTTCTTATGTTTCTAATAAAATCAAATAACTTAACCTTCTCATCCTCTTCTAACCCACTTATCATTATCTTTGACTCCAATACCGTAAAATGTATCCAATTACTGTCACTCTCCCTATCCTTACGATCAGAATCACTAATCTTTACTTTCTTAACCCTTACATCAGAGTCAGTTATAACTTTATCTTTAATATCTCCCCCTTTAGTAGCAATAGCAAGAATATAAATCCCATCATCCTTTTCTTCTATTAAAGGGTTGCTTTCTCCTACTTCATTTAAATAGCTACCACATTTCTCACAACTATTAGGACAAAGAGTTTTCCTAATCCTATATACCGTTTGCTTCTCCAATAATGTATCTTGATCTTCAAATACACGAACATTACAAGTTGTTCCATGTATACTGTTAACCAATTCTATCGTAGTCTTAGACATTTGATTCTCCTTTTAACGTTTTAACCTTTTCCTTCTCATTCTCCAAATCCTTCTTAACATTCTCCAAATCCTTCCTAAGTATCTCCATACCAGCATTTAATCTCAAAATAATATTAGCCAAAGCTCTCTCTCTATTGTCTAATAAAGTACTACCAACACCATCTATTGTTACCCTATTGTCATCATGAATATTCACAGACATCTGTATATCCCATGCCTGTTGCTCAAAAGTTTTTATAACCTTAGACATTTAATTCACCAATTGTTAATATCCTGTTAATAACCCTGCTCGTTGGAGATTGACCAGCATACCAAGTACAAAAAGCATCCTTATAATCCTTTTTATCTACTTTCTTATACCCTGTGTAACAAGATGCCCATGTACCTCTTTTAACTAAGTCCATAAATGGTTTCTTCTTTAATACTAAAAAATCTGATATCCCATATTGTGAAGATGTTAAATCAACAAAATATGTCCCTACACTTACCCAACAATGTTTATTAGTATATACACAATATGCATCTATACCAATCTTTTCTAAATATTCTACATAGGCGGCACTTGCTATAGCACACATTCCGTGTAACTTATTCTCATTATGATATAAAGCCTCATTTGATTCTTCCATATGAGCATAGGTATAACACTTGCTACGAACAATCCGTGCATACTTTATTAAATCATTTTTAGTATACATGACTATGCCTCTATACATTCCATGACAACCTTGCTAACCTTCTTCTCTTTCTTTAACCTCTTCTTTAATGTTAAACCACAAATATCCCATGCCTCTGACCAATCCCCTATCCCTTTCCAAACATCCCCAATCTTTATACTCTTAGGACATCCACAATGATATATATCCCCATTAGGCTTTATCATTAGTCCTTCACAACAACATTTATCTATACCCGTTTTAGCCCTACCTCTTTTAATAGGAGTAATAGGACCATGAAAATCCCTTAAATCATTCTTATATGTGTCATAATCATCTCGACCTTTTGTAAACCATTTCTTTACTTCTGGATCTAATGGCGGATGAAATCTATCTGTACTAACTGCTACACTCATTATCCCATCTCTCGCCATATCCCTCAACCTCTTTACTATCTCCTTTTGAGACCCATTCGTTGCCATCCATAAATTACTAGCATAAAACCCATTCGTTAACCCATATCCTATAATATCCCAAAATTGAGGATGTAATGTAGGCTCTCCTCCTCCTATAACCAATTGCTCCCCATTATTCTTTGCAAATTCTACTGCCTTCTTAAATACCTCAAATGTCATATGTTCCCCCTTTTTAGTACAAGAGAAACAACAATGAGGACAACGATAATTACAGATCGTAGTTATCTGGACATAGGGAATACTCATAAACCTATCCTCTCTCAATGCCCCTATAATAAGGTATCCTATCCCCTTTGTCAAGCCCAATCAAGCCCTATCTTCCCCCTACCATTTCCCACTGAAGAAAAAATAGGCTTTTTCAGTGCCTTTCTATAAACAAAAGAACCAACCCCGTTAAGGATTGGTCCTTTCATAATATACCTATATTAATTATTGAACGTCATTCATCATAATATGTGCAAATGGAGCAACACTCTTTGAACATGTTGGATTACTAGTAATGGCATTAGCTGTATAAGAACCACCATCTCGACAAATAGGACTACTTACAGCTCCCTTTAGATATGGCATAAGTTCTGTCACCGCAGGAGCATATGAATCTAACATGGTCTGCGATGAAGTTGCTAATTGTTGCTTGGCATGATCTAATAATCTTAAATTATTAACACATGCTGACCTCCTACTATCTTGCCTTGATTTCATAAATGATGGTATAGCAATCGCAGCCAATAATGCTATAATCGCCACTACTATCATTATTTCTACTAACGTGAACCCTTTCTTATTACTTTTCATACTACTCTCCTTATCCTTTGTCTTGATCTAATTGGATTTCCCATCCTTCTCAAGACTATTGTTATTGTTATACTCTCTCTAACCGCTCATCCCAAGCTACAAAAGTATAACGACTCCCCTATTCCTTAATAGGTATGCTATATAAAGCGTTTTTCATGCCAACCTATAGTTTTTTAACATTTATAACCCCATTCCCTATATTTCTCCCTATATTTCCCCCTATATAAAATAAAAAAGAATAAAGAATTTCTCATTCTCTATTCTTTATTCTCAAAAATTGGAGCGGGAGATGGGAATAATAAAGATATTTTTTAGAGCGACAGAGGAGAATGGAGAATTAAAATAGAATTATAATCTATGACTCCATTATATACAGAAGAAGATCTAAAAAACGCAACTTGTAGACAATTGCTACCGTTAAAGTGTGAATATTGCTCAAAGGTATTTTATTCTCCAAAAAATATGATATTAATAGTATTAGCAAAGAGAGGATCACAGCATACACTTCAATTTTGTTCTATTTCTTGCTCCAAGATGAATAGAGGACAACCCCCCGTCAAAATAATCTGTGAACAATGTAGTAAAGAATTATTTAAAAATAAAAATCAATTTCTAAAAACTAAGCATCATTTTTGTTCAAGATCTTGTTCCGTTACTTATCATAACTTACATAAGACAAAGGGAACCCGTGTTTCACAATTAGAAAAATATATCCAACAGGAATTAATAAGAAAATGCCCTAACTTGATTTTTGATTTCAATAAAACAGACACTATAAATGCTGAACTTGATATTTATATCCCCTCACTTAAACTTGCCTTTGAACTTAATGGCATATTCCATTATGAACCTATTTATGGCAAAGACAAATTAAACTCGACAAAGACAAATGATAATAGAAAGATAATCGCTTGTGCAGAAAAAGGGATAAGCCTTTGTATTATAGACACATCTTCTCAGAAAACTTTTAAAGAAAAGACATCTCAAAAATTCTTACAGATAATAATAGATATTATAGACCAAAAAATAGTACAATAATATGGAGCAAGAGACGGGGATTGAACCCGCATGATTCACGTTGGAAGCGTGACGCCTGAACCATTAGGCTACTCTTGCTTGACACCCGCATTTAATCATTATACAGTTACTTAATAACTTTTACCTTATTAGTAACTACATTTATTAAATTAGTATTAACATTTGTAGATATCCCAAATGCCTCTTCATGCCTCCTACGTAAATCTGAATTCTCCCTATAAGTAGCACTAGAAAATGACCCCTCTGCATATGGAGCCTTTGGACCTTGCATACCCTTTGGATTCGCTGTTAAACCACCTTTATTCGCTAATCCCTTCTTTAAATCACATTGCTCTTCCATCGTCTTTACTTCCCTCTTCCATACCTTGTCTTCCCCAATTAAAATCATAGGAATTACCAACATTACTAATAATATATTATTTATATTCATATCATAATATATTCAGTGGGTAACTTCACTTAACCTTTATACTATAACATATGGATCTAATTCCCTCATCCATCTCCTAGGAATCCTTCTCAATTTCTTACTAAAAACATTAGCAGGTATTGCCCATGCTATTTCATTATTCCTAGTTACATTAAGATTATATCGATGAGTCTTTTTATCTTCCTTAATATGTATAATATAATCTTGAATAAGCATGCGATTATTAGTAATTTCCCCTTTTATACCAGTTACTATATAATACTTCCTCAAACCCCTCTTTTCATATGTCCTCATATGTACAATAGCAGCAAGAGGAATACCCCTGCAATATTCAAAAATCGCCCTAAATTTATCCTTAATAATGAACGGCTCACCATATTTAGGATAAAAATAAGCTATAGTAAATGGACCAGCCTTGACATATGAATCAGAAAGAATCTCTTCCTTAAACTTCTCTTTATTTCCATCATCTACTACCTTTTCAAAAAATTCTTTATCCAAAATAGCCGTACTATTATCAGGCTTAATAGGAATAATAGGTTCTGTATGCCCTATCGCCCTTCTTGCCATATCCAAAATCATTCTCTTACTATTTTCCATAAAAACCTCCAAAAAACCAAAGGAGAGTGGGTACTGGATTTGAGGGTACTAAAATTACCAGAACTTTGACGTGATTCTTACTCCCTATAACGAATATAATAACTTTTTATTATATTCTCAGGATACTGACTTTAAGGATATAAGTCTTGTATGTCAGAACTCAGAATCTTATTCAAGGGAATTAACAAGTCTTCCCAAGAACCTATTATCTAGTATAAAACCGCGTTCACTCTTTCCCACGATAATAACTCGATAATAGTAACGCTAACTACCCATTTCTCCTTTCAGCCCTAACCTTACCACACCACCTGTCCCCTGTCAAGCCCCTTTTTTAGATTTTTTCTCCGGTCCCTTTGGCATCTCCCTCCAATATTTTACACTATCCCCCATAATCCCCATACCTACCCAATCAAACCCACTCCAGAATTTACTACAAGGACATACATCCCCCTTTATCCATACCAAATACCAGTCAGCTTTTTTAGGCTTCTCCTTACCCTTCTTCCATACCTGACTCTCTAATCTCTCTAATTCTTCTAACTTGTTCATGTTATGCATCTTATGCCTCCAATAATGCCAATTCCTTCTTCATCGCCTCTAACTTCTTGTTAATCTCTTCCTTATCCAGAGGAACTTTATCCTTTACTAACCCCTTATATACCAAATCTACCTTACATTTCAAACACCACCTTACATCCCCCTTCTGCATCTTCTTATGCACATTCTCCGTTATATGAAATTCCCTACAGCTACATTTATAAAGATATGGTCGAGGTACTATCCTAACCTTCTTTACTTCATAATTATGACAACGATTAGGCTTTATCCCCATAACTAGCATTATCCTTACCCATTCCTTACCATGAGGCTTAAGATGCACCCTCCATTTACGATGTTCATTAGGAGCCATATACATAAGATAATTAAATAAATGGGCTATCTCATGGGGTATAGTATCATAAAGAGTATCTTCCCTATATTTCTTGTAAAGCTCTAAATTATAGTCTATCGTCTGACTTTGATAATGAGCAGTTCCAGCCATCACTCCCCTTATCTTAAATGTCATAGAAGGATATGGATAATCCTTAACATATCTTTTATTAAACTTATCCCACCATTCTATCGTCTTCTCCCTCAATTCCTTGATAGCCTCTTCATCCGTTTTCAAATGCCCTGTCGGATCTATTGCCATTGTCATTGGTTTCCCCCTATTTTTACCCTTCGCCCATATAATAGAGCTTTCCCCCTCCCTTGTCAAGCCCTATTTTAAATATCCTTCCAGAACCCTACAGAGCCTATCCCCTACCTATAGCCCTACCCATAAACCCACTGGAGAACCTATAGGGCAGAAATAGGGGAGAATAGGTTCCCACTAGAGATTCAATAGGGCAGAAATAGGGCTTAAATCTATATTCTCCCCTATCTTTCTATAAAAATATGAAAATAATTATAAGTCTTTGATATTTAAAGACTTATAATTATTTTTTGATATCTTTCAATATTTTTTTATCGGGGGGAATATTGAAAATAGGGGGTATGATAGAAATATTGAAATAGGGCGAATATAGATTAAAAAATTATTCTTTGACATTTGCTGACATCTTATGACATTTTAAGTTCTTCTATTTCAATAGCCCTATTATAAATGTTATGATAAGATACTTTAAAGAAACCTATAGATATTTATAAAATGTTGTGAAAGAATAGGTTGTGAAATAAAAAAGCGTAATATTGAGATTTTAAAAGATTGTGGAACAACATTTGTGAAATATCTAATCGATCAAAAATACCCTAAATCGTGCAATTTATATTTTAATAATAAGATTTAATAGGTTTTAATAGGTTTGTAATAAGATTATCTA
>Ga0268280_1001227_pt1 | contig 17836 bp, 18 predicted proteins | sample saktaG_9_FD_190139 | JGI IMG/M metagenome (GOLD analysis project Ga0268280, IMG submission 190139) | Saline water microbial communities from Sakinaw Lake, British Columbia, Canada - sak_2011_5_24_40m | ecosystem: Environmental > Aquatic > Non-marine Saline and Alkaline > Saline ... | reverse complement strand
CGTAACCTTCCATCTGCATCTTGATCGATTTTTTCATTTGTAGTTACAAAGTAACTACACTGATTAATAAAGATTTCGGTACTGGAGAATATAAATCAAAATTCGCTTCAGAATACTAACCTATTACGGTATTTCTCCCTCTTAATCAATAACAAATTCCACTGCAACGGAAAAACAGATTTCAAAAAAGATCAATAACGCAACGGAATTTCAGGGGGGATCAATAATGAGAAAAATAACCATAGGTTTTATAGTATTGGCCATATTGGCATTGACAGCATTCTTGATTGTAAGCTGTACTGCAAAGACAGAGACTCAAATCGTTGAGCAGACCCAGCCAGTCGAGACCGGTGAGCAACCAGCTGCAGGGGCAGGACTTCTTGGAGATGGAGAAACGACTGAGACAAAAGGTCCAGTCATAGAAGACCCTGTCATTAATGTAACAATACTGAATTACGATGATAACACAGTAGACAATTTCTTCGCCGATGGATTCGTCACAGAAAACGGATTGCCGATCGAAGTCGATGTCGTACTTCATTGTGGCAGCTTGACTATAACAAGACAATCTGACGAAGACGGAGAAGTATCTTTCATAGGAATCAGCTGTGTTGAAGGAAGCGAAGCTTGGCTTCAGGTAGGAAGTGCAGAGAGCGATCATGTGATTGTAGACTATCCTGAGGACAGCGGATCAGGAGCACCAAGAACATTCAGCCTCAGCGCAGCCTCACCGGCAGGAGTACCAGAGTTCTCAATAATCACTCTCGGCCTCGCAGTCGTGATAGGCGGACTGGGACTAGCTTACTTGAGGAAGAACTAAGTTCTTCCAACCAAAATTTTTTTATGTTTATATTTGTAAAAAAAGAGAGAGTGAGGGAGAGTAATTAAGATGAAATTAGGGATATACGCAATCGTTCTATTGGTTCTAGCGACAGCAGCCATGGCTAGCAGCGATTTCAAGACTGAGTGCACAAACAAGGGTTTTGATTTCAGCATAGCCAAATATGAGAAGAGCGGATCTTCTTGGAATGAGGTTGAGAGAAACTCATTGTTTTCAAGCTACCAATTCACTGTCAGCGGCAGCCTTAAGGATGCTGATTGGACAGCAGACCCGTCAGTCGCAGGAGTGCTTGTGAAAGGAGGAACCGAATACCATCCTGACGTGAGCGGCGGAACTTCTGGGACTGCTTACTGCGTCAACTACACTAATCCTGGTGGACAATACAACTGCCATGCCATAAGCCATATAACGTTCTGCGGCGACTATCCTCCTCCTCCTCCATGCACAGGCTGTAATTGCCCTGGCGCCAACTGCAACCCAGTGCCTGAGTTCTCACCAATAACTCTTTTTGTTGCGGTGGCAATCGCAGGATTAGGCCTTGCTTACTTCAGGAAGCATTAAGTAAGCATCGATAAGCGAAAAAGCGAAAACTTTTTTCATTAAATTTTTTATATTCATTTTTATTCATATTTTTTCAAAAAAGAGGGTTTCATACCAAAGGTGATATTGATGGAAGAGGAGTTTGATTTTCGTGAATCTTGGAAGATGCTTAAGCACAACGCGCCGCTGGCGATATCAGTTTTCATAATAATATTCGCTGCGGTTCTGATATACACTTTCACGACTCCTAAGATCTATGAGGCCAAGAGCCTTGTCATGGTCACAAGGCAGGACCAGACTTCTTTGCTCCTTGGAACCCAGCTGACCACTGTCGACATGGAGACCCAGAAATCAATAATTTTGAGCAACAGCGTCCTTGGGCCTGTCTACCAGAAATACGGCGGCAATTACTTCATAATATCTGCCCAGGCTTTGAAGAATTCCAATGTCCTGGAGATAATCGTCGACTCAAAAGAGCCAGGCATTGCCATGAATGTCGCCAATGGAGTGGCTTCTTCATATATCAATTATATGCGCGACTCAAAGAAGCAGGACGCTTCTGATGTCAGTGATTTCATATCAGAGCAGCTAGTCACATACAAGACTGAGATGGATGCCCTGAACATACAATTAGGGCAATTCAAGAACATCTCAAACCTCACAGGCATTGAGAAGAACGTCTATCAGACCCTGCAGCGAGAGATAGCAGCGAAAAGCAAATTATACGATTATCTGCTCTCAAGGCGTGAGGAGACGAGCATAGCTGCCAAGGAGAAGAGCGGCAATGTCAAGATAATTGAGAACGCTTATATGCCTTATAGGCCTGTCAAGCCCAACGTCCCATTGAATATCATACTCGGATTTGTGCTTGCAATCATAATCAGCGTCGGTCTTGTCATGTTCAAGACACAGCTCAAGACCACTGTCAGGATTAAAGAATTGGAGGCAGAATTCGGGCCTGCAGTGATATGCACCATCCCAAGGATGAAGAAGAGCGAGTTCAAGAAGCTCGGAGAGGAAAAAGGTATATTTGCCGAGAGCATACTAGGGCTCAGGACAAGCCTATCATTCCAGATGGGAGACAAGGAGAATAAGGTTATAGCAGTCAGCTCTCCCCAGGACAAGGACGGAAAAAGCCTGATAGCAGCGAACCTCGCGCTCAGCTTTGCCCACTCAGGAAAAAAGATACTTCTTATCGACGCCAACTTCAGGAACCCATCACTCAGCCCTATCTTTGGCATGAAACCAGATGAGCCAGGCTTGACTGATGCCATGCTCAACACATCAAGGATAGTTGATTATGTGAAGAAGACTCCTCATAGGAATCTTTTCTTTATGCCGCCAGGAGAGATGCATAATTCTGCGATAGAATTATCGTCGTCTGACAATATGAAGTCTGTCTTCTCAAAGCTCAGGAACAGCACGTTTGACGCAGTGATAGTAGACACAGCATCATTGGAGCACGCAGAGAGCACCATCATAGGGTCAATAAGCGACGGAGTGCTGCTTGTCGTCGCCCATGACAGGACAGAGAAGGCAAAGATAATCAAGGCCACGCTGATGCTAAAGAAAGCCAAGGCGACGATAATAGGAGTTGTAATCAACTTCTTGCGCTAAAATATTTTTTGTTTTTCTTTTTAACTTTTATAGACTAGTTTGCAGACTAATCTTTTTTTGCGCACTTGCTGAACTTTCCTTTCTCGACCGCGCCTCCATCGCATAAGAATAGTGATATGGCGCGTTATATGCCGTATTTTAAGTCAATCACGTAGAATTCTGCTTTCTCTCAGTTCAATCCTAATTTCTCGTCGATATCCTTGGCTACGCTCATTATCCGGCTCCAGGCCTCGTCTGCGTCGCGTTTCAGGTGCTCTACCATCTCCTCAAGGTTGTCCATCCTAAGAGAATAGGCGTTCCTGTCAGCCACGACAATCCCTGCTCCCATCAGGCGATTCAAGTGATGAACGACAGTGCCGCGGGTCAGCTTGGTCTTGGCAGCTATCTCATCACTGGTCAAGCTCTTGTTCTCCTTCAAGGACTTCAGGAGCGTTATGAAGACGCGAAAGCAGCTCTTGTCCTTGTCCCTTATGCCGAAAAGCCCCAGGCTAGCCCCGAACCACTGGAGCTCATTATTAATATCAGTAGGCTCAGGCCTGCTGCTTCGGATGATAGTTATCTTTGTTATGCGCATAATCTCCTACAGATAAGCTCTCGTTAATAAAAATTTTGCTTTTTATGGCAATAAGTCACTGTTATTTCTTATCGCACCCATTCAAGTATGGGAGCGGGGCTGAATTTCTTAATTTACCGGTCTCTGACATCTTGTCGTATTTTTCCCTGAAAGCCTTGTAGAACATGTCGCTTGGAACCTGCTTGAAAGCTAATTTCATTGTCGGAGGAAAGTATCCTCCCTGCTTGACTATGTTGATGAACGCTACATGGCTTTGTATCGCGCACAGCCCTGTCTGCTTGTTGACCTCGACAAACCTCCTCTGGGAGCACGAGGGAAAATATCCCTGGTTAGAAGAGTCTATTGCCGACAGATATATTATGTTGGTGACCTCATCATCTGAGCAGGGGAAGCTATTGGCTCCGAAAAGGCTCTCATAGTCCTTCTTTATCCTGCTGCCAATCCTTTCATCCTGCCCGCCAAAAGTTATGTACGGAGTGGCTTTGTCCCATGTATCGATTGCGTCCATCAGCAGAAAACCATACGCTGCTTCTAATCCGTATTGCAGCCCGACGGATATTAATGCAGCATCATCGCTCACTCCAGCGCCTTTTTGTAGTTCTATAAAACCAGAGACGAATCCATCGGAGTACTTCTCAGATGGATTAGTGCTTATTATTCCTCTCTTAGAGAGATCACCCAACGACACTCCTTTCCCTCCGAGAGAAGCCAAGGAATTGAGAGTGTATCCTTTCTCCTGGGCAGCCTCGAGATTGACTGCGCAGCACACTCCCTTGTGCATGCTGATCCCAAACCTCTCCTCAGTTTTGGTCCTCCACTCAGCATTGTCCAGGCAGCCGCCAATATATGCTCCTATAAGGAAATTGACAGGGTTGGTTATGTGAGGAGGCCCGTATTTGTCAAAGAACCTTATCCCGCCCAGCGGTTCTCCTTTCTTATTGATAAGCTGCGTGTGCTTGTTTAAGGTATTCCCTTCGCGAATATCAGGAAGATTTTCCAAGACCGAATCTATATACTTGCTTATGTCATCGATGATCTTCTGCCTTTCATGATGGACACGGTTGACCTTCTCGCCTAATGTCGTGATTATATCCTCGATAGAGGTATTAGGATAGCGGATATTGTTTTCGGGCTTTGCTCTCGCACTCGGATCCAGCGCCCAATCTCCGTTCATGGCCCGTCCCTGGAGGGTCTGCATAAGAAGCAATGATTTTTTAGTAGAGGCTAACTCCAATGAGGAGTCGAGGACATGATACGTTTTGTTGACGAGATAATGGAATTGTTTGTCTGGCGTATAGTGCACTTCCTTTTTACGAAATGTAAACGGATTTTTGCCTTGTTGATGTGTCATCACAGTATGGTTCATGCAATCCCCCCTATCACTACTGAATTACGGTGAAGAATGTATTATAAAAGCTTTTCTATCCTTCGAACATATCATGATCAGCACCATCCAAAGATGATTGCTGACGATGATTGCGTAATTCCCATATTTCATAATCTTTATAAACCTCGTCCGAGAGCTAATCAGCATCATGATTGATAGCAGCATACCAAACCACGTTGCAATCATCCCTGACGGAAACCGCCGCTATGCAAAAGCCAGAGGCATGCTCCCTTGGGAGGGCCACCGTGCAGGAGCTGAGACTTTCAAGAAGCTCATAGACTGGTGTAAGGAGGCGGGAGTCAAAGAATTGACTTTCTGGGCCTGCAGCACAGACAACCTTCTCAGAGAAAAAAAAGAAGTTGATTTTCTCTTGATGCTATTCGAGCAGTTCGCAGATGAGTTCATAAAAAGCCTTGAGAAAGGGAAAGTCAAGGAGAAAGTCAAAGTCAGATTCATCGGAGACCTTGACCGCCTGCCGAAGAAGCTCTCAGACAAGCTAATGAAGTTAGAGAACCAAACCAAAGACAATCCTGATTACAAGATAAATTTCCTCGTCGCATACAGCGGAGAATGGGAGATTACGAGAGCATCAAAGCTCATCGCAGAAGAAGTGAAAGCAGGCAAGCTTAAAGCAGAAGAGATAACCCCTGAGCTTTTCGAGAAGCATCTCATGCTCCAGGACAAGCCAGACCTGATAATTCGGACAAGCCAGGAGCGCCTAAGCGGATTTCTCCCATGGCAGAGCGCATACTCAGAACTAATATTCATCAAGGACAAGCACTGGCCAGAATTCTCAAAACAAGACTTCAAAGCATGCCTCGAAGAATATGCGAGAAGGATAAGGACGTATGGACGTTAAAAATCAATCCTGGCTCTCTGAGAATACGTCTGCCTGAAACTTGAATACCTTGTTATTCGTCTCGCGCCAGGCATTGAAGCTCAGGCCTGCCTTCTGGCTGAGAGCGTTGAGGAACTGCTGGACGTTGAACTCGTTTTCCGTCGCGACCTGTGGCAAGAGAAGACCGGAGCCGTAAGCCCCCTCCATTATCAATCCGTCCTTTCCGATAGTTATCTTTTTCATGTACTCATTTATATGGGAGACTTCGATGAGTTCTGGCAATGAGAGGACTGATATCTCTATCTTTATGCTGTCAAGCTCGTCCTTTCTCAGAGGAGGGAATCTTGGGTCGTGGAATGCGGCGCTTCTCGCAGCCTCTACAACAGCGGTATACAAAGAATAGATCGGAGAGGGATAGCCAATGCAGCCACGAAGCCTTCCACCCCTGTCGTGCAGGGTCACAAACACCCCTCTCTTGTCAGAAAGATGCTTAACCTCGTCGAGCCTAGGCTTCTTGCTCTCAAAGTAGCTCTTGATGGAATCCCTCGCCAGACTAAGCAATAACCCCTTGTCCTTTTCGTCCATAACAGCCTCATAGGAGCAAGTGGTATTAATAGTTTTTTGTTTTTTAGTGGCAGACATTAATAATTCAGATAATTGCGTCTGCCACTAAATTGTCCGGAATTTTAGTTCCGGACTTTTCAGCTACTCGCAAACTTTTTAAAACCCTGGCTCTTATTCGATCTTAATGATAATAACCCTGAACGGAAGGGCGGGCGGTGGCAAGTCAAGCGTGGCAAAGGCGCTGGTAAAGAGGCTCGGCTACAGGTCCTACAGTGCTGGCTGGGTCAGACGTGAATATGCTCTCAAGCAGGGAATGACATTAGAAGAGCTCAACAAGAAGGCAGAGACCGATCCGGCCTCTGATTTTCTCGTTGACGATTACATGAAAAAGCTCGGCGAAACAGAGGACAACATGGTAGTGGAGGGGCGCCTATGTTTCTTGTTCATACCTAAGGGTATAAAGATATTCCTGGATGCTGACCCTTTGGTAAGAGCCCGTCGCACAATGGAGTCCGACAGATTGCAGGAAACCCATAAGACGATCGAAGAGGCTGTTAGGAAACTCAAGGAGAGAGATGAGAGCGACATGAAGCGCTACGCTAAGCTTTACAAAGTAAACCCTTTTGACAAGAAGCACTACGATCTCGTAATCGACACAACGGAAAACACGGTGGAAGAGACCACGGACATCGTCTATGATTTTGTCATGGAGAGGATTAAGCAGAAGAAGATGTAGAAGTTTTATCAGTTTTTCTCTGTTTTTCGTACCAATCCAGTTATAGCATAACTATTTATATCCCTAATCCTGGAAAAACCAGATGATAATCACATTTGGGGGAAGGGCTGGCGCAGGCAAGTCCAGCGTTGGAAGGAAACTTGCGGAGAGACTGGGCTATCAGTTCTATAGCGCAGGTGACGTGAGAAGGAAGTATGCTCTGGAGCACGGCATGACCTTGGAGGGGCTAAACGAAAAAGCCAAGACAGACCCTGCCTCTGATTTTCTGGTCGACGATTACATGAAAGCGATGACCATAAAGGAAAGCGAATCTGTCATTGACGCATGGCTGGGGTTTCATTTTTTCCCTCAGAGCATGAAGCTGTTCTTCGACGCTGATCCGAGACTCAGGGCTGAAAGGGTATATGGCCGACGAAAGGAAGAGGAGCTTTCTTTTGATGTGGATGATGCTTTCCAGAAGATGACCGAGAAGGAGAACTGCAGCGCCGCAAGGTACAAGCGCCTCTATGGTGTCAACATATATGATCAGAGAAACTATGATTATATCATCGATACGACCCACAATACCGTAAATGATTCAGCCGATCAAGTGATAAGATATTTTGTAGATTTCATCTGGGAAAAAAATCGTAATCATGTCTTTTTTTCGAGAATATTGAAGAAATAAGAAAATCTTCACTTCGCTTTCTTGAACGCAGCTAAGAATTCCTTGTTCTCTTTCACAAGCCTATTGGCTGCGCTTTTCAGCACTTCGGCCGGTTCTTTCTGGGTGTTGGTCTCGACTATGAACTTCGGGATGTTGATCAAGGGGTGAGCTATTGTGTAGGTCGACACCTTGACGTTGTCGTCATTCAAAAGCTCTTTTTTGAGCGCGTTGCAGAATGTGTGGTCTGCTCCTATGAGCTCAAATATCATCTTCTTCTTGCTCTGCTCTATGACCTTGATTTCCATCTTATCCCTAAGGACAAGCAGGGGGTTTATAAATATTACGAAAAAGCGTTTTCAAGGCTGTTTTATGAGTGGGCTCAAAAATCGACTGATTTTTTGGTTTGAGTCCACTCATCCCAGCGAACCGCTAATCCATGCGAAATCTGAAAAATTCACATTTGGTGTGAGGATAGATTCTAGTGGCGGTTCGCTGTTAAGAGGGAAAAAGCAAACCTTTATAAACGGTTCAAAACTCTTGGGATATGAATTGATTAACAAGAGATATAATCATACAAGAATAGGCGATCGGGTAAAATGTTTTTGAGAGCAGGCTTCTAAAAAAGTAAGACAAGAGGTTTAGTGAGCCACTGCACTCAATCGCGCAAAGGACCAAGAACATTACATGATTATTCAACTTAGATTTTTTTAATAAGAAGCCCTGATAGTGTAGTGGCCTATCATGAAGCCCTGTCGAGGCTTCGACCCGGGTTCGACTCCCGGTCAGGGCGTTGGGCCGGTAGCTCAGCCTGGCAAGAGCACTGCACTTTTAACAAAAACAGGAAGTTTTTGAACTTCCTGCTGAAAGTAATGCAGTGGCCGCGGGTTCAAATCCCGTCCGGCTCATGAGCAGCAGCGAAATGAGACGGATGGGGCCAAAAAAACAAATGTTTTTTTGAGCATCGTCCGGCTCATCGAGCAAAATTATTATGTTTCGTAATGTTGCGAGGTTGTGATTATGAGCGATAAAAAGGAAAAAGTCGAGCATGAGTTTATTCCTGAGCACAATAAGCTTTCTGAGAAGGATGCGAAGGCGCTGATGGCCAACTACAGCATCACCCTGCGAGAGCTGCCTAAGATTTTTATTTCTGATCCAGCGATCTCCCACCTTGATGTCAAGGAGGGTGATATCATAAAGATCAAGAGATCCAGTAGGACTGCGGGCGAGACCGTCTTCTACAGGGGAGTTATGAAGGACTGATCAACATGAAAAAATCATACGTACTGCTAAAGAAATATTTTGATGAGAACAGCGTGGTCAAGGCTAATATTGAGTCTTTTAACAACTTCCTTGACAACGAGCTCAAGGCTATCATCGCTGAGAACAAGGATATTGAGCCGACCATCATCCCTCCTAATGTGGATGATTTCAAGATAAGGCTTGATAATATCTGGGTCACTAAGCCTGAGATCACAGAGGCTGACGGCTCCAAGCGAAGCATCTATCCTGTCGAGGCCCGCCTGAGAAAATTATCTTACTCAGCGCCCATGTTCCTTGAGGTCAGCGCGCATATCAACGGCGTCCAGAGGGAGAGCTTCATAACCCAGATTGCCAGCATCCCGATAATGCTCAAGTCAAAGTACTGCCATCTCAATGGCTTGACAAGAGAGGAGCTCATCAAGTTCAACGAGGACCCTGATGATCCAGGAGGATACTTCATAATCAACGGGACAGAGAAAGCTGTTGTGAACATAGAGGATTTGGCCTCCAATAGGCTGATGGTCGAGAAGGAGAAGTCTGGTGTGAGCGAGTACGTCGGAAAAGTCTTCTCTGAGCGGGGGTCCTATAAGATTCCTCATCAGTTCGAGAAGCTAAAAGACGGGTTGTTCTACATAACATTCACAAGAGTCAAGAGAGTCCCTATCTTCGCGGTCATAAAGGCGCTGGGGCTTGTCAAGGACGAGGACATAATGAGGTTCATCGGCCTTGAGGACAACGCAGAGGTTCTGATAAACCTTTACGAGTTCGTCGACATAAAGAATAGCGAGGACGCGATTGATTACGTGGCAAAAAGGATAGGCATCACTCAGGCGCGTGAGATAAGGATCCAGCGAATGCAGGAGATACTTGACAAATACCTATTGCCACACATCGGCCTTGAGAGAGAAGACCGCATGATGAAAGCCTACAACATCTGCAAGATGCTGAAGAGGATGATTCTTGTCATGAGAGAAGAGGGAGAGGATGACAAGGACCATTACATGAACAAGAGGCTTAAGATGAGCGGAGACCTCATGGCAGACCTTGTCCGGGTGAACCTCAAGGTTCTCATCGGAGACTTGCTATACAATTTCCAGAGGATTGTCAAGCGTGGAAAGTTCCCTAGCATCAAGGTGATCATCAGGGAGAAGCTCCTGACACAGAGGATCTATTCGAGCATGGCGACAGGCAATTGGGTCGGAGCAAGGAAGGGAGTCAGCCAGAGGATTGAAAGACTCAACTTCCTACAGACATTGTCACATCTGCAGAGAGTCGTGAGCCCATTATCATCTTCGCAGGAGAACTTCGCAGCAAGAAGCCTTCACGCGACGCACGTAGGCAGGCTCTGTACAAGCGAGACTCCTGAAGGAGGGAACATTGGCCTTAGGAAGAACCTGGCGTTGCTAGCTAGCATATCGCAGGGCGTTGCCGAGGAAGAATTAGTATCTATCCTGGTGAAGTCAGGGCTTGAGCTAGAGAAAACAGCGGGCGCAGGCTCGAAGAAAAAATAATCATGGTGAGCTAACGATGAGCGAATTATTCATAAACAACCGGTACGTAGGCAAGACTAATAACGGCAAGGAATTCGTGAACCAGATGATTGGCCAGCGAAGGAGCGGCAAGATAGCCTTCAGCATAAACTTCTTCTATGATGACAAGACAGACCAGGTCTTTGTAGAGAGCTGCGCTGGCAGGGGCATCAGGCCTCTTGTCGTCGTGAAAAATGGCAAGTCTCTCTTTACAGAGGCTCACATAGAGAAGATACTGAAAAATGAGATCAAATGGGCAGACCTGCTAAACCAAGGAGTGATAGAGTACTTGGACAGCCTGGAAGAAGAGAATGCCTATGTGGCTTTCAGGGAATCAGACATCACGCCTGAACACACCCATCTGGAGATATGTCCTATAGATATATTCGGAATCACCTCCAGCATCGTTCCTTTCGGAAACTACAACCAGGGAGTCAGGCTCACCCAAGGTTCTAAGAACCAGAAGCAGGCAGTAGGTTTCTACGCAGCCAACTTCTTCGCCAGGATGGACATGGATGTAAACCTTCTCCATTACCCGCAGAAGCCGATAGTTACCACGATCACAAACGATATCCTTAAGTTGGATGATCATCCCTGCGGCCAGAACGTGGTCGTAGCCATAATGTCCTATAAGGGGTACAACATGGAGGACGCCATTGTCATAAACAAGGGAAGCATCGAGCGAGGATTCGGCAGGAGCGCCTATTACAGGCCTGTCGTCACTGAAGAGCTCAGGTACTCAGGTGGCCTTAGCGACGAGATATGCACCCCTGACAAGGAGATCAAAGGATTTCGGACAGACCATGATTACAGATTCTTAGAGGAAGATGGAATTATCTATCCTGAAGCTGTTGTTGCAGAGGGAGATGTCATAATCGGGAAGACCAGCCCTCCAAGATTCTTGAGCAGCCTTGAAGAATACAACCTGGCAACAAATTCTCGCCGTGAATCAAGCAACGCGCTCAAGCACGGAGAGAAGGGATTGGTTGATTTCGTCCTGATCACCGAGAGCGATGAAGGGAACAAGCTGATACAGGTTCGCCTGCGAGAGCAGAGGATCCCTGAGATAGGAGATAAGTTCACTTCGAGGCACGGACAGAAAGGAGTCGTGAGCCTTGTGGTGCCAGAGACAGACATACCATTCTCAGCATCAGGAATAAAACCAGACATAATATTCGGTACTCACGGAATCCCCAGTAGGATGACAGTCAGCCACTTGATGGAGCTAATGGCAGGAAAGACAGGAGCTCTCAGCGGAAGGCAGATTGACGGAACCACATTCGAGGGAGAGAAAGAAGCAGACCTGAGACTGGAGCTGCTCAAGATGGGATTCAGGGAGAACGGAACAGAGACTCTCTACAACGGGATAACTGGAGAGCAGTATCCTGTCAAGATCTACATCGGAAACATGTACTACATCAAGCTCAAGCACATGGTCGCAAATAAGATCCACAGCAGGGCAAGAGGGCCAATACAGCTCCTCACCAGGCAGCCTACTGAAGGAAGGGCCAAGGAAGGAGGCCTCAGGCTTGGAGAGATGGAGAAGGACACATTCGTCGCGCACGGAGCAAGCCTGCTCTTGAAGGAGAGGTTTGACAGCGACAAGACTGTTGTTCCCATCTGCGAGAACTGCGGATTGATAGCGGTCCATGATGCGAGGAAGAACTCTTATTTCTGCCCGATATGCGGAGAGAATGTGGAGATAAGCAACATCGAGATGAGCTACGCATTCAAGCTGATGCTTGACGAGTTCAAGAGCATGACAGTATATCCAAAGCTAAGGCTCAAGAGCAAATACTGAAATGATCAGGGATCAGGGGATATAAAATGACAGACAGTTCGGTTTCAAAAAAAGTTTCGAAGATAGAATTCGGCCTGATGAGCCCAAAGTTCATCAAGGACATGGCATCAGCGAAGATCGTCACTCCAGAACTCTACGACAAGGAAGGCTACCCTGTTGACGGTGGGCTTATGGACATACGCCTAGGAGTCATTGACCCGGGGCTCAAGTGCAAGACTTGCGGATGCAAATTGAAAGAGTGCCCTGGCCATTTCGGATACATTGAGCTCGCAAGGCCGGTCGTGCACATAAAGTTCGTGAGCGTAGTCCTTGACTTGCTAAGATGTACCTGCAGGAGCTGCGGCAACGTCCTCATCCCTAATGATAAGATAGATAAGGCAAGGGCAGAGCTTGAGAAGGTCGGAGCAGAGTTCGGCATCGATGACCAGAGAGGGAAAGTGAAGGAGATCATCGCAAGCCTCAAGACCATCACCAAGTGCCCTCACTGCAAAGAAAAGCAGCTCAAGATAAAGATCGAGAAGCCAACCTCTTTCATGGAGGAAGAAAAAAGGCTCAGCCCTATCGAGGTCAGGAGCAGGCTTGAGAGAATCAAGCGAGAGCAGCTTCCATTGTTCGGAATCAACGCTAGCGCCTGCCAGCCAGAATGGATGATACTGACAGTTATGCCGATTCCGCCAGTCACAATGAGGCCAAGCATAACCCTCGAGACCGGTGAGAGGAGCGAGGACGACTTGACCCATAAATTAGGGGATATTGTCAGGATCAACCAGCGACTCTTCGAGAACATCAACGCAGGAGCGCCAGAGATAATAATCGAGGACCTATGGGACTTGCTGCAATATCACATAACAACATTCTTTGACAACGAGGTAGCCCAGCTCCCGCCAGCAAGGCACAGGACAGGCCAGCCTCTAAAGACATTGACGGCGAGAATCAAGAGCAAGGAAGGAAGGATCAGGCACAACCTGGCAGGCAAGAGGACTAATTTCTCGGCAAGGACTGTCATCAGCCCAGACCCCATGCTCAACATCAACGAAGTAGGAGTGCCGATGATAATGGCCATGAAGCTCACAGTCCCTGAGAGAGTCACAGAATGGAACAAGGACTACCTGAAAGGATTTTTGCAGAGAGGAACCAAGACATATCCAGGCGCCAACTACATAATCAGGCCTGACGGGCGAAGGAAAAAGATCACTGATGAGACCAAAGAAGCACTCCTCGAGGAGCTCCAGCCGGGTTTCATCGTCGAGAGGCACCTGATGGACGGAGACATAAGCATCTTCAACAGGCAGCCAAGCCTTCACAGGATGAGCATGATGTGCCACAGGGTACGTGTGCTCCCAGGATTGACTTTAAGGTTGAACCCTGCTGTCTGCGCCCCTTACAACGCAGACTTCGACGGAGACGAGATGAACCTCCACATACCACAGACCGAAGAGGCGAGAGCTGAGGCAGAGATACTAATGGAGGTCCAGAACCAGCTGATAAGCCCAAGATACGGCTTATCAATCATTGGCTGCAACCAGGACGCCATCAGCGGAAACTACCTGCTGACAAAATACTTGAGCATCCCTCGCGCAGAAGCGATAGATCTTCTTGCAGCAGCAGGAGTAGAGGACTTCTCAAAATTGCCCAATAAGGCAATAGTGAATGGAAAAGAGATATTCTCAGTGTTGCTGCCAGATGACTTCAACTTCAAGGGATTTGCCAGGCATCATAAGCAGAACAGCACAGACCCTGATGCTATCGTCGACATAGAGAACGGAAAGCTCATAACAGGGGTGCTTGACAAGAACAACCTTGGAGAAGGATCAGGACTATTGCTGAGAAACCTGCACAAGCAGTACGGAGCAAAAGCCATGGTCAGCATGCTAGGAAAGATCTACAGGCTAGGGATAGAGACCCTGCACCAGCACGGTTTCACAGTCGCCATATCAGACATCGACCTGAAGCCAGAGATAAAGGAGAAAGTGCAGCATCTTCTAGAATCAGCTGATAATGATGTCAAGAAGATGATAAAAGAATTCGAGGAAGGGACTCTTGAGCTCCTGCCTGGAAGGGACATCAGAGAGACGCTTGAGCTCAGGATACTTGAGAGGCTCAACAAGACAAGGAACGAGACAGGAGAGACTGTTGTGAAGCACGCCAACATGAGCAACTTGCTCATGATGATACAGTCAGGGGCAAGAGGAAACTTCCTGAACCTCGCCCAGATGTCAGCATGCGTCGGGCAGCAGGCCCTCCGAGGAGGAAGAGTCAACAAGGGCTACAGGGACAGAACGCTGTCCTGTTTCAGGAAAGGAGACTTGGGAGCTGCGGCGAGAGGATTCATCAAGAACGGATTCAAGAACGGGCTTGAGCCATTCGAGCTGTTCTTCATGGCAACCACCGGAAGGGACAGCCTCATGGATACTGCTCTTAGGACGCCAAAATCAGGATACTTGTACAGAAGGCTGGCCAACGCCATGCAGGACTTCAAGATAGAATACGACTTCACTGTCAGGGACGCAGGAAAAAGGATCGTGCAGTTCAAGTACGGAGAAGACGGGATTGACGTCTCGAAGAGCGAAGGCGGAAAGATCAATGTCAGCCACATAATAAGGACAACCAACTAAGGATGATGCACATGAGACAAGATCTTAAAGAATACGTAGGAAAACTTCCAATGAGAGTGCTTGATGACCTTGAGAAGGAGATGCCAGAAAAGATTGGCAGCGCCAGGTTCAAGAAGATAATGGATGCAGTGACAAAGGAATACCGATCCTCTCTTGCAGAGCCGGGAGAATGCGTAGGCATCGTCACTGCCGAGAGCATCGGAGAGCCAGGAACCCAGATGACCTTGAACACATTCCACTTCGCAGGAGTATCAGAGATGAACGTCACGACAGGATTGCCGCGGCTCATAGAGATCCTCGACGGAAGAGCAGAGATAAGCACCAAGATGATGGAGATCTACCTCAAGAAGCCCTATTGCGACGGAAAAGACATAAAGGAAGCCGCAGAGGGGCTGAAGGAGACCAAGCTCAAGGAATACATCAAGGAGATAAGCATCGACGTGGCAGACACGAAGATGACATTGATGTTTGACAGCAAAGCTCTCAAGGACAAGAAGATGAGCGTCGGCAAGATAGGAAAGATTCTTGACAAGTCGCTCAAAGGCTTTGATGTCAAGATTGAAAAGGATGATTCCTTGAAGATAAGGGCTTCAGGCGATGAGGCTCTCAACATGATATACAAGCTCAAGGAAAAGATAAAAGATGTCTACATAAACGGCGTCAAAGGAATAACCCAGGTATTGCCTGTCAAGCGTGGAGAAGAATTCGTGATAGTCACCGCTGGCAGCAACCTCAAGGAAGTGCTCAAGCTTGAGTTCATCAATGCTTATAGGACTACGACCAACAGCATAGCAGAGATCGAGAAGGTCTATGGCGTGGAAGCAGCCCGTGAGGCCATCATACGAGAGATGGTAAAAGTCCTAAAGGACCAGGGAATCTCCCTAGACATGAGGCATATACTACTGGTGTCAGATGCCATGACCATGTCAGGCAAGATGCTTGGTGTGAGCAGATATGGAATAGTCAAGGAGAAGCCAAGCGTTCTTGCAAGGGCATCGTTTGAGACTCCGATAAAGCACATCATAAACGCGAGCATGGTCGGAGAGATGGATGAGCTCAACTCAGTCATCGAGAACGTGATGATAAACCAGCCAGTGCCCATAGGCACAGGATTGCCTGGGCTGATAACAAGGATAAAAGAAGAGAAAGAGAAGAAATGATTTTATAGGATCATGATATGCGAGGATGAACAAAATGAGTCTGGATGAGATCAAGAAATCGTTGAAGAGCGACAACATGATATTTGGCGCTGACAAGGTATTGAAGGCCCTGAGAAAAAAAGAGCTTGAGAAGATATTCCTGGCAAGCAACACGCCCGCGGCGCTGATGTCAGACGTCAAGCGCTACACAGAGCTCACAGGCACGCAGCTTGAAGTGCTGCCAATACCTAACGACGAGCTAGGAGTTGTCTGCAAGAAGCCTTTCTCAATATCAACAATAGGCCTCAAGAAGGCGGCAGAGAAGAAAAAGCACTGATGGCATAAAAGGTTTTTGAAAATGACAGGCGAAAAAATAGTTTTTGACACAGAAATCCTGAAAGTCATGGGATTATTCGAGAACATGACCCATGCTAAGCTGAAGGATTGCTTTTTTGACAGGGAAAAACTAGTATTCCTAGTGGATCAGGGAGAGCTTGGAAAGGCTCTTGGAAAGAACAAGGCGCACGTGGTCCAGCTTGAGAAAAGCCTCAACAAGAAAGTCAAGATTGTAGAGTTCAATGCTGAGCGCACAGAGTTCATCAAGAACTACCTTATACCGTTGAGGATAGTGAGCATGGCTGAAGAGGGCGATGTGGTGACGATAACCGGGCCTGACACAAAGACGAAAGGTTTAATAATAGGCATAAAAGCCCAGAACCTAAGGAACCTTGAGAGGATAGTGAGCAAATACTTCCCTGTCAAAGAGATAAAAGTCATTTGATGATACACAAGGATATATAATAATAAAAGGTGATATTTATGGGTAATAAAAGCAGAGGACTACAAGCGGCAAAGAGCCTTAAGGCAAGAAGAAAAGAGAGCAAGTGGCATAATAAATGGTTTGTCAAGAGAATCCTGAAGCTAAAAGAGAAAGCAGACCCGCTTGAAGGAGCGAGCCAGGCATCAGGCATAGTGCTTGAGAAAGTCCAGCTCGAGGCAAAGCAGCCAAACTCAGCCATGAGGAAATGCGTCCGAGTACAGCTGATAAAGAACGGCAAGCAGCTCACAGCATTCTGCCCTGGCGACGGAGCCAGCAAGCTTATCGACGAGCACGACCAGGTAGTGGTTGAGTGCATCGGAGGAAAGATGGGCAGGTCAAAAGGAGACATCCCAGGAGTCAGATGGCAAGTCATAAAAGTGAACGACCAAAGCCTCAACGCCTTGCTCAAAGGAAAGATAGAGAAAGCAAGGAAGTAAAACTGCTTCCTAAATTTTTTTAATATATTTTTTCGAGTTTTTTCTTACGTTTTTCGACTTCACATAAACCGCGCCATATTGCGCTGGACATACTATGAAGGCGCGCCCTATGAAAACATAGTTAAAAAAATAGACATAAAACTATAACTAGAAAAATTAACTAAAAAAATAAAAGAATAAAAAAGTTTTCTTCAGCCTTTGTCTTTCTTCGCAGCAGTACCGCTAGATGAGCTGCTCGAGCTTGAGCTTCTTGTGCTCGAAGACCTCTGAGTGTAGCTCGACTTGCCGGAGCTAGACTTATATGCTCCGGAGCTGCTGCTGGAGCTCCTCCTCACAACCGGCGCAGAATACTTGCTCCCTGAATTGCTGCTCCTCACGCTGCTGTTAGACTTATACACCGGCGTCCTGTATTTTGATAAGTCGGGGAAGTTGAACTTCTTGACTTCCTGCTTCACACCGTAGCTTCTGGTGTTGATCGGCGTGGTGCTCCTA
>Ga0268280_1001223_pt1 | contig 17851 bp, 18 predicted proteins | sample saktaG_9_FD_190139 | JGI IMG/M metagenome (GOLD analysis project Ga0268280, IMG submission 190139) | Saline water microbial communities from Sakinaw Lake, British Columbia, Canada - sak_2011_5_24_40m | ecosystem: Environmental > Aquatic > Non-marine Saline and Alkaline > Saline ... | reverse complement strand
ATGCTGATCGTGACCCTTTACGGTTTTCCTCCCGAGGCCTTTGCCGTCATCACCATGATCGGGACCCTCGTGGACCCTCCGGCGACCATGGTGAACGCCGTCGGCGACAATGTCTCCAGCATGATGGTGGCGAGGGTGCTGGGCGGGAAGAATTGGAGGCAGGCCGGTCCCTCATAAAAAAACCCCGGCATGAGCCGGGGTTTTAATCGCTCGGGAACGCTTTATTTCTCAAGCAGCTTCATGGCTTTTCTGTTGTTCGCCGTTTGAATGACAAGGGTTCCCGTTTTTCCCTTTCCCGGGCTGCCGTAAAGGAAGATGATATTGATGCCCGCGTCTGAAATTTTCTTTGAAACTTTTTCAAGCTGGCCGACCCTGTTCGGCAGCTGCAGGAGAATCACGTCCTCCACGTGCACCTTGGCTCCCATCCGGGTGAGCACCTTTTTCGCCTTCGCGGGGTCATCGACAACCATCATGAAAAACCCGTAACCCCTCTCATAGGCGCATATGGATTCAATATTGACCTTCGCTGCCGCGACAGCCTCGGCAACGTCCGAAAGTAACCCAATCTTGTTGGGCAGGGAAAAAGTGAGCTGCTTCGATTTCAATGTTTTTGCCATTACCTCGCCCCTCCTTTGAAATGTTGGTCATGAAACCTGCCTTGCGGCATATCCGGCAGATTCACTTTATTAGATGTGTTAAATACACGTACCACATTTTGAGCAAAAGTCCAACTTCTTATCTGAACAACCAGGCAAAAGGCATCGGAATGTTTCTTTACGGTGGAAATCCTGTTTCTCCGATGCTAAAAAGTCATCAGGCGGAAGCGCCGTTTTTCTGATAAAGGAGGAGACAGAATGCAGATGATCGAAAAGATGAAGAACCTGGTCAGGGAGAAGGACACCTGCGTCCTTGCCACGGTATCGGAGGGAAATCCGCACTGCTCTCTCATGTCCTATGTCACGGACCCCGAATGCCGCGAAATTTACATGGTCACGCACAGGCAGACCAGGAAATACCGGAATCTCGCGGGGAACGCCTCCGTGAGCCTCCTCATCGATACCCGGGCGGGGGCCGGGAAAGAGGAGATCAAGGCCCTCACGGTGGGCGGTGTCTTCCAGAAGATCGAAGGGGCTGAGAAGCTGGAGCGGGTCCGAAAATCCCTTCTGGCGCGTCACCCCGGCCTCCGCGTCTTTCTCGAGGACCCCGGGGCGGAAATCTTCTCCGTCCGGGTGAAGTCCTTTCAGCTCCTGGAAGGGATCCGGGACGCCACCTACGTGGAAGTGGAGTGATTAGAAGCGGTATCCTAATGTCAGGGATGCGAAAACGCCGTCGTTCACGTCCAGGCGGTTCCTGGCGCGGTCGCCGTAGTCTTTCCCCTCGAAGTAGAAGCGGTCGAAGGAATACCCTCCCGAGAGATCCAGCGTCATCCCCTTGAAGAGATCCCACTGAATGCCCGCTGTCCCGCGCTTTTCATAATAAAAGAGGCGGTAGTCGTCATCGGTGCGGTCTCTGCGGAACCAGCTCTCATGCCGCCAGTCGAAAGCGGTGTATACTCTGACAGGCCCCGCGATCCTGTAAGTGACGCCGGCATGGACGGTCCGCACGGGGAGATAGAAAAAATCCAGGGTCAGACCGTTCGCCGGTTTCACTTCGAGCATGGCAAAGGGAATGCCGAGGATGAGCCGGTACCGGTCGTTGGGCTCGAACCAGTAGCCGAGGCTGGGAAAAGGTATGTTGTTCATGAATTCTCGGTTGTTGGAATAGGTGAGCAGAAAGAGCCAGGCGTTTTTATCGCCGTCGGGAATCCGGGTGAAGACGGTGGCCTGAAGCTCCGTCTCTTTGCTTCTTGCGAAAGGCTTGTCGCTTGCAGATCCAATGGACACGGAACCGCCTCCGATCCATCCGTTATCCAGCTTCCGGCGGTACAGGGTTCCGACGCGCATGTCCCAGAGCGTCCCGGGAAAGGCTTCGCCGGTCGTCGGCAGGACCGCGTCGGTTTTGACGTCGTGAGCGCGGACGTTCGCCGCCGCGGACCATTCGCTCCGGTCATCCTGCCGGATGGGCGAGAAGACCGTTCCGGAGTGTTCCGTCAGCCTGAAATCCACGGCAGACTTCATGCCGCCGATCTTCGGGCCGAACCACCGGAGCCAGTCGCTCTGGGAATGGGCGGGCCGGGGGGAAATGATCATAAAGGCTATGCCGAGAACGAGAATGAGAACAGGGATGGTCTGCCTGGCCGCTCTTCCTGTCATTTTTTGAGTTCCTCAATCTTTTTCACGTATACGTCTATCTTGTACTTCCGGCGGAGACCTGCATCATTCATGTAGCGCACCGTCCCGAAGATGTCACGCTCCTTCCACGGTCGGTCATGCTTCCCGAAGCACCAGGCGATGCCTGCGAAGCTGTTGGGATCGCGTCCGTCGAGTTCGTATTTATTGTTCAGGTACAGGGCGGTCTGAAAGGCCTCTTCAGGTGTCGCGCTCCATTCCAGGATTTTCTTACCCCAGTACATGCGCATGGTGTTGTGCATCCTCCCCGTGACGACCATCTCCCGCTGGGCCGCGTTCCAGCAGGGGTCTTGGGTCCGGGCCTTTTCCATCTCTTTCCGGCTGTAGAGCCGGGGCCTCCTGTCGCGGGAATGCTTTTTCAGGGTCTTTATCGACCATTCTGGCAGGGACGCGAAGGTGTCGTAGGAGTCGTTGTAATGGACGAAGTTCAGGCTCAGTTCGCGCCTCACGATCAGTTCCTCAAGAAAGGCGCCTTTTGCCTCCTGAGGCGCGGTCTTTGCCGCCCGGATCTTCAGGGCGATGCAAAGCGGCGAGATCTGCCCGAAGTGGAGATAGGGGCTCAGCCCCGAGGAATAGTCGGAAGACGGGTCGGCGCGGTGCTTCGTGTAGTGCGGCAGCTTGCGTGCGATGAAGTCATCCAGGAGTCTTTTTGCCCGTGACGTCCCGCCCTGAAAGGCCTTCGCGGGGGGAACGGAGCGGTCAATGGAGAGGGAGCGGAGAAGGACCTCCGGCTTCTTCATATTTAAGGACGCCAGCTTGATGTCCAGGGAATCCCGCGTCACTTTTGTTTCCATCAGGGGGACAAGGAAACGGCCAAGGTGCCTGTGTATTCTTGGGCGGAGGACCGCGGCGGAGTAAACCTCTTTTTCCGAGGCTGTTTCCACAGGCACCACGGCATCCGTCTCCACCTGGATCATGGCGCAGGGGACCGTTAAGGCCGCCTTCTCCCGCCATCTTGTCTGGACGCGGAGATAGCCCCGGTCCGTGACCACGAGAGATGCCTCGGCTGCAAGATCAGGGAACAATTCTTCCGGAGAGCCGTGCCTCACGACGAGCCGAATGCCCCTCCTTTCTAGGGCCACATGGGCGTCCTGAAGCCCCTCCGCGAGAAAGGTGTAATGCCGGAGGTTGGCTTCGGGGAAATTTTCCGTGAGGCCGAAGAAGGCGACCACGGGGAGCTTCTTCTCGTTGGCCTCGCGGACGGCGTATTCCAGGGCATGGTTGTATTCCGCGCGCTGCGAGGCCTGCATCCAGTAAAGGACGTAGCGGCCCGGGCGAGTCGGCCTGTCGTTGAGCTTCAGGATTCTTTCAGGATGGATCATGGCTTCATTTCCCTTCCCGGCGAAACCTCAGGACATGTTCCTTGATATCGATTCCTCATGACGGTTTCAGCGCCTTCCCGAGGGCGAAGGGGTAAGGCGGGCATCCCTTTATGTATTTATCGAATGTCTGATCATCGGGGCAGCAGTTTCCGAATCCTATTTTCAATCCCTTCACGTTCTCTTCGAAAGGAACTTTCGTCCCCAAATAGATATCCACATTCTTCGGCACATCCTTTTCCATGATCTGCAGGGAAAGCAGCAGCGCGTTCATGCAGGAACTGCAGGCGTCTCTGTCATGAATCCGGCAATCTTCCGGAACAATAGTGCTCAGAGCCGCCCTCCTGAAGGGGCGTTTGACGCCGGATATTTTTTCCCCAAGCACTTCAACCCCGTTGAGATCGATTTTGTTGGATTCCACATAGTATTTCAGATGTTTCACTTCATCGAGCGTGAAGTCCATGATCCCGATGCCGGTATAATCCACCTCCCCCGGATCGGCTCCGGCGATGATCAGATTGAGATTGAACAGATCGCCCCCCCGCGGTCCCATGCCTTCCATGCAGGTGATGCAGTCGACAATATGCAGGGCCGGACGGATGACGCTGTTCAGATCGACAATGGCCCTGTCCAGGCCGGTCTCGTGAAAACGCCTCTTCTCATCGCCCACCAGCAGTCCTTTCAGATTCTTCAATGCAAGCGTCACGGCGGTCGCGTAATGAACCTTCATGACCGGGAGGTTGATAATGCGATCGGCTTCGAAGGCTTCGCGGGCGATCTTGATCTTGTCGATGATGAGCGGTTCGGGCACCGCCGCTTCCACGATTTCAGAGTGGTTCAGGTTGATGAGCGGGATATGGTATTTATCCGCCAGGTCGGTATACCCGTTTTTTTTGAAGAACATATCGGTGAACTGGGCCGGGCCGAAAGCGGATTCCGCGATCAGGATATCCCGGATGTTCGAATCGAGCAGCATTTGAATGAGCGCTTCCACCAGTTCAATATTGGTGACGCCCTCCGTTCCGTTCAAATTGGGTTTGAGCATGACCTTATCGCTCTTGCGGATATAGGTCTCCAGCCCTCCGATCAGCGAAAGAGCGTCTGACAACGCCCTTTTGATGTTTCCCTTTGTTCTGGTAATGCTCACGCACCCCATTATTCAATGCCTCCGGTATGGATGGTATTCATAGGGATTTCACCTCAGGGGAACAGCCTGCCGACCGTCTGCCGGACATCCCGCAGCCATTCCTTTCGCTGGTCTTCCGTGCTGGTCACGACAATGGTGAAGGTTCGCCGATGGACGTTTTTCACGCCGCACAGATCGAAGACACAGTTCTTCCAGAGTGTCTCGAGAGGATCTCCGAAAACCATTTTTTCTCTTTCCGTTTCCGTGTTCGCCGTGTTGAACACGATGGCCGTCTTCGCTTTCAGCAGCCCCCGGGGGATGCCTTCCCCCTGGTCACCGTCCAGGAATTCATAGGCGACGCCCGGACGGATGATCCGGTCGACCCAGCCTTTCAAGACGGCGGGCGGCTGTCCCCACCAGTTCGGGTGAACGATCACAATCCCTTCGGCCTCGGAAATCTCCCGGCAATGCTTTTCTATTTCCGGGGGCAAGGGCGCTTCTTTGGAGATTTCCGCCGCCGGCAGCAGGGGATCGAATTTTTCGGCGTAGAGATCATGAAAAGCAATGTCGTGCCCATGCCGCCGGAGTTCGTCGACGGCCGCCGCCGCGATCGCGTGATTGAGACTCCCCGGATCGGGATGGGCGAGGATGATCGAAATTTTCATGCTCAGGGTAGACGATCTCATCTTCCCTGGCGTTTGTATCTGCCCATCAGCTGCGCTTCGGCGAGGACATGACCGTTCATCGCCTTCAGGACCTGCGCTTTTGTCGCTCCGGGCTTCAGATCCAGCAGAGTGTCCAGGGCATAGAGCTTGAAGAAATACCGGTGCGTCCCGCTGGGAGGACAGGGACCGCCGTAGCCGATCCTGGGCCAGTCGTTGCTGCCCTGGATCATGCCGTTGCTGAATTCCTTCTCGCCTTTTATGTTCTCATCGAGTTTTGACGCGTCAGGCGGGATATTGTAAACGACCCAGTGCACCCACGTCCCGACCACGGCATCGGGATCATCGCAGATGAGCGCCAGGCTTTTCGTGCCGGCGGGAACCTTGTTCCATTCCAGGGGCGGCGAGATATCCTGGGCGTCACAGGTGTATTTCGCCGGGATCATGCTGCCTTCCTTGAAGGCGGGGCTCGTGATGATCATCTTCCTTCCTCCTTTCTTCGCGGCCTGCGGCTCCATCAGCGGCACGGCCATAAGGATCAAAACCAGAACACCTGTAAAAAGGAATAATCGCTTTGATGACATCATGCGGAGGACCTCCTTCCGTGCTTCTTTATTTCCCTTCACTTGTCTGCTTCGAGCCGATCAAGTAGGCGTCTATGATGGCAAAGAGCCAGCAGAATATGATGAACCAAAGAATGGCCTGGAAGGAGCCGGTCGTATCTTTCGTATGACTTTGTGCAAGAGCCGTAAGGGTATTCGTATCGACCGCCCCCCCTTGCGCCTGAATCGCCCTCAAGCTTTCCATCGCACCCGCAGCGGCCATGACCACAATGAGGGCAACGCCGAACAATACAGGAACCATGAAGAGCAGCCCCCGGCCGAATCGTTTGAGGTACATCTGACCAGCGCCCGGAAATACAAGTCCGGACAGCAAGGCGGCCTTCGTCGCTTTTTTCATATGGCACCTCCGTTTATTTCAACCTTTGACGTTTTCCTTTGGCCTTCTTCCAGAATTCGTATTCGTAGGTCCACTCGTCCTTGCGCATTTTCACCAGATCGCGAAAATACTTTCTGTTTGCCGCGTGAATTTTCTCCTGCCTTTTATAGATTTTTCCTGTCCTGATATCCCGGACCAGCTTCTCCCCGAGCTGAAAGGCCTTTCTTTCGGCTTCCGCAAGGGCTTTCGGGCCGAGGCGGACGGATGTCCCTGCGCTCCCCGTCACGAAGCAGCCATAGTTGAGCATGATTCTGTTCAGGTATTCTGTGACCTGCCGGTCCTGACCGAGACCCCCGGAGGTCGCGACGTTCACGGCATATTTGCCGGTGAAGAGCTGGCAATGGATGGCGTCGGCCATGCGGTCTATCAGGGTCTTCATCTGGGCGGTCACCGACATGAAGTAATTGGGGGAGCCCATGACCAGGCCGTCCGCGGCGAGCAGCTTTTCGTAAAGGGGCTGAAAGTCGTCCCGCTTCACGCATTTCCCTTTCCGGTGGCATACCCCGCAGTTGCTGCAGTACTTGATGTTCAATCTGCAGAGGTCCACCAGTTCCGCTTCAGCGCCCCTCGATTTCGCCCCCTTGAGGACAGCCTTGACCAATTTAAGGGTCTGACTCCTGGAACCGCGGGGACTGGCGTTGATGCCCACGATCTTCATCGTCCCTTCTCCCTTTGGCTCATAAGACTGTCTTTTGACTGTGGAATGCCACATAGAATGCCCGTTTTTGACTTCAATTTCAAGCAAAGCTTTGCATATCTTCCATCTTTCCGAAGCAGAAGATCCTGTCGTTGAGATCAATTGTTGTGTCGGCGGGCGGATTATGGATGACCTCATAATTTCGTTCGAGGGCAAGCACATTTACTCTGTGTTCGGTTAAAAGGGATTGCGATATGACTTTGTTCAGAAGGGGGCTTGCAGGCGTAATATCGATTCTGACCACGCCATAACCGGTTGATGTGATGAATAATTCCTCGAACGGGACCGATTTCATATATTTCTTTTTCAGAAGATATTTTCTGATCCTGTCCCCGAGGCCCTTTACAAGGGCGGCATTCGTTGCTGTCTTGTAGATAAAATACCCGGCTACGCCGAGTATGGCAAGATTGAGGAGGATGATCAGCACGGGCGGAAGAAAAGACGGCAGATACGACGGCGCAAAATTAAAAAGAAAAGACTGGGGATTCAGCGAATTGGCGAAGGCCGCTATCATGGTCACAAAGCCTGCATTGCCGATGATCATGAGAAACATGGCGATTCTTCGTCTCAAGGGATAGAGCGTGATCTGTTCGGACTCCTTCGTGGTAAAGCCGGTGCCGGTAAAACATGACAATGCCTGGAACTGGGCGGATGATCTTTCAAGCCCGGTCAATTCAAAGGCAATGGCCCCTATCATCACGACCAGAATGGAAACGATAATCACCGCGACAAAGAGTATCGTGTGCATCTTTGAGCCCCCCGTGGTTCATAAGACTGTCTTTTGACTTTGGAATATCAGATAAAATGCCTCTTTTTGACTTCGATTTCAAGATTTACTTGTTTTAGTGCGTGAATCCCCCGTCTCGCCTTTCCCGCATTTTTTAACGCAATAGACTCCACAGACAGAATAGACGCGACAAGACGCCCATAGTGGTTTAAAAATCAGTAATTGTTCAATATTTTTTAATAAAATGATTCATGATAAGTTCTATCACAACCGTTTCAAAAGGTCACAATTTGTGACCTTAAAGACTGGGTGCGGAAGAGACCGGAAATAATCTGCCGGCTTATGGCACCACCCGCGAAGCCCAGGCGCCGCATCGGCTTTTAAACTTTCTTATTCTTGACAGTATCATGAAAATGGAATATTATTTCATGAACTCAGGAGGTGAGAGACATGGCCAACTTGCAGATCAAAGGTGTTGACGACAGTCTTTACGAGCAGATAAAAGACCTTGCCGCGAAAGAAAACAGGTCCGTCAGCCAGCAGATCCTGTTCCTTGCAAAAGAATACCTGGCCAAGAGAAAAACGATTCAAAGCACGAAGTCGCCAGCCAGGGTCCTGCTGGATCTCGCCGGTTCATGGGATGACACAAGATCCGCGGAAGACATCATCAAAGAAATCAAGGGAGCCCGAAAAAATACAAAGAGACTGCGGAGGGGACTGTAATGTATCTGCTGGATACAGACACCGTTATTTACAGCTTGAAAGGCCATGAAGCCGTGAGCAGGCATCTGCAGAGTCATCTGGACGATCCGATAAAAATCAGCATCATCACCTGCATGGAACTCTATTACGGCGCGCACAAGTCAAAAAAAATCACGGGAAACCTGGCAAAGATCAGAACGCTTGAACAGTCTATCGAAGTGCTCCCCGTTGGACGTGAATCAGCGGAAACCTACGGGATGCTCAAAGCCCAGCTTGAAAAACAGGGAAGCCGCCTCGACGATTTCGATCTCATCATAGCCGCATCCGCCCTCGCCCATAATCTGACACTGATCACGAATAATACCGACCACTTCAAGCGCATTGACGGCCTCAAGCTCGCAAACTGGACCAAATAATCCAGTCCTTGTCGCAACTTCTCATCTTTTCATTTTCGTTCTTTCATGAGATTTTTTCCTATATTCCAGGCGTTCCCTACTGCATCCCCGAGCGCCCAGTACGTATTGTCAGGTATCGTCAGCATCAGGTAATCGGCCTTTTTCGGATCGATCCTTCCGTTCTCGACACATTCCGAACGGGCATAGGCCCCCTTGATCTCGCCGATGAAGAAATAATTCGTGGCGCACTCGACCGTCTGCACCAGGGCGCACTCGAGGTTCAGCGAGGCGTCCTCGATCATCGGTGCCGTCTTCAGGTCGCCGTAGAAAAGTTTGAACAGATTGGATTTATCGGTGTCCTTGCCGGAGACGATTCCGCAATAGTCCACTTTCACCAGGTCCTTGCGACCGGGGAAGCAGACGCTGAAGGTGCGGTTCTCAATGATGCCTTCCGGCGTGGCGTGAATGCGGCCGATGCCGATGCCGATATACGGCGGTTTCGCGTTCACGCGGGACACCCACCCCACGGCCATGAAGTTGGCCTTCCCCTTCAGCGTGCAGCCGACCAGCGACACGGGCATGGGGATGAAGGCGTTATTGTTCAGCTTGATTCTTTTCACTTTGATCCTCTCTTTTGCAAGTTGTGTTCGCTAATTTTCTCGGGCAGACTCACTCCGTAAGCGTAAAATCAATGCTGCCGATGGAAACCCACGACGCTGCTTCCCAATAATTCTTGTCACGTTCACGGATAAGGAATTCAATGCGATAATTGCCGGGCTGCCTGAGATCAAAGGGGAAAGCAGCGGTGCCCGGGTTGTTGCAGTATGAATTTTGCCGGTATTGAGGATTTTTTCCGTCAGCATCGCCGTTTGGCCGGTATAGGATATATCCGAAAAGATAAAGTGGAAAATTATTTCTGTCGCGATACGTTGAGACGCTGGGTCCCGTGAGCCACGCGCCGAATTTATGACCCTGGCTCCAGGCAGTGATGGCCTCTTTTGCGGAAAAGGTTTTTGCAGATCTCAGCACCTTGATTTGTTTATCGTAGGTATCCGGACCGGTTGCGACCTCATCGTATATTCCCACACCCCAGTCCTTCAAATCCCATCGCTGATATTTGAAAGGAGGAGAAGGGAAGGGATTGTCCGAAGGGCCTGCCTGCACGGATGACGTGGTCGCAGCGCTGTCGGCGTTGACAAAATTGAAGGCATATTCCTTTGCCGACACTTCGCTGCGGGAATCCTTCTCTTCGAGCGCGATTCGGATTTTCCACGTACCGAAGGAAAGGTTTGATCTGCTGGCGCTCCGCTCGTAAAACAGGGCGGGCAAGCTGAATACCTGCTCCGAATATCCCTGCTCATCGAAGCCGTATCGGGTATTCCACACATCTGTGCCATCGGGGCGGAGCACCTGAACTTTGAAATAATAATCGAAGGTGCCGTACCGGCTCAGATTGCCCTGCCTCTGGACGCGCATCCAGAATTTCACATTTGTATTTTGGAATTGCTGTTTGAAAACCCAGGTGCTCTGGTTCGTACTTGTTCCAACATCGAGAACGGCAGGATGGGCGAACGCCTCATTCGAAATTGCAAACGCATAAATAACAATCAGCAGCAGTAGAATTATGCGCAGCCGGCTGAGTGTCTTGTTTTTAGAGTTTTCGCTGAACATTTTAAAACCCTCCTTTCTTGCCTCCATGTATTTTCGATTTGCAGGATACCATACATGTTAGACCTTTTGCCGTCATTTTCTCAGTCATTTTTCCCCGCCTCCTTCCTGTCATCCCGGACTTGATCCGGGATCCAGTCTTTTTTTCTTTCATTATATTAACGCTATACACGCAAGACCCCATGGACGCAATGAACGCCATGGACGCAATTATTTGTAGGATTTTTTGAATAATGCTTGACTAAATGCTGTATTTCAATTTATCCAAGATACAATTCAAAATCAAATCTCACGCAATCAGTCTTAAGAAGAATAAACTCTGGGAGGTCAAGAAAAAAGACCCTACTTCTTCCAACACGCTGTGGGCCATGTTGGTCGGAATAATTATATGGCGAACGAAATTATCCCATATATAGAAATGTGCCGGCGCGAAGGTGTGAGCCTTCAAAGAGGTATGAACTATGAACTTGGTGGAAACCATTCAGTAATCCTCATGTCTGTGCGACCTGGCGCACCTTACGCTGACCGTTTTGAAGATGACGGTTCCACCCTTGTTTACGAGGGGCATGATATTCCTCGATCTTCCCGACATGCAGACCCAAAGCGTTTTGATCAGCCCGAAAATACTCCATCAGGCAATCTGACGGAGAATGGTAAATTCCATAAAGCAGCACAGGAATTCAAAGCTGGAAAACGGTCACCAGAAAGAGTTCGAGTATATGAGAAGATCAAACAGGGAATTTGGTCATACAACGGTGTTTTTCATTTAATTGATTCATGGCAAGAGCAGCAGGGTGGACGTAATGTTTTCAAGTTCAAACTAAAGGCTGTTGAAGGAGAAGAAGATTTTTCTATTCCTGTTCCTACCCATTCTAAAACTCGGCGTGTCATCCCCACTGTCGTTAAATTGGAAGTATGGAAAAGAGACGGTGGCAAATGTGCAATGTGTGAGGCAACCGAAGATCTACACTTCGACCACATCATCCCTTGGTCGAAAGGCGGTTCATCAAACACGGCCGATAATATCCAATTGCTTTGCGGAAAACATAATTTGGAAAAACATGACAAAATTGAATAGGCAACTTTCAATAGTATCCTCATGGTGGCCAGCAGCCGCTGATGATGTGCGCGTAATTGCGAGGCCAATTTCCTCGTTTATGAAATTCGAGTGATTATCGAAAAAAACGTCTTTGAATAAAGCATTGTCAATCGGTTCACAGCCGATGAATCGTGGTCATTGAATGCGCACTCTCACAGCCTTCCTCAAGCTGATCTTCGCTCTTCTCGCGCTGCTCATGGGAATATCGATTATCCTGTAGGTGTACTGAATTGAATTTATTCAAGAAATCCATGAATATGAAACGCAAAATTCTCGACCATAGTGCATTGTCTTGCGAAAAAGTCTTGACTATTTAACAAAGCGTTGCTAAATAGTCGTCCATGGATCGCTATCTCTATCACCCCATCAAAAAAGATCTGCCAAGGAAGATGATTATTCTGACGGGGCCGAGGCAGGTGGGAAAGACATGGCTTGCCAAAGCGCTGATGTCCGAATTCAAGAATCCCCAGTATCTCAATTATGACAGCCTGGAGGATGCGAGGATCATTCGTTCGAGCACCTGGGCGATGAAGACAGACATGCTCGTTCTGGACGAGATCCATAAGATGACGGACTGGAAAATGTTTATCAAAGGGACCTACGACACCCGTCCCGAAGGTCAGGCCATCATGGTCACCGGCAGTGCCCGCCTGGACACTTTCCGCCAGTCAGGCGAATCTCTGGCCGGCCGCTATTTCCATTTTCGCCTGAACCCTATTTCCGTGAAAGAGCTTCAGGATACCATGGAGCCTCACGAAGCCCTTTCTCTCTTGAGTCGCCTTGGCGGTTTTCCGGAGCCATTCCTGTCCGGTTCGGAAACGGAGGCTGCGCGCTGGCGGAATCAGTATTACACGGACCTGATCCGAGAGGATATCGTTGAATTCGGCAGGATACAGGAAATCCGCACGATGCGTCTTTTACTCGAATTGCTGAGGGAAAGGGTGGGTTCGCCGCTTTCGTATTCCTCCATAGCGGGCGACTTGCAGATTGCCCCGAATACGGTGCGCCGGTATATCGAGATTCTGGAAAGCCTGTGCATCGTGTTTTCAGTTCGCCCATTCCATGCCAATGTGGCCAGGGCCGTCTTGCGGGAACCGAAAATCTACTTTTACGACAGCGGTTATATCAAGGGAGATGAAGGCGTCCGGCTGGAGAATACCTGTGCCGTCAGTCTTTTGAAGCACGTCCAGTACCTGCAGGACACGGCAGGGGATGATATCGCCTTGCATTACGTTAGAACCAAGGACGGCAGAGAGATCGATTTTGCTCTGAGCCGGGAGGGTAAACTGACGCACATAATAGAGGTTAAGCTCTCCGAGGACATTCCCTCATTGTCAATGCGCTACTTTTCCCGGAGGATGCCGGAAGCCTCGGCCTGTCAACTGGTGCACAACCTAAGACAGGAGCAGCAGAGGGACGAGGTTTCCATCCTTCAGGCCGGGAAATGGCTTGCCCGGCTGTCGGCTTAAGCCGTCAAGTCCTAGTAGTAAGTGGGGTTATTTTCTTGACTCTAGGGGAGCGTTTCATTAGAAAGATTGCGAGATGATTTCCCGATCCGTTTATGGAATTCGAGTGATTATCGAAAAAAGCATCTTAGAATAAGGCATTGTCAATCCGTTCACAGCCGATGAATAGTGGTCATTGCATGCGCACTGCCACAGCCTTCCTCAAACTGATCTTTGCTCTTCTCGCGCTGCTCATGGGAATTTCGATCATCCTGTGGGTGGTCTACAATGAGTTTATTCACAGACTTCCGGAATATGAGAGACCTCCTTTTCTGGGTACCTTCGGCATCGCGCCGGTGATGATCGCGGTGGGGTTTTACTGGGCGAGAGGTGCTTTGAAGGAATTCAGGAAGAAATAGCACATCAATTACAGGGTCGAGACTCTCATATTGACATTGGAGAAGTATATTTCATACTATTGCACGTCCGATTCACCGGCGCATCATCTCTGACGGATTCGTGAAAAGACAATTAATCGCAGGCGGCTCAATCTTAACGAGAGACTGGAGGTCTGAAGATGGAACGTTCCCGACGACTCCCCCTGTTTTCTTTTTTAACGGCAATTTATCTTCTTTTTTTAATGGCGCCCGCATTGGGTTACGGCGGCTATGCCGATGAGTGCACGAGCGCGAACACGCTGGCCCCCGATGTCAGCGGCACGGACCTGGATATCGCGGGAAAGGTCAGCTGTATCGGCCCGGGTACATACAATTACGGTTATGTCAATGTACGCGGAGACGGCCAGAAGGAAGGGAAGCTGATCTTTCTGGATGCGAAGATCGATTTCTGGGCCAGGTCCATCCTCGTTGAAAATGGCGGAAACCTCGTTGCCGGTTCTCCCGATAACCCTATCGGCACGAAGGACATCAGCAATGTCCTCACCATTCATCTCTACGGGGACGATACGGGAACAGGCATTGCCTGCAGGACGCCGCTGTGCGGCGTCCCCGCTGATGTCTGGGATGGCGGGGCAAAAAAGGTGAACATGCCGGCGCCGGACGGAACGCCGGCGGATAAGATCGTTCAGGACTACTTTTACAAGTACCAAAATCTCCCCACCTATGGTGATCAGAAAGATGGTGATTACTATTTCGGCCGGAAAACACTCGCTGTATCCTACGGCGGCTCTCTGCAAATGTTCGGCAAAAAGGGGGCGACTTACGCGGATGTGAATAAATCCGTCATGCTGAGAGACCCCGCGGCAAAAGGCGCAACCAGACTGGAGCTGAACCGGTTCGCCGACTGGAAGCCGGGCGAAAAGATATTGATCTCCGACATAAGCAACCCCACTGTTTCTTCCGAGATACTGACCATTAAAAAATTGGAGCACGATCCGTCTGATCTGCATGCGATTATCACGGTAGAGGGAACAGGGGTGAAGAACGCCTGTACGGCTGCCGGGAATTGCTGGGTCATGAACATGGACCCATCGGGCACGAGCTGGACCCGCTTGGATGGAAATGTTGAGAAGGGCGGAGACAAACTCGTTCTGGACCGGGCGGTGGACTGGCAGCAAGGGGATCAGATCGTGTTGACGGCAACAGACTACCTGCCCGGACATTCCGAACTCCTGTCCATCAAAAAAATTGACACCGATCTTCAGAAGAACGTATCCGCCATCACCGTGAACGAACCCATTGCTTACCCGCATAACGGAACAAGATACGCCGTGCCCAAAGCGGATATGCCTCCCGGCATCAAGGATAAGGTGGCAGATGCCGTTGAGACCAGGGCGGCCGCGGCGCTTTTATCCCGGAATATCAGGATCGTTTCCGGAGGGGATAAATACAACCAGCTGCTTTCCGATACAAGTTACTTCGGCGGTCATACCATTGTCCGGCAGGGGGTGAAGCAATACCAGGTCCAGGGCGTCGAATTCTATCAGTTGGGCCAGGGAGGGCGGATGGCCCACAGCCCGGTGAACTTCCACATGGTGCGCCAGGCCCCTCTTAAAACATTTACGGCGGATTGTTCTGCATGGGACTCCATGACGCGCTGGTATGAAATCCGGGGAACCCAAGGGGTGATGCTGAACAGAAATGTCGGTTATAAATCGATCGGCCATGGCTATTTTCTGGCAGAGGGAACGGAAACACTCAACCTGCTGCAGGGCAACATCGGCATCTACGCGCGGCCTGCCATAGCCTACCCGGACAATCCCCGCAGCGTGCCCGGCGTCATCGCCAAAACCACGGATTATGCGGACAGCGATCCGCGGAAAACGCAGTATCTTGCCTACGGAGGCGATTACATCCATCCCAGCGTGTTTTTCATCATGAACGGGTATAACAACTTTGAAAACAATATGGCCGTGGGCGCCGGCGCCTGCGGCGCCTGCTACTGGTTCGCCCCGGCCGTGAACAGCGGCCTTTCCAGAAATCAGTCCTGGGAAGGCTATGCGGGAATTCAGAGTCAGACCCCGGGACGGGCGCCGATGAAATCCTTCCAGGGCAATTTCTGCTCCACGGCTCAGCATTCCCTGATCACCATCGATACAACCGGAGTGTGCAAGGGTGTCAACACCCCTGACCAGCCCAATGATCCACAGGCGTTCAATGCGGTGCCCAACCCTTTTGCAAAGTATTACGATGTCCAGAGTCAGCATGATCCGAAAAGGGAGCTGTACCCTGATATCCAGTCCGGCGCGGCGCTTCAGCCGGTGTTTTGCGATGTCGGCAAGAATCCCGGATGTGAAGACAAGGACTTCATGTGCACCAAGGGGAACACGCGGGACTGTGCGGTCAGCGTCATCGATTCCTACACCTCCTCGTTCCATTGGGCTCAGCAGAACTTCGCGGCGATATGGCTCCGCACCAACTGGTTCCTGTTCACCGACAGCGCCCTCACGGACGTGCTGAACGGCGGTCTGACCATGGTGTCCGGCGGCAGCTGGGATCAGGTCATCAATCAATACTGGGCGTTGACGAGGAACAGCGTTTTCGTCGGCCACACGCAGGATAACAATCCCTACGCGACCAATGAGGGCCCTGTCAATCCGCTCAGTCCGCTCAGATGCTCGGACGGCACCCCGGCATCGTACTGTCGATTGCAGGACGGGAACAAGCGGGACGAAGGGGTTGTCATTCCTGTCGACAATTTTTCCGTCTACCAGCGGCTCTATAATATTTATGACGGCCCGGTCTACCAGGAATCAAACGCCTTTCTGCGCATCAAGAAAGCGGCCATTGCGGGCTGCGATCCAAAGCTCGACAAGAATCTCGTTCCCGGCACGTGCAGCAACAACCAGTATTTATACTGGCGCGCCATGGGCATTCCGAGAGCAAAGGAAAATCCCTATAAAGGCCAGTGCATTCTTCCCAACGCGGCCATCGGCTGGAAACAGCCCAACGGGTTCTACTACCCGCCGGCGTTTCACTCTCGCAACCTGTTCTTCAATGACGTGGACATCCGTCATTTCATCATCGTGCCGCTCTTCAAGCCGGGGACGTCCGACGTGGACGTTGCCAAGGTGAAAGCGGAGTACTGCACGTTTCCGCCGGGCGCTCCTCAGGAGCTGTTCGCCGCCAACTTCACGGATGTGGACCGCCAGACGGAACTGAACGACGACGACGGCTCCCTGACCGGATTGAAGGGGGCGGCGCCGAGACAGATCGGGACGGGATCGGACGATGCAGGGGGAACGATCTCCGTGAACACCGACAAGTATTTCGACGCGCCGGTGCAGACCCTCGAGTGTCTCTCCGAGGAGACCTGCCTGCAGTCGCCGTACGATTACATAACGGCCGTCGTCATTCCCGATTGCGCGACGCAGACGTTTACCGGCTGCGGCGGCACGTGGAAAGATGTGTGTCAGGACCGCAGCTGTTATGGCGTACCCATTTACAGGCAATACCTGAACAGCGGTGAGAAGGCGGGCGTTGAACAGAGCATCCGCATGATGGGCACGGGCATCGCCCAGCGCAGCACGCTGGTTGCCAACAAGGGAACCTATTACATCGATACGACGGTCAGCGCGGGCAAGCAGGGTGCATCCAAAAATGTTTTTGAAAAAGGTCGAAAATACAATTTCTTTTTCCTGTACGCCAAGCCGACGACCAATGTTACCTTTCAGCTCTATGTGGGCAAAAATCTCGATAAGGGTTATCCGGATGCAAGCGTGAAGATGATCCGTGTCGGCACCGAGATGGAAGACGGGTTTGTCCTGCGTACGACACCGCTGATATGCGCCCCAGCCGATACCTGGCCTGCCCAGTGGGATAAGAAGTATGACCCGGCAAGCGGTATCCTGGAGGTGAAGATAGATCTGACCGACGCCGGCTTCACAGAGCAATTTGACAAAGGCGTAAAGGAATCCTGCGGACCGCCGTCCTTCTGCAAATGGCAGGTTAATGCCGACGGCAAGGGGGCGTGCCGCTATGCGGGCGATCAAACGGTTATCGACTATAAGGGCGATGACTCCATCTGTCAGTGGTCCGTCAAAGCCTCGGAATGTCCCAGTGGGGGCTGCTATGGATTCCAGGTGGAACTTACGGCCGATGCGGCGGATGATGACGCGAACCATCACAGGCCGGAACCGGCGGCGTTTCCCCCAAATTGGCCTGCTGTGGCCTGGAAGACGGCCGATGGAGCGACAGCAAGGGATAAGTCCCAGGCAGAGAAATCCGAATCGCTCGTCATCAAAAACGTCGACAGTACCAGTACCA
>Ga0268280_1001222_pt1 | contig 17870 bp, 15 predicted proteins | sample saktaG_9_FD_190139 | JGI IMG/M metagenome (GOLD analysis project Ga0268280, IMG submission 190139) | Saline water microbial communities from Sakinaw Lake, British Columbia, Canada - sak_2011_5_24_40m | ecosystem: Environmental > Aquatic > Non-marine Saline and Alkaline > Saline ... | reverse complement strand
TAGTAAACGAGAAATTAAGAAAGTTCAGCAGAGCCTAAATACACGCCCGAGAAAAACACTAAACTGGCAAACTCCGCAGGAAACATTTAATAAATTAGTTGCAGTTAAATCTTGAATCTAAGTATAAAAAATTTTAATTATAGAAACTAGAAATTTTTCGATGCTCCGCTAAGGAAGGCGCTAAGCGCTTTCATAATCAAAAATCCCGAAAGTCCAACCAAAATTCCAATTATTGACCATTTCATTCCATCCTTACCTCTCTTAACCATATCTTCATCGCCAGCTGAAATTAAATAAAAGATTCCCGAAAGAACAAATCCAACAATTCCTAGTATCGCAAACAAAGATATCAACCAAAAAAGAAAGTTTGAAGCAATGCCGAGAATGGTTCCTTCAGGAAGACCATAGGGATTATCCATTCCTGGGCCAAAATAGCTTGAGCCGGAACCATAGTAAGAGCTATCCCAAGCCGCAGCAAGAGCCATAGCTGGAAACATAGCAACCAAAGTTAGTCCAAATCTTGTTATCTTTTTAACAATAGAAGAAAATAAACTTTTGTTTTCTTTCTTTTTTATTTCCATTTTTTTGTTTTTCTTTCAAAAAGCCGAGTGGCTAAATTAAAGAAAAGAAAAATATTATATCTTCCAAAATTATAGCACATTTTGAAAAATCTGCACAAAAAAATTCACGTAAACATACAAGCATCTAAACATATAAAAAAAATCTCCCAGAAATCATCCCTGGAAGTTTTTTTGCCAGCAACTACTTTTTTGACAAAATTTCATTGATGACTTTTTCATCTCTGCAGGTGTATTTTGAATCCGAAGAATAAAACTTCTTCTTTGGACCTCTGCAACCACCATTATCACTCGCCAGCACTCCGAATACCGGCATCAAAAAACCAGTTTTTTCAGAATTGAATTTCCCGTACAAAGATTTCAAAGTTTCGGCCCTTTTTTCCTGGGTCATCCGCGCAAAAATATCCAAATCATCAGATTTGATTCCGCTCCAATCAAGATGAAGCAAGACTTTTTCAGCATAGTTTGAATGCCAAAGCAAAGCCCAACAACCACCTCGCTTCGAAAGACAAGGTCCGTCCTCAACATTTCCTTCTCCATCAATTCCAACTCCACCTTCGATATAGTCAAACAACTGCAAATATTTTTCATCTTGGATATTTCCAGTTTGAGCGCCAATCACAATATCTACGCCTTTTTTCTTGGCATATTCTCGCATATCCTTGACGATTCTCGGTGCATAATCAGCGTTGGCACCTTCTTGCATATAAATCTGACCAAAGGTGAAACTTTGCACTCCCAGATCGATTGCCCAATGCGTGATATATTCCAGATAATCTCGATATTCTTTGCTGGCAAAATCGGGCTTGCAAGTATGCTCTCCCCAAGGATTGACTGAGCCTTCCCGACACATTTTTTCAAAATCAAAAAATCTGTTTTCATTATTGTTGAAATATTTTGCCTTAGTATCTATTGCTTCAGCAAGAAACATTCCATATACCACGTTTTTCTTTTTAATTTGGCTCATTTCAAAATCAATAGTTTCAAAATCTGGTGGCTTGAGCCAAGTTTCAATCGCCCTGTGAAGATAATAACAATTCGAACGATTGATCAAATCAACATATTCCTGCCAATCAGGATTGTATTCAGACAAAAGCCCGTCTGTCACACAACCTTGGCTTTTCATCCTTTTCATTGAAACTGACGCCGGCTTGGGACGGCTGTTTATTTTTGGATCAATTGGAAGTTTTGTTTCAATCACTGGCTCTTTTTCGACTTCAGAAACTTGCAATTTCGTGGCGTCAGAAATTCGAGTACTGAAAAAAACCCAACCAAAAGCCAAAAAGGTGATTGCCAACAAAATCGCCACTATGTGAAAAATTTTAACTCTTTTTATAAAGTCCATTTTAAAAAATATTACCTATTCTATTATCTAATACGAAAAACCAAAGAATTTTATTCTAAAAAAACAAAAAAACACCCGATGAGGATGTTCTAGTTGTTGTAATTGTTATAAATGTTTTAGGTGTTGTAAAAATAGATTATTAGATTCTAAATTCATGTATTTCCTAAAAGCTAATGCAACTATAAGCTAAGAGCTGCTCCTATTTCTCCAAATCCAAAATTTCATCTATCCTGATTTGCTCGACAAAGTCCGGCACGTGGCTGACCAGCACCATTGCGCCTTCATATTTGCTCAAAGCCTGGGCGATAATCGGAAGATGACGGAAATTGATGTGGTTCGTCGGTTCGTCTAAGATTAGCAGACCTGGCTCTTCGAGCACCAAACGCGCAAACGCCACCAAACCTTTTTGACCCTCTGAAAGAGTGCCTATTTTTGAATTGATAATTTTTCCGTCAATCAAAAAACCAGAAGCCACCGAGCGCAATTTCTCCTCATCAGTGGTTTGCATCGCACCGGCCAGTGATTGATAAACGCTGTCTTCAAAATTGAGTGTTGAAAAATCCTGACGATAATAACCAATCCGAACTCCTTCGGCATATTTTGCCCCCTTCGCCGTGCCAGCTGCTAAAGATTCCAACAGAGTGCTTTTGCCAATGCCATTTGGTCCAGCTAAAAGCAAATGATTATTTTTTTTGAGCGAAACACTAACTTGTTTTTCCTCAGGCTCGTGATTTTTGATCACCGTCAAAGAAGAAATTTTGAGAATTTCACCTCCTAAATTTTCTTGAACGGGAATTGAAAAACCTCGAATTGCCTTATCCTCTTTTCGCACGTCAACTTTCGCTTCCTCCATCTCTTGCGCCTTGTCGCGCATCCGACGAGCTACTAGTCTCATTTTTCCTCCTTTGTTAGCAAAAAAGTTCGCCTTTTCCTTGTTGGCGATGATTTCTTTTTCATATTGAGCGTTTTTCATTTTCTCCTTTTCAATTCGCGCCGCAATTTCTGCCACCACCACATAATAGTCGCCCAGATATTGATCAACTTTATGCGTAAAAACATCCAGATAAAGCACCCCATCCGTAAAACTATTCAAAAAATCCGCATCATGTGAAATCACAATACAAGTTTTGTGATAATTCATAAGAAAGGCTGTCAAATGAGCAATGCCAGCTTTATCCAAATTATTAGTAGGTTCGTCCAAAATCAAAAGCTCCGCGTCCTGAATCAAAGCTGAAGCCATCAAGAGGCGGGCTTGTTGCCCTCCGGAAAAAGTCTTGATAATTTTATCTTTTGGAGCGTGAAGATTCACTGCATCAAGCACCGCGTCAATTTTTGGATCAAGATTATAAATCTTTTCATCAAAACATTTTTCAAAAAATTCCTTCACCGTTAATCCAAGTTGATCACGAGGAATAACTTGTTTAGCATAAGCAATAGTCAAACCGCTATCAACATAAATCGAACCATCTTCTGGCTTAAGCTCGCCAGTGATCAAATTCAAAATAGTGCTCTTGCCCGCTCCATTTTGACCCATCAGAGTCATTTTTGTGCCTCGGCGAAGTGCAAAAGAAGCCTCATCTAAAATCGGCTTTTCGTGAGAATATTCAAAAGTAACCTTATTAAATCTGATTGCAACGTCATCCTTGGCCATATTTTCTTAAATACTAAAAATTATCTCCTACTAAACTAGTAGTTTTTTTGTTACACAGTCTTTAGCTTAGCCCAAAAATAGGCTCTTGTAAAGGTTAACCCAAAAGGAATCTTGAAATTTAGCTTGACTAAGCTAAATTTCTATGCTAAACTTAAGACGTGAAATTATTGTTGGAACAATCGTCGAGCCCCGCAAACTTTCAAATTTACAAACCTAAATATCACTTCAAAACTATGAATGGTGTAATCAAAAAGAAAACCGACAAAGGCTTCGGCTTTATCACCTCTCCAGAATTGGGAAAAGACCTATTTTTCCACAGCAATTCTTTGGTTGGTGTTTCATTTGATCAACTGCAAGAAGGAGACAATGTTTCTTTCGAATCAGAAGAATCTCCAAAAGGCTTGAACGCTGTTAATGTTACCCTAGCGTAATCTTAGCAACTTGCTTTTCAAAAAACTCCCGAATTTATTCTGGGAGTTTTTTGTTTGGCCAAAAGTCATCTAAAGACAACCTCTACGTCTTGAATTTCTGCAAAATTGAATCTACGTCTTTTATCCATTTGTCGGCAGCTGCTTGTCCGCCAGTGGCAGCGCAACTTCGACCGCACTTCCAAATTACCATCTCAGCCGCTGTATCCCGATCATTCTCCTGAACCAGAGTCGTGATCCTTTTTGCAATAGTGTTGACGGCATCCTCTGGACTATCAAAACAAGTGTGCCCACCCGTTCCCATTCTTTCTCTCTGCCCACGATATCCCACATAATTATAGCAATCCTGACCTTCCAACACTGGGACATGTACGCCCCAATTGCTTTCTTTTTTTGCAATAGCAATCATAAAAGCCGCGACTGTCCGATCTTGCTTGGCAATATATGGCACCATTTTCTCAATTGGATAACCTTTAACCATTCCATAAATTTCTCTTTCTAATTCTGCCTGATCACTGGCTTTTTGAATTTCTTCAACTTGAACGGCGAATAAAGGTTCTTGCCAATTTGAATTTTGAAACAAAGTGTTACCATCCGACAAATCCAACACATTATTTTGCTGTGATAAATCAAGAGCCTGAACTTGTGCCATCAATTGCTCAGATTGGCTGGAAGCTGATGCCCCTTGTCCAAGATATTTATAAACAAAAGTCATCGTCACCATTCCAAACAAAATAGAACCAACGATTGAAAGGTTCCAGAGCCTGACCAAGGAAAACTGTCCAATTAAGCTTTGGGAAGCCTGTGCAAAATTCTCTTCCATTAATTCGTATCTCTTTTCCAACAAATCGATCAGGCGACTTGTCTGACTAGGCCGATATTTCACAAAATCTCGCACGACTCGCGAACTAAGGCTATCCCATTTGCAAGTCTGTCTATCCAACTTGACTCCCTCTCTGGCCAACTTAGCTTCTTTAGGCGTAATATAGAGTTTTGAATCTTCCGTAAAAAAAGCCTGGGTTTTTTTGCCCCGGGAATAAAGAATAGCTTCGCTTGAATTATAGCCCAAGCAACTGCTAAAAATATTTTTTTGATTTTCTTTTTTACTGCTCGCCGAAGATTTTATATCCAGAAAGCAAGCTTTTTTTCTTTTTGTATTCATAAATTGCCCAAAAACAGTGCACTTACTTTAGAAGCTTCTTACTCAATTCTATCTTAGATTATATCACTTTTTCTGTTTTTAAAAAATAGCGCAATAAGCAAAGCAAGGATTAGCACAATCGATAAAATCTGACCCATAGTCAAGCCGTCAACAATAAAGCCAGATTGAGCATCTGGTTGACGAAAAAATTCACAAAAAAAGCGCATGGTTCCATAACCAAAAAGATAAAGTAGCAGCAATGAACCAGGCTTGAATCTTTTTTGATTCCGCATCTTCCATAAAACAGCAAAAAGTAAAATCCCTTCAAAAAAAGCTTCAAAAAGCTGGGAAGGGTATCTCAAGACCCCGGGACTAGTTGTAAAATACATTCCAAACTTTGAAGTCGTGATCCTGCCAAACAATTCCCCATTAAGAAAATTCCCAACTCTCCCAAAAAAATATCCCGCCGGCAAAGCTGGCACAATTAAATCAGCCAAAGTCAAGAAATTAATTTGCTTAATTTTTGAAAAGAGCAAAGCGCCTAATAATGCCGTAATTAAAGCGCCATAATAACTCATACCATAAAAACCCACAAAATCACCACTTGCCAAATCAAAAGGAGAGATTATTTGCATCGGATGAGCCAAGAAAAAGCTCAGATCATAAAACAAAACGTAGCCAATACGTCCCCCAACAAGGCCACTGAGAAATGAGACCAGAAAAAAATCAAAAAAAATGTCAGTTTTTTCGAATTTCTTGTTTTGCAAGGCTATTGCTTCTCCTTTCCTTATTCGCCATTGCACCAATTGCCAAACCACAAAAAGTCCGACCAAATACATTAAGGAATACCAACGTACGGACAAAAATCCTATCGCGACTGCAACAGGATTTATCATTTGCGGAAGATGTTGATACCAATACAACAAGGAATTTGAAATCAAGGAAATAACGCTTTATTTGCTAATTCTTTGATTTTTTAATGGGCAATAAGCAGTCTAGCTATGCATTATATTTTTTAAGTTGACCCTTGAATTCTTCAGCGTAAATATCCCAAAGTGAAATGAAAAGCGCCACAATTATCGGACCAAGCAAAAGCCCCAAGAAACCAAAAATTCCAATGCCACCCAAAGTCGCAAAAAAAACAATCAAAGGATGCATCTGAGTGTCTTTGCCAACTAATTTCGGTCGCAGGAAATTATCAATTGTGGAAATTATTCCTCCGCCAATTGCCAACACGACCCAGCCCTGCCAAATATTTCCAGTCAAAAATAAAACCATTGCCATTGGAAACCAAACCAAGCCGGCACCAAACATAGGTACGAGTGAGGCAAACATCATAAAGATTCCCAAAATGAAAGCCGATGGAATTCCTAAAATCAAAAAGAGAGACATTCCGATTGAACCTTGAATAATAGCGATTATCAAGGCGCCCTTCGCGGTGGCTCGGGTAATTGAAACAAATTTTTCAATTAAGATTTTTTTGTGTTGATTTTTAAGTGGAACAAGATACACAATGCGATCGACCAGATTTTTCCCTTCAATTAAAAGGTAGAAGAGCGTAAAAAAGATAACAACTGACACAAACACTCCACTTGCAACTCCCTGATAAATTGTTTGAATAACCACAAAAATTCCTTGACCAGCTTGAGTTATAAATTTAGTCAAAGAATCCTTGTTTACCACATTTTCTAAGCCAAGCGACAAGAGAAACTGGTTATGGTTTATATAGTTGATTGCTGGCGCCTCATATCTTTGATAAATATTACCCTCTGAAATGGTGCTTTGATAGAGATAAGTTGCTTCCTTGCCTATTATCGCAACAATAGTAGCCATAGCCAATAAAAATATGACTATTCCGAGTAATGAGATTAAAAAAGAGCTCAGTCCTTTGCGACCCTTGGTAACTCTTACGAGAAAGTGATAAGGTTTTTGCAAAGCTCCCGCAAGCAAAGCGGCCATAATAATCGCAAAAAAGAATGGTTTGAAAACAAAATACGTGGCAACGCTGACGCCTAAAAGAAACAGAAAGAAAAAATACACGTTATATTCTTTTGATTCCATATGTTTTTATCAACTAATAATTACATTAAAACTATAATTTAAAAGGAATTTGTTGCCTTAAAACCCTAGTCCTGCTAAAATTATAGCACACGTAAAGTTTTGTTCAAACATTTTTACCTCAATAGCTAAGTAGTTCTAAGAAAAAAACAAATGCAAGAACACCAAGCAAGCAGGAATCGAATCGTCGTCACTGCGGATGACTTTGGCCTTAATCAAAAAACAAATCAAGATATCCTTTATCTAGTTAGTTTGGGGAAAATAGACCGTGTGGCAGTTATGGTTTATGGAAAAATGACCTCGGAAGAAATCCAGCAACTAGCAAAAAGCCGAGTTAAATTGGATATCCACCTTGACGTTTTGCACGAGATTGAAAATGACAAACGAAAACAATCCGGCGAAATTCAAAGAGGGCTCGATTTTCTTTTTAAGCTTCTGCTTGGCAAACTAACTTCAAAGAAAGTTTCAACCGATTGGGAAAATCAAATTGAACTTTTCATAAAAATTTTTGGAAAAAATCCTGATGGCATAAATTCCCACGAGCACGTTCATCTCTTCCCTCCGTTTTTCAAAATCGCACTAAATCTTTTGGACAAGTATTTAATCCCCTACATCCGTTTTGGGGATAGTGTTTTTATGCTTCATCACAAAATTGTCGCCTATGCCCTGCATATTTTGAGGAAAATAAATCTCAAAGCCTGCCTCAAACACAGCTGCGTTTCTTCGGGATCACTAGTCAGCCTCGATTGGATTGAAAATTTTGACGTCTTTTTTGAAAAACTTCCCGAAGGAACCACGGAGATAGTCTGTCATCCTGAAATTGCGGAAGATTTCGAAAAAATAAAAAAATACTTCTAGCAAATCTTTTTTTCTTTTGAAAAAAAAGCAACGATAGAGCCGACAATAATTGTCGAGCAAAAAAGCATAATGTTCTTGAAAATTTCAACCCCAGCTATTACGGCTAGGATTTTTTTGTGCAAATAAAAACCCAACAAAATTAAAATAGCCGTATGAAAAAAGACGGCAATCGCATTGTGCACAAAAAACTTCTTCCAATTAGCCCCTAATGAACCCAGAATAACCGGGCCAAAAAAACGCACGCCTGCAATAAACTTCAAAAAATAAACCGAGAAAGCCACGTTATCTGTGACGAGATGTTCATATTGGATCAATTTATGTTTTCGCATTTTGCGATTGAATTTCTCAACATATTTGTTGCCAAAAAAACTAAGCCTGAAAAGAAGATTATCCCCAATAATCATCCCTGTGACAGCAGCACTGATTACTAAAAAGATATCCATATTTGAAACCTTGGCGACAAAACCCACCAACAACAAAAAAATAGCCTCTGGCAAAGGAACAACATAACTAGCAACAATTGAAAGCAGAAAAATACCAAAATAAGACCCACTTTTTAGAAGTAAGGTCAGCTGACCCATATTTTGAAAATGATTTTGAAAATCAGGTGAAAGCATCATAGCTAAATTCTACTACACCAACTCTCAAGCCACAATGGATAAGATTTCTAAAATTGATTGCTTGAAAGAATAAAAAAATAATTGCGTATAAAATTTTGTGATCATTTTTTTGGTCATCGATGCAAAGCATTGAAAATAAAAACAAAACAACCGCTTATCGCAATTATCAATTGAAATAGCAAATGTTTTCGTTTAAGATATAGTTCCTATTGTTCCTTATTCAAAAAATCCCCCGCCTAGGCAGGGGATTTTTTGTTGGAACTCTCGAATCTTATTTACTAGTTACTAGCTACTGATTACTAGTTACTATTATTAATATCTATTTTTTTCTCCCAGCCTTTGTTCTATCTCCTTCCTTCAAGAATTGTTTTCGCAGACGAACTGAGTGTGGAGTCACTTCAAGATATTCGTCGTCATTGATGATTTCCAGCCCTCGCTCAATTGAAAGCACAAATGGTGGCACCAAATGAATCGCATCATCAGTTCCAGAAGAACGCATATTCGTCAGTTGTTTCCCCTTCAGTGGGTTGACAGTCATTTCTTCACCCTTGGAAACGTTTCCGATAACTTGTCCTTCATAGACTTCAGTTGCAGCTGGAATATACAAAACTCCGCGCTCTTGAAGATTGGCCAAAGAAAATCCCAAAGCTTTGCCAGTTCCATTTGAAATCATTGAGCCGACTTCGCGCTTTTTAATATCCCCGACATAAGGCTTAAAACCGATCACGCGTGAAGACATAATTCCCTCACCTTTAGTGTCAACCACAAATTGTCCGCGATATCCAAGCATCCCGCGAGTCGGAGCTTCAAACAAGAGTCTGGTTTGGGATCCGTGAACGTGCATATCTGACATAATTCCTTTCCGTTTTCCAAGTGTTTCAATGATTGTCCCCGCCAATTCGCTCGGCACGTCGACAGTCACTTCTTCGAAAGGTTCGCTTTTGACGCCTTCGATATCTTTGATAATAACGTGAGGTTGGGAAACTTGCATTTCATAACCTTCGCGACGCATATTTTCCAAAAGAACCGCAATGTGAAGCTCGCCACGACCGAAAACAGTGTAATATTCTGAAGTTGAAAAATCAATCTTAAGCCCAACATTAACTTCCAATTCTTTTTCCAAACGTTCCCTGATTTGTTTGCTGGTCACAAATTTTCCTTCGCGTCCGGCAAACGGTGAATCATTGACCAAAAAACGCAAGGAAATCGTCGGTTCATCAATATTGATTGCTGGTAAAGATTCTTGTTGTTCATTTTCGCAAATGGTTTCACCAATATCAATTTTTGGAAAACCTGCCACCATCACAATGTCTCCGGCATAAGCTTCAGAAACTTCATCTCTGACAGTTCCTTTGAAATTGTATAATTTCGTGATGCGTGATTTTTCAAGCGTGCCATCAGTTTTTTTGAGCACATAAGTTCCACCAGCTTTAATTGTTCCTTCGTGGATTCTCCCCACTGCCAAACGTCCCAAAAAGTTGTCATATCCCAAATTGAATGGTTGCATTCGAAGTTGGGCAGCTCTATCAGCCTTAGCAGGATGGACTTTCAAAAGAACCATGTCCAAAAGCGGCTCAAGGTTGTCAGATTCATCAGCCAAATGTTCCTTGGCAATTCCAGCGCGACCGTTGGCATAAATCGTCGTAAAATCAAGCTGTTCATCACTAGCCCCAAGATCCATAAAAAGCTCATACACTTGCTCTTGCACCAAATCAGGATCGGCCGCCGGTTTATCAATTTTATTAATAACCACAATCGGCTTAAGTCCCAATTCCAAAGATTTTTTCAAAACAAATCTGGTTTGTGGCATCGGTCCTTCCTGAGCATCCACAATCAAAAGCACACTATCAATCGAACGAAGCACGCGTTCAACTTCAGATCCGAAATCAGCATGTCCTGGAGTGTCCACGATATTGATTTTTGTGTCGCGATAATTGATTGAAGTATTTTTGGCATAAATCGTAATTCCACGCTCTTGTTCAAGCGCGTTATTGTCCATACTTACTCCCTCTTCCACCATTCCAGTCTGACGCATAATTGCGTCAGTAAGGGTCGTTTTGCCGTGGTCAACGTGAGCGATGATTGCAATGTTTCGAATTTCCATATTTTTTTTCTACGAATTACGAATTGATACGAATGTACGAATTTTATATTCCTGCATTTGTAATTAATTCATAATCAAATAAGCTATTATTCTCTAATTAAATATCTTTCAAAAATCAGCTTTTTTCTTGTTTTTTCGTACATTCGTAAGTCTCTATTCGTAATTCGTAGAGATAAACAAAAAACTGCCACTGGGCAGTAAACCTTCCAAAGCTCTTAAAATATAGCAATAAAGGAGCAAAATGTCAACTCATAATTTTCTCCAGTAATTCCTCTTTCCCTTGTTTAGTTTTAGTTGAAAAATAGACGATATTCTCAGTGTCCAACTTTTCGACAATCGCACGCTTTTTTTTGACGATTTCGCTTTGCTTGACTTTGTCTATTTTATTGGCCACCACCACGACTTCGTGTTGATTTTCAGTGAGTAGTTCCATCATTTCCATATCAAACTTTGTCGGTCCAACATTTGCATCGATAATCAAAACGACTTTTTTCGGCCTTGCTTCGCCAGACTCCAAATACCACATAATCATCTTTCGCATTTTTTCAGCCTGTTTGAGAGAGATTTTTGAATAACCATAACCAGGAAGATCCACAAAAAAAACTTCTTCATTGATCAGAAAAAAATTAAGTTGAAGCGTACGGCCTGGAGTTGAACTTGAAATTGCCAAGTCTTTGACCCCGACAAGCGCATTGATAACACTTGATTTTCCCACGTTTGAACGCCCCACAAAAGCAATCTGGGGAGTTTTCTCCTTCATAATCGGATCCGAACCGATGACACCTTTGACAAATTGTGCTGATTTGATTGTAATCATATGTTTCCTATCCTAACCCATCCCATCCAAAAAAGCCAGCCACTGACTCTCTTGTATTTTGTATTTTGTATTTTGTATTTTGTATTTGCATTTCCCTCCGCACATTGCGAAGTTCGTAGGCCCGCTTCGACAAGTCTCAGACGAGGCGAGCAAAAGACGATTAATGAGCGTAAAAAAATCGATACAGCAGTGTCGTCCTGAACTTGTTTCAGGATCTCGGTTGCACTGAACTTACTGAAATAAAGAAAGTAGATTCTGAAACAAGTTCAGAATGACAAAATGAGTTTGCCCCAGCAACGCCTATCCGCCTTGGGCGGGAGCACGTGTCGGGATTTCTTTTGTAACTTTTCTTCTAAAAGAAAAGTTAATGCTGGGTTTATTTTATCCCATTTTTCAACCTCGAAATTTGTTGAATCAAAATCGTGTTACCAGCTAAGATAATCATAAAAATGATAATTAAAGAATTTCCCCCCAAAAAGATACCGCCCATCACCGCCACAATCGAAGCGCCCATCGTGGTAACAATATTATCCATCGCCACACCAACAATCGCATCTCCGATTCGGCCTTTCGGATTGACCGAGAAATTATGAACTACCAACATTTCTCCGAAACAACCAATGATGCCAGCCAAAATACCAGTTGCCACGAAAGGTAAATGGGTCAAATGGGCAAAAACTTCCATCGCCCGAACCATGCTTTCAGCTGCAAACAAAATCGCAATTCCAGAGAGCATCAAATCAAGCCAGATTCTGATTGTTTTTTGGTGAGCATAATATCGCTCTTCTGCGATAATTTCTTTTTCCAAAGACTCCGGTCGCTCACTTTTGCGAAAATAATAAAGCGTCCCGATACACAAAAGTAGCAGAAAAAATCCAACTGGCCTGGTCAATTCATAAACATCGCCTTCAATAACTCCCGACAAAGATTTTACCTGCCCGAAAATAACCATCAGAATTGCGACTGAAGCAGTAAGCATCGTCAGCACAGCTAAGATGTCAATTGCCGAATCCATTTCGCGCTTAGTTGGCTTGGCAGAGTGTCCATTTATTGGAGTCAATTTTCCACCAAATTTGAAAGGTGGAAACATCAAAACTGCCTTGCCTAATGTGTCAGAAAGATTCTGACGATAGAGACACCAAACTGCATGAATAATATTATAAATATTAGAACCAAAAGTAGCGGCCGCCGCAATGATAGCCAAGTTGATTGATCTTGCCATATCCGACTCTCTGACACTTAAACTCAAGATGGCAGCTGTAACACCGATGATCATATCCGGAAAAGCGGTTCCAAACGACTGCAAAAAACCACCGGCCAGTCCGGTTCGATCTTTGAGCACATCAGTTGTTTCCTCAATGATATTAGCCGTACCCCTAAAAACAAAAACAATCCCAATCACAAAAATGACCACAATAGCAATTATCTTCAAGATTAACGCTTCGCTATCCATAACATCAACCATCACATAGCGGAGAAACACTGCCAGAATGATATAGATTGCGATATTGATTATCTGATTTTTGTTTTTCATAATTAGTTTAAATATTTAAAAATAACTAAGCGACTATTTTTGGTTGTTCTTTATCTGGCTCTTCTACTTCCTCTTCATTTTGCCCACCTTGCAATAAAGTTAATCTTGACTTTATCTTATCACTGTTTTTATCCCTATAAAAATTTTTCAGATACTTAGGAACATAGCCAAAATTTTCAGAATTATTCTGATTTAAATTTTCTCTTCTTTCTTGGGCTTTCCTAATCAATTCAGCGCTTGAAGCAAACGTCATTTTCTGTTGGGGTTTTTGCAAAGAAGAATCATCAGGAGCATCTTTTTTTTCAACTTCGGCAGAACCTCCTCGTTTGGTAATATCCTTTTTTAGAATTTCATCATAAGTCTTTTGCATATCAACCGATTTTTGACGTGGGCTTTCCGTTTGCGAATGATTTTCCGAATGAGTAGGAGAATGCTCACGAATAATCCTGGAACTGGACACCCCGCCAATCAATTCCTCTCCCAATTTATGCATTTCTTTATGGCTGAATTGTCCGGAATGTTCAATGTCCCCCAAAACTTTCTTCAAATCCTTTTTTGTGACTCCACGCGAACCAGACGCCATCCCTCTTTTTTTCAAAGCATCATAAAAAACTCTTCTTTCTCCGGCTTTATCCAAGACACCCGCGATTCCTTTGTTAGCCATAATAGCTTTCATCGCACCACTTTTCTTGCCAACAGTCGCACGCACATCTTTTTTGGAAAATATTTTTTGACTTATTTTTTTGCTTGCAAAATTTATCCCAGACATAAGACTCCTTGATTAAGAAAGATTATCCTACATTCACCAAGATAGCACAAAAAAGCCATCAAAAAAAGCCGGCAGTTTTGTCTAGCGGCTTCTTCCATTGTTAGGCTAGCAATCAGACTAGAACAGCCCGACTTGTCCAAACAAAGTAAAGACTAGCATTGGAACAAGAGACACAAGCACTGCGAAAGAAAACTCTTCGCTGGCTTTTTCCTCTTTTTCCCTAGCGTCGCAATGGGGACATTTTTTTCTAATTAGCAATAAAAAAATAACGTGGTTTTCACCCGTTATTTTATATATCCATTATACACGATAAAAACGAAAAAGTCAACCCCAAAAAATCATTCAGCCAGCTATAATTATTCTTCTCCCCCAATAACCAGCAAATCCGCTTCTGGCTTCTTCTCTCCTACGGGGAATTCCCCGACCTGGCCACCAATCATTTCAGCAATCTTGCCAGCTGTTTCGAGGTGAGCACCGGAAAGATCAATTACTAAAGTTTTTGGATAACTTCCTTTAGCATTTGCTTTTTCCACAATTTCAATCCCAGGTGCTGTTGAAATCTCATCGGCCAATTTCTTTGCCAGACCACTTATCTTTGAACCATTTAAAACCACCACAGTTGTTTTTGCTTCACTCGGTTGTTGCTCATTTTCAACTGAAGCGGTCGAAATTTCATCAGCTGTTTGAGCTTGAACATCCTGAGCTTCCCAAACTGATTGCTCAGCCGATGCCTGTGGTGTTTGCTCACTTTTATTTTCTTCTAGTCCAGTCACATTGGAAACTTCAATCAACCTGTTTGATTGCCAACGATAAAGAACAGCCTTTTGATTTTTAGTATAAATCAAGACCTTATCTCCATTTTGAGCTCTTGAAAAAAACTTTTGGTCCTTGATTTTTTCGATATCAGTCACTGTTGCAAAAACGGGCTCCTCGTCGGATGGCAAATCCATAAAAACACCTATTCTATCTTTGACTGCTTGCAAACTTTTTATTTCTTCTAATTGATTTTCTAGAGAATTTTTGTTAGTGCGATGAAAAAAAACAGCGCTCGAAACAATCGCCAAAAAAATAATCAAACCTATCGCAAGGATTATCCTTGAATTTCTCTTTAGCAAAACTTGAAAATCAAAACCGCCCTTTTTTTCAAGACTTTCAACAACCACGTCCTTCTTTAAAAGTATTTCTTTTTTTTCAGTAATCTCTTTTGGACTTTTCCTTTTTTGAATTTTCAATTTGCTTGTTTTAGCAACCTTAACAATCACCGCCCTGCGGGGTTTTTCATTTTTTTTGAACAATTTTTCAATTGCTTTTTCTTTTTCTTTTGAAATTTTTATTTCTTTTTCTTTTTTTATTTTTGACATAACAAAAAGATTTTTATCTAATTAAATATTAACAGAAATTTTTATTTTTCACAAGAAAAAATTTAATTTTTGATTGCATATGTTACAATTAAAAAATACAAATTCCAAAATGCAAAGAATCTTATGCGAAAGCAATCAAATTTAAACGAAAAAAGATTCTCTCCAAGAAAAATTCTTCAAGGCAATTATCCTTTCATTGCCTCTAGCTTTGTTTTCATATGTTCCCTAACTATCAATTTGGTCTATTTTTTTCAAACTTGTTTTACACCGATTATAACCATTCCAATTCTTGATGCAAAATACTATCTTGATTGGGCAAAAAGCATTGCAAATGGAACTCCGACAATTTCCGGTGCCTTTTTTGTTGAACCAGGTTATGCCTATTTTCTGTCCTTTTTCATTAAAGTTTTCCCCGCCATTCCAAACACGCCCCTTCTTGTTCAATCTCTACTCGGAAGCCTTAGCTTGGTCTTTATTTTTTTAACTTTGCGTCATTTTTATCCTCGTTCATATGCTCCGCTTCTGACCACTTTCCTGCTTGTTTTTCTGGCGCCATTAATTTTTTATAACAACTTATATCTCAAAACTTCTTTGGAAATATTTCTGATCTCGACATCTACCTTTTTGCTAGCAAAAACTTGGGAATCAAAAAAAATCTTCTCCTGGATTTTGTTGGGAATATTGTTCGGATTAACTGCACTCACAAAATCAAACATCCTATACACGACCCCTTTTTTAGCAATCACCTATGTATTTTCTTTTTCAAAAACCACTCGAAAAGATTCCTTCTGGCCATTGCTTGCCTTTTTTGCTTCTTTGTTTTTAATGATTTCGCCTGCGAGCATTCACAATTGGCGCGCAAATGGAGGATTCGTGCCAATAAACTATTCTGGCGGACCAAACTTGTATCTTGGCAACTGGTCTGAATCAGATGGCGCAATGAAACCACCTGAATATATTTCTCTTGATCCACGCTTTGAAGAACGTGACTGGAACAATGCAACTACTGCTTTTGTTGGTCAGCCAGTTAAGGCTAGTCGGGTTAACGCCTTTTGGACTCGTCAAACCCTCAAAGAAATTTCCCTAAATCCCAAGCATTTTGCAACACTAACTCTTTCCAAGACACTGCTCTATTTTCAATCGAAAATTATTGATGACAATTTTGCCATTGCCTATGTCATATCCTTTACACCCTGGCTTCACTATTTTTATGGCTATTGGCTTGTGCTTATTTTTTCCACCGTGGGCATCATTTTGGTTTTTTGGCGAAAAGAACGTCGGCTTTATCCTTTTGCCTCAATTATCTTGGCTTATACCGGAACCATTATTGCCAGTCACATCACGGAACGTTATCGAATTGCTCTTTTGCCCCTAACCGCAATTTTTTGCGCCACTAGTTTTGTCTGGCTAGGCGAGCAAATTTCAAAAAGAAAATTTGCAAAAATCATATTTTTCATTATTACAATTTTTGGATTCAGTTTGTTTGCAAAATATCCCTTCTCTCAAGTTACTACCGTTTCAATAGCTGATATGGAAAACAATTTCGGATATGCTGAGCTTCAAAACCAAAACTTGCCTTCAGCCCGTGAACATTTCAAAAAAAGTCTAACGCTCAATAAATACACAAATGTATATAATTTTATGGCTATTCTCGCATTGGAAGAGAAAAAGTTCAACGAATCCCTAAGCTTTTCTCGCGCTTTTATTGGCTTATGGCCGGATGCGGAAACCTATGTCCTACGTCTAGCCTATCAAGCCTCCAACCAGGAAATTTCTCCTGAAGAAATCCGCAATACCCTAACTCAAATAGAAAAATCCGCAGAAATCGCACCTCAAATGGATCCACTAGCAGAAGAAGGTTTTGCCTTAATTAAACCAGGAAAATTTCAAGAAGCTGAAACAATTTTTGAAAAACTCTATCAAGAATACCCCGAAAATGACAAAATAATCACCAATTTAGCCAGACTTTATCAAGAAAACAAAAAACCAAAAGCGGAAGAAATTTTTCTAAAGGCTATCGAAATGAACAGTTTTAATCTGATTGCGCGCTATAATCTGGGAATCTTTTATGCTGACAACAACCAACATCTCAAGGCAATTGAGCAATACAAAAAAGTGCTTGAATACGTCCCAGGTTATCAACTAACGCGCTTTTATCTAGCCCAATCTCTTTTGGCGACCAATCAAAAAACTGAGCTGACTGAACAATTGAAAATATTTGTTCAAGAAAGCGAATTTAATGCTGATTATTCGCAAGAAATAAAAATTGCCAATGACTTTATCAAAGAAAATTCTGTTCCTGCCTCAAACTAAAAAGCCAAACAAAAATTGCTAACTTATTTTTCCAAAAGCACAATTTCCATATAACCTAAAAAATCCGAAAAAATTCGGATTTTTTATTGGTTTTTTAATGGGTAAAATTATTGAATTTCCAGCCCACCATTTTGATAATCGAGCGTTGGGATATCAATTTGCGAAACCTGTTCAAGCGCTTGGGCTTCTGAGACATTTTCAAGTGCATCATTTTCATTCACTTTGCTACTTTCATTTTGAATTTTTAAGGCTTCATTATCAGGCTGAACATTTTCAGAAGACATCACTTTGCC
>Ga0268280_1001219_pt1 | contig 17883 bp, 16 predicted proteins | sample saktaG_9_FD_190139 | JGI IMG/M metagenome (GOLD analysis project Ga0268280, IMG submission 190139) | Saline water microbial communities from Sakinaw Lake, British Columbia, Canada - sak_2011_5_24_40m | ecosystem: Environmental > Aquatic > Non-marine Saline and Alkaline > Saline ... | reverse complement strand
TATGCCCCTGTTCGAGATATCCAGAGCCGACATATCCATGCCGATAGCATTGAAAACCGGAATGGACTGGCGGAATGCTTCGATGAGGGTCGGCTGTGCAAGCAGCGGTCCCATGCGCTGCTTCTGCAGCTCGGGGAACCCTTCCAGCATGGCCTCCCAGGTCTTTTCCTCTCCGTTTTCCGCAAGGAGTTCCCTGTACCTCGAAAACTTCTTTCTGGCAGCTTCCAGCAACTGCTGGTTCGTGTTCGGCATGGCTTTGTCTCCGGGGTTTAACGTTATTGGAGTGCACTTTTGCAACGTGTTCCATTCAACAAGATACGCGGCTCTCCGCGTATCTTCAAATATCCGACTCCCCGGCAGGGGAAGCGGTAAAGCCTTGCGGATAGTCGGAGAATTTGATGATCTTCAAGGGAACAGGTTCCCTGTAATCTTGGAAAAGGGGCAGGTCATGAGTGAACATGAGAAGTCTGAAGTACCCGAAATCTTTACCAAAAAGGCCTCAGGAAGTTTGCTCCCCAGGAGCTTGAAGAGCGTATCCTGGAGTTTCTCGCCTCACGCCGCCTCTGCGTGCTTTCGACCTCCCGGGACGACAAGCCGCGTTCGACGCCCATCCTGTTCCACTCGAAAGGGTTCACTCTCAACATGGCCGGTGAACCGGGCCGGAAGCTGGGCAACATCAAGCTGAATCCGAGGGTGAGCGTTGGCATCTTCGACCCGAAAGCGGAGTTTTCAGAGGTGCTGCACGATATCACCGGTCTGCAGATAAGCGGCCATGCGAAGCTCATCGGCAGGGAGGATCCGGGTTTCGAGGAGGCGTTCAGACTTTTCGGACGTCCCCAGGCGTGGGCCGAACACTGGTTCGGCAAGATGATCGAGGTGGTTCCCGACAGGATCGAGCTGCTCTGCATGGCGCTCAAACTCGAGGATTATGCCGCCCGGCAGATCTGGCCCCCCTCCGCTCTCTGACACTGGCATCCGTCCCTGATATTATCCTCACGGAAACACCGGCGGGGGATGGTGGTTATTTTTTACCATATCGAGCTTGTTTTCTGCAAAATAAACGTCGAAAGCAGTGTGAATCATTTATAACGATATGTAACTGCTTGATACGATGAAAAAGGTTTTCAGCCGGCGGATGTTTACAAGTTTTACGCTTTTCCTCTCTTTCCTCATAATGCTCATTTCGGGAGTTATCCTCTATTTTTTCCCGGGCGGCAGCGGTTCCGGAATCATAAGGGAGTTCGGCGGTCTTACAAAACCGGCATGGCTGAACCAGCACATCATGTTCGGAGTTACCTTTGCCCTCTTTTCTCTTTACCATCTCTTTTTCATCAACCGGGATGCCTTTTTTTCATACCTGAAAAAAAAGACAGCCACGGGACGGCAGGGTAAGGCAGAACTGCTGACCACGATAGTTTTAACATCTTTTATTGCCATCGGCACCCTTCACGGCATGCAGCCGTTTTCGGGTATCCTGAATAGCGGGCAAGGGATTTCCGGCTCTTCGGAACGACAGGATTATGAAGGTCAGGCTTCTTATGAACAGAGAACGGCATTCCTTGATCTGCCGCGGCAGCGTGATATTGAAGAGAGTCATGAATCAAGATCTGAATGGTCGCACCACAGGAGAGATCAACGGGAAGAACCTGAAGAAACCGGCGAGACGGCAAATAATTCCGGCAGAAACAATAACGAAAGCCGGATCAGCAGCAGTCAGGCGCCTGATGACGAACTGCATCGCCGGACAACCGCAAGCTGTGCTTCATGCCACTGATGAGAAACATGGCGGGGGAGAGAGCTGTGAAGGCTGTTCAAAGGCATCGGAAGCCTGATAAATAACTCTTTATCAGAAAGTTTGTTGCGTCTGGGATTGTAACATGAAAGCGGCGACCTGTTTACATAAATATCCCGCATGAGTGTTATCTTTATAGCGTGAGCTGAGGCTCTCGGAGTTGTCATCATGAAATCTTGATCAACAGGCGGTTAAAAATTCCGGAGGTGTCATTATGAAAAAACCCGCTCTCTAAACCGCCGCAGCTTTTTTATTTCTCATGGTGCTGGCGGGCTGTTCCTCCAGCACCCAGGTAACCAATAATTCCGGTGTTCTTCTTAACAGGGTCAGGGTGAATACCGTCGAATTTTCCAAAAATCTTGATTATTGCTCTGATGGCTGTTCTACCGGATTTACCGGTGTCCCCGCCGGAACGAATGTGATCTCCCTGAACGTAGCAGCGGGCTCAGAATGGATGGCATTGGGTGAATTGGGGCCTTTTGAAAAAAATTCACACTATTCGGTCACCATTACAAAAAGCGGGGTTAAATTCTGTGCCGAATTATGGAAGCGCCTGCAAACCACCACCACCTTCAATGACGATACTACAAAAATCTTTGTCGGAAAGTCCTGCCAGCCCTGAAAGCATATCAGTGGTGAGCGTCTCAGGGAGGTTCACCACTGCTTTAAGCATCAAGAGCAGATATAGAGAATGACGGAGTTCAGGCAAGGTGGGGGAAGAGGGATTTTCCGTACCGGACTGTTGCCTTACAAAAAAGCTTTCATCGCCTTGCAGACCCTTGAAAGGGGAAGGCCGACAACGTTGTAGTAGCACCCTTCGATACGTTTTACAAAGCAGGCCATCAGCGGGTCCTGAATGCCGTAGGCGCCGGCCTTGTCGTAAGGTTTGGCGGAAAGGAGGTAGCGCTTGATTTCGCTGTCGGTCATCGGGTCGAATTCCACGGTGGTTGCGACACATTCGGTGTGAGTGTGTTCGCCGGAAAGGAGGACAAAACCGGTATAGACCCTGTGCGAACGGTTCTGGAGACTTTTCAGCATTTCGAAAGCGTCATCGAATCCCGCCGGTTTTCCAAGGATGCGGTTTCCTTTTGTCACCACTGTATCCGCAGTGATAATGATTGCGTTGCGGCCATGCTCCGGAAGCTGCGCTGCGGCGGCTTCTGCTTTTTCAAGGGCAATGCGTGTCACGTTGTCTTCAATCGAGAGTGACATATCAATAATTTCCTTCGTCTCGACCGCAATGGTTTCAAAAGGGAGCTTCATCAGTGAGAGTATCTCCCTTCGTCGAGGCGATTGAGATGCAAGGACAAGAGCGCGTCGCGTCATATTTTTTAGTTCAGGTTGTTCCAGCCCCGGCGGTTGAGGTCTGCAAAGATCAGCGTTCCGGCTACTACTCCGGCTCCGAGGAAGAGAATTCCCTGAAGTGTCTCACCGAAAATGACTCTTCCCGTGCCGAAAAGGATCGCATAGATCATGATAATCCCGAGAGCCCAGTCGACGAAAAGCATGATGAAGCCGGTGTCGGAGTCAACATCAGGGAGGTTTTTCGATATTTTTTTCCAGAGCACTCCGCCGACCCTGGTGGTTCTGTAGAATTTCTCCAGGTGCGCGGTTTCTGTCGGCGGGGTCAGCAGGGTGACGGCAATGGTTGCCGCAACCGTAATACCGACAATGATGAATATCGAAAAGGGGAAGGTGATGGCGGTAAAGAATTTTATACACGCAAAGACGATAAAGGGCACTACCATCGAGGTGATCTCCGACCAGGCATTCAGGCGCCACCAGAACCAGCGGAAAATAAGCACAAAGCCGGTTCCCGCGCCGCACTGGATAATGAATTCCCAGGCTCCGGTGATCGTTTCAAGCACGAAGAAGGTTATGTAGAGGGCAAATGCCGCGGTCAGGAATGTGGTGATTTTGGAGACATTCACATAATGCTTCTCATCGGCATCGGTTTTCAGAAAGCGTCTGTAGAAGTCATTGATAAGATAGCTCGTGCCCCAGTTCAGGTGGGTTGAAAGCGTAGACATGTAGGCTGCAAGGAAGGCGGCGATCAGGAGTCCTTTCAGTCCGGGAGGCAGCACCGCCTGCATGACGTAGACAAACCCGTCCTCCTTCTGGTTCACGGGAAGGTCGGGAAACATCACGAGACTGACCAGACCGACAATGATCCACGGCCAGGGGCGCAGGCAGTAATGGGCAACGGTGAACCAGAGCGTAGCAAGAAGCGAGTGTTTCTCGTTTTTGGCACTCATCATGCGCTGGGCGATATAGCCTCCTCCGCCGGGTTCGGCGCCGGGGTACCATGATGCCCACCACTGGACGAAAGCCATGGCGGCAAACGAGGCGAAGGGAAGGGCTGCCGCACCGGTTGCCGTTTTGGAGGCTGAATCACTGAATGAGGGGAAAAAGTCGAACATCCATCCCGGAAGAGCTTTGGTCAGGCCGCCGGCCGAGACCACAGCCGGAGATTGAACGGCGAGCACGGCAAGAATGATGCAGCCGGCCATTGCGATGAAAAACTGAACGGCATCGGTGATTGAGACTCCCCATAGGCCTGAAAGCCCTGAATAAAAGGTGGTCAGGATGACGAGCGCGACAATGGTCAGTTCCGGGTTCAGCTCAGGAACCATGATTCTGATGATCTTGAACATGGCGAGGTTGACCCAGCCGATAATGACGGCGTTGATGAAGAGACCGAAATAGACCGCTTTGAAGCCGCGGAGGAATCTGGCTGCCGGGCCGCTGTAGCGAAGCTCGATGAACTCAAGGTCGGTCAGGATTTCAGCCCGCCTCCAGAGTCTGGCAAAAAAGAAGACCGTGAGCATTCCTCCCGACACAAACGTCCACCATACCCAGTTGCCGGCAATGCCGTTTTTGGCAACAAATCCTGCAACTGCAAGGGGGGTGTCGGCCGCAAAGGTCGTCGCAACCATGCCGGTACCGGCAATCCACCAGGGGAGCTTTCGGCCCGAAAGAAAAAATTCACCGACATTTTCCGACGCCCGGGACGAGAACCACAGACCGATAATGAGCGTCAGGATAAGGTATCCGACGATGAAACCATAGTCAAGAAGATTGAGATGCTCCATGTCAGTCAGTTCTTAAAATGTTTTCTTTTTTCGACCCTTTCTTTCACCCCTGTGTCGGCAAAACCTGGTTTATACATCGATTCTTGACAGTTCCCTGAAACTCTGGAAGCGGTCTTCAATTTCAAGCAGGTCAAGTGCCGCAAGTTTTTCAGTGCCGAATTTTTCAACACAGAAGCTGGCCATGGCGCTGCCGTAGAGAACAGCCCTTCGCATTTCAATATCGTCGATGGCTTCGCATCGTGCAAGGTGACCGATAAATCCACCCGCAAAGGTATCGCCAGCACCGGTCGGGTCATAAATTGATTCCAGCGGGAAGGCGGGCGCGGCAAAGATGCCGTTGTCGGTAAAGAGCAGTGCGCCGTGTTCTCCTTTTTTGATGATCAGGGTTTTCGGTCCCATCTGGCGGATTATTCTTGCGGCTTTGACAAGGTTCGGCTCACCGCTTAATATTCTTGCCTCACTGTCGTTGATGATGAAGATGTCAACGCGTTCAAGTGTTTTTTTAAGCTCGGCGGGTTTTCCTTCGATCCAGAAATTCATGGTGTCGCAGATGACCAGTTTCGGTTTATTGATCTGGTCAAGTACCTTGAGCTGCAGTTCGGGGTCGATGTTTCCGAGGCAGACAAATTCGGCATTACGGTATTGATGGGGAACGTCAGGATCGAAATCGGCAAATACGTTTAACTGGGTGTCGAGCGTGTCACGGGTGTTCATGTCGTAGTGGTACCGGCCCGCCCAGCGGAAGGTTTTTCCCCCCTCAACTTTCTGAATCCCTCTGGTATCGATGTTTTTTGAATGGAGGAGCTCAAAATGCAGGTCCTCGAAGTCGGAGCCGACGACACCCACCATCTCCACCTGTTCGGTAAAATAGCTTGCCGACAGGGCTATGTAGGTTGACGAACCGCCAAGGGTGTTGAGAGAGCTTCCGAAAGGGGTTTCGATATCGTCGAAGGCCAGGGAACCGACAATGAGAATAGACATAATGAAAAGAAAGTTTTGGTTAACGGAAAATTACGCAAGATACGTTTTTTGACGTTTAAGTTGTCAATACTCAGTTCTGAAGTTCAAAAAGCAGGCATTGTCCGGGCATGCAGCTTACCGGAAGCCGGTGATTTTCTATTGCATATGTTTTCTTTTCTATCAGGTCGAGCATGCTTCCCCGTTCCATGCTGAATTCAAGCGTGCCGCTCCTGGTTTCGCTGATATTGCTGTTGCCGATAAACAGAAGAGAGCTCGCGCCGGATGTTCTCATGACGGCAAAGAGTTCCGGTTCGCTGACGTATGGCATGACAATCGATCCTTTTTCACCGCACAGCACCAGATCAAGATACCTTTTGCGTATGTCAAGGATTCTGCTGATATAGCCGTTGAGCGGCAGCAGGCCGTTGCTGTTTTCCCAGTCATAACTGAATGCACTGAAAAGCGGGAGCTTTTCCGGCGGATAAAGGGCCCGGTCCTCTTCCGTAAAATTCAGTCCGAGATTAACCGGATGCCATTCACAGAGCTCCATGCCTGATTGCAGAAATGGTATGGCCGGCAGAACGGCACTGAGTGTGAAAATAAAGAGCGAGAAGTTTCTGCCTGCCTCCTGACGCGGGTAACGGAAGCAGACTCTCGGTGTGTTGTGATTCTCTCCCGTGCCGAAAAACGGCAGTGCGACGCCCGTTTTGTTCAGGTGGTTCAACAGGCCCCTGATAAAAACGATATCATGAATGACAAACGGTAGGGAGCCGAAAACGGCATTGAATCCCTCATCACGAATTGAGGGGCTTGGATTGAAATTTTCATCCCAGAATGCAAAATCAGCACGTTTTTCGCGGGCTTTGCGGACAATGTTTTTTTTCAGCTCAGCGGGGAGGGCATGGCCCATGTCGATCATGGCACCGTCAATATCATATTCTTCCTGAAAGGCCGGTATGATTTCAGAAATTTCGTCCCATAGAGCGATAGTGAAGGTTGCCGGATCGTTCAGGGCATCGTCGTACATTCTGATGGTGTTGTAGGCGATGTAATTGAATGCTTCATCGTTGTGCATTTTCAGATAGGTGACATCAGTCCATGCGGGCTGCCGGTCGTCAGGAGGCCAGTCGGAAAAGGCGCTTGCAATACGGCACGGTGTTCCGTCCTCTGCGGTGCCACTGAGTTTCCCGTCACATTCACTGACGGTTACCGGTTGGAGAACGAACTGTTCACGGTATTCTGACGGCGGGGCGGGAAGGTCATGCAGCTCATGGCGCTCCACCATGTCGTTAATCCTTCTGAGCGTATCGGGATCAAAACGGGGCGGGTCGTAGTTGCGGGTGCTTTCATTGTCCTTCAGCCAGTAAAACCATTCAGGTCTCTCCTTTATCCAGCTGCTGTCAATGGAGGCGGTTCTGAAAACAAATTCAAGAACGACGTGCATATCGAGCAGGTGCGCCGCTTCGACAAATGCCTTGAGCAGAATTTCCGCAGAAAGTCCGAGTGCCGGTTCTGCAAGCATGGGATCAAGCTTCCCGGGATTCCTGACGGCATAAGGGGAGCCGAGCGACCCTTTCCGGCTCACGGAGCCTATTTCCGTGAGCGGCAGAAGATAGATGGTGTTTGCCCCGAGATTTTTTATATACGGCAGGAGAGCAATGGCCTTCAGAAGTGTGCCTGTCTCCCTGAAACCGCATTCGAGCGGCGAGGTGGCGACCGTTCCGTCGCCGTTATGGTCAAATGCCGCGGTGAGCCTGACAAAGAGGTTATACACTACCGCAGAGGTTTTCCACTCTTCATCCTTCAGGCTGGAGGAGAGTGCTTCGCCGTTTACAAGAATGCTTTCAATGATGCTTCCGAAGTATTCGGAGGGCTCGACCTGTTCGAAAGCGATTTTTTTTCCTGTCCATATTCCGGGTACCCTGTAACGGTCGCCGTTTATAGGGCAATGCAGGCTTTTCAGGGCCTGGAGAAGCGATGCAAGGTGTGTTGACTGCAACGTGATTGTATTGTTTTTTCGGGAGATAACTTGAAGATAATTATTATAGAACTGTCAATGTACTAAAGATATTCAATCTCTTTATGAAGAACATCAGGATTACTGTTGAATATGACGGCACCTCCTTTGCCGGATGGCAGCGGCAGTCCGGAAGGATTGTAACGGTTCAGGGAGTGATAGAGGCGGCACTCGGCAGAATTCTCCAGGAAGAAATCACTCTGGCCGCCGCCGGGAGAACCGATAAAGGCGTTCACGCGAAAGCGCAGGTCGCGAACTTTTTCAGCGCTTCACCGCTGGAGCCTTCCCGGATAGTGCATTCGTTGAATTCTCTTCTGCCTGATACCGTCAGGGTAAGCAATCCCGTTGAAGTTCCTTCCGATTTCCATGCCAGACACAGTGCCAGAGAGAGAGAGTACCGCTATTTTCTACTTGAGGAGCCTTCAGCAATTTACGGCCGGTTTGCAGGGTGCTCGTTCGGAAAGCCAGATCTTGCAGTCATGCAGCAGATTGCCGCTTCTCTTGTCGGCGTCCACGATTTTTCGGCATTTGCAAAGGAGGACAGGGACAATCCCGGCCGAATCTGCAGCGTGAGCGCCTGTGAGTGGTCCCGTTATGAGCAGTTTCTTGTTTTGCGTATTTCAGCCAACCGTTTTTTACGAAGTATGGTGCGCTATCTTGTTGACGCCATGATCAGCGCCGGAAAGGGGGAACTCTCCCGTGAAGAGTTCAGCCGTTTGCTTGACGCCGGGGTTTTGACCAGCTCACTGAAACCGGCGTTGCCGAATGGGCTTTTTCTCTGGAAGGTCACCTACTGATGAGTTGCTCACAGGGCACTATTTCCATAAAGGGTTATTTGTATTAGTCCGGAACTGTTTTTATGTTAGTAACTCAACATGTTTTTTTGCTTTTTGAGCATGGATCTTTTCAGAATTTCCTCTTTTTAATGAACAAACCGCTTGTGAAAATCAGATCTTATTACAAAGTCACCTCTGATAATCGTCGTGAGCGGTTTACGTCCAGCGCTTGCAGAGGACCGAAGCCCGGTATGAACGGTGTCCGGACCATTTCAGGAGTCCGGGTTTTCATCTCTTTCCCGAGGGTTTTACAGGTCATGCTGACCGCTCTTCTTTTCCTTTTTCCGGCCCGGCCGGTTTTTGCAGGGGATTCGTCGGCAAACAGGGGATCGTACAGCACCTCTTCGGTTTCAGGGATTCTCGACAGTCTTGTCAATGCAATCTATTTCAAGGATGAGCATTTTTCAATGTCTTCAAGAGACGCCGAAAAATTCTCTTTCCCCTCCACTTTTGTGCCGCAGTACAGCGATTCAGTCTATGCATCAAGAATTGCCGATCTTGACCGCAGAACGCCGCTCAATCTTGTCTATAATGAACATGTCCGGGGATTCATAAAGCTTTATGCTGTCGACAGGAGAAACATGACAGCAAAAATTCTGGGACTGACAAAAGTTTATTTTCCCCTTTTCGAGGAAAAGCTTGATACCTATAATGTTCCCCTTGAATTGAAGTACCTCGCCATTGTCGAATCTGCCCTGAACCCTTCGGCGGTATCCCGGGCCGGTGCAAAAGGACTCTGGCAGTTTATGTACGGGACAGGAAAAATTTATGGACTTGAATCATCCTCATTCATCGAAGACCGGTTTGATCCCTACAAAGCCACTGTTGCTGCCAGCCGGCATCTGAGGGATCTCTACAATATTTACGGCGACTGGTTTCTTGCGCTTGCGGCCTATAATTCCGGTCCCGGAAATGTGAACAAGGCGATCAGGAGGGCGGGCGGAATAAAAGATTACTGGGCCATCTGGGATTATCTGCCGGCTGAAACAAGAGGCTATGTTCCGGCATTTATCGCGGTGAACTATATCATGAGCTATTACCGGGAGCACAATATCCGTCCCATGGAGCCCGGCTTTCTCTATCAGGATATCGATACGCTGAGGACCTCACGGCTGGTGTCGTTCGAGCAGATCAATGAGACCATCGGAGTGCCGATGCGCGATCTTCAGTTTCTTAATCCCCAGTACAAGCTCGGCATCATTCCCGCTTCCGGGTATTCCGGAAATGTCATCAGGCTTCCCAGAAAATTTATCCCCCAGTTCCAGAACCGGGAGCAGGAAATATATGCCTACAAGTCAGCCCGGACGATTGAACGCGAGCAGCTGTTTGCGCGGGTTGAGAGTATCAAGACCGGTTCAGAGACCGGCTCTTCGGAGAAAATCCAGAAGTTCCATGTCGTGCAGCAGGGAGAGAGCCTCGGTTCCATTGCCCGTATGTACCGGACCTATATCAGCCAGCTTCTCGTCTGGAATAACCTGAAAGATGCCGAGGTTACTCCAGGCCAGAGACTCATTGTCTTCGGTGGACCCGAGAGCGGCGTCTCCTCACCGCCTGTGGAGGCAAGGAGTTATAATCAGAAGGCTGAGCGGTCTGATGAAGGAGCTGTCAAGAAAAAAATAGTGCGTCACAGGGTTGGCAGAGGTGAAACGCTTGTCTCTATAGCCCGAAAGTACGGCACCACGGTTTCACGGCTGACTGATTTGAACGATCTTGGCCGGCGCTCGAAAATACGGCCAGGTCAGCGCCTCAAGGTTGAAAGTGAGGTGTCAAGCGGAAAATCAGGTTCGTCATCACGGAAATCAGCAGCTCTGAAAGGTCATAAACTGAAAAAGGAAAAATCATCCCGTTCATCGAGGAAGGGTTCGGCGGTCAAACGCAGTAAAGTGAAAAAACAGAAGGCAACCCGTTCCTCCCGGAAACACCGGCGGTAGTGCTTGTATACACTCCCTGGCGGAACCCGTCCTGAAAAAAGGTTCATTTTTCAGCAGCGGAACCGTCGAGCTTCACCCTGTTGTGAGGACGCCCCTGTAACCTGAGAGTTCATGGATTGTTTGCCGGTTTTGCTTTTTTTTACGGTGGTAATTGTTTATCCTCATGTTCTTTTATTATCTTAAGCCTTTTCAAAGAGCATGACCGACGGAGAATAATGTTTGGTAGAAACGGCTTTATTCAATAATTCTTTAAATAAGAATCATTAAAACGTATGCGTAATATCATTTTTACCGGAAAGGGTGGCGTTGGCAAAACCTCTGTTGCGGCTGCAACAGCGCTCAGGGCAGCCGATATGGGTTACAAGACCCTCATTATGTCTACCGATCCGGCGCACAGTCTCGGCGACTCGCTGGATGTCAAGTTAGGGCCGTCACCGGTGAAAGTTGCTGAAAATCTCTGGGGTCAGGAGGTCAGTGTTTTCGGTGATCTTAACCTGAACTGGGATGTCGTCAGAGAGCACTTTGCCCATTTGATGGAATCCAGGGGTATTGAAGGTGTTTACGCTGAGGAAATGGGTGTGCTTCCGGGTATGGAAGAGCTCTTTTCACTCTCCTATATCAAACGTTATAATGAACAGCAGGAGTACGATCTCCTGGTTGTAGACTGCGCTCCTACAGGGGAGACTCTTCGTCTTCTTTCGCTTCCTGAAACATTCGGATGGTTTATCAAGCTCATCCGCAATGTTGAGAAATTCATGGTAAAGCCTGTTATCAGGCCGCTTTCAAAGAAAATCAAGAAAATAGACGATTTTGTGGCTCCAGTCGAGGTTTATGACAAGGTCGACAATCTTTTCTCTTCAACAGAAGGTATTATTGATCTTCTGGCTGACAGTTCCAAAACCACCATGCGTCTGGTGATGAACCCGGAAAAGATGGTTATCAAGGAGTCAATGCGCGCATTGACCTATCTTAACCTTTATGGTATTACGGTTGACCGCATTACCATTAACCGTGTCATGCCTGATCAGAGCCCCGACCCGTATTTCCAGAAATGGCGCGGTATTCAGCAGAAGTATATCGAGCAGATCCAGGAGGCTTTCGCTCCTATTCCAATCACGGAAGTGCCGCTGTTTGATGATGAGGTTGTCGGTGTTGCAATGCTCCGCAGGGTTGGCGAGAAAGTTTACGGCGACCTTAACCCGCTGGATATATTCTTTAACGAGAATCCGATTGATATCAAGAAAGTGTCTGAAGGTCACTACAAGGTACGTGTCAGACTGCCGTTTATGGAGAACATGGGTCTTGAGCCGAAAATTCTCAAACTGGGCGATGACCTCACCATCCGTATCGGTGATTACCAGAAGATTGTAGCATTGCCGATTTTCCTTGCAGGCATGGAGTCTACAGGGGCATCTTATGAAGACAAGTGGTTGAGTGTTGATTTTGAGAAGGCTCATTAAAGACTCACTTTCATTATTGTTTCCGCTTTTCCTTTATATCAACAAAAAAACCTGCCGTCCGGCAGGTTTTTTTGTTGACCGTTTTCTCTCCCCCCTCAGAGCGAGACAAGATTTGCGCTGGAAACACCATCGACTTTCGTTACCTCTTCAAGCAGTTCCTGCGTGACATCGCCGTCGACAACGATTGCTGTCATGGCTACTTTTTTCTCTTCGTCTCTCGACAGGGCCACGTAGGCAACATTCAGATTGTGCTGCAGCAGCAGCTGGGTGACATGGGCGATGACGCCCGGCTTATCGGTATTGTTGTAGATAATGATGTGGCCTTCAGGCTTGAATTCCACGAGAAACCGGTCTATCATAACGATACGCACCTCTTTGTCGCCAAAGACTGTTCCGCCTATCATGCGTTTTGCCGTTCCGTTCTGAAGCTCGATACGGATGAGGTTGGTATAGTCCGGATTTTCCTTCTCAAACTTCTGTTCCAGACTTATTCCGCACTCCTTTGCCATCGTAAAGGCATTGATATAGTTGGTATCCCTTGACTGGCGGATGTCGAGAAATCCTTTGAGAGCAGCTGCAGTAATAACTTCATTGAATTTGCGAAGGAATTCGCCGGAAGTTGTTACGGTCATTCTGTTTGCCTGAGGAGGTGCCATCTGCGCCAGTGTTGCGCCGAGTTTTTCTGCAAGGGTGAGATATGACTGAACTCCCGGAGCCTGTGACAGCTCAACGGCCGAAGCGTTAACGGCCCCCTCGAGTTTTCCTTTCCTTTTCCAGTCGACTATCTGTTCGGCGATCTGAATGGCGACCTTTACCTGGGCTTCGTTTGTGGATGCAGCAATATGCGGTGTTGCAATAACCTGCTCCAGTTTAAGAAGCGGATTTTCAGGGCTGACCGGTTCAGTCTCAAAAACATCAAGAGCAACTGCGGCCACTTTTCCTGAGGCGATGGCTTCGCAGAGATCAGCTTCATTAATAATGCCGCCTCTGGCGCAGTTGACGATGATAACACCCTGCTTCATCAGGTCAAACGTATCTTTTGCAATAAGATTCCGCGTTGATTCGTTGAGCGATGAATGTATGGTGATAAAGTCGGCATGAATGAAATTTTCATGCAGCGGAAGAAGGTCGATGTTCAGGTGTGCGGCATATTCATCGGGGATCATAGGGTCATAGGCGATTGTTTTCATGCCGAATGCCTGCATCCGGATTGCCACTTCGCGCCCTATTTTCCCAAGGCCGATAATCGAAAGGGTTTTGCCTTCCAGTTCAACCCCGGTAAATTTTTTTTTATTCCAGTTTCCCTGTTTCAGGTCGGCAGTTGCCTGAGGGATACGGCGTGCGGCGGAAAGCATCATGGCGCAGGCGTGTTCGGCAGCGGATACGGTATTGCCGCCCGGCGTGTTCATCACGATAATGCCGTTGCGTGTAGCCGCTTCAATATCGATATTATCGACTCCGGCTCCCGCTCTGCCGATGAGCTTCAGTCTGGTGCCGCATTCGATAATTTCCGCGGTAACCTTTGTGGCGCTTCTGACTATCAGCTTGTCAAAGTCTCCTATGATCTCTTTGAGTTCCTCCCTGCTTATTTTTGGCTTTTCGGTTACGTCAAAACCGTTCTCTGCGAGGATTTGACCGCATTGAGGATCAACACCGTCAGTGATCAGTACTTTCATATTTATTCTTGATTAGGATTGCCCGGCTTGTTATAAAAAAAATCCACGGCGTTTCAGGTCTTTTGGTCTCTTTACTGGTATAATATATTTTTTTTTCAGGCTATAAGATTAAAGAAATCTTCTTAAGACCATATGCGATTGCCTGTGGTTTCTTTAAGAGGCGGAAGTCCGGGTTATGCCGTTTATGCGTTGACAGCTAAAAAGCAGGAGGCCGTCTCATAAGTCAAATTACGGGACGGCCTTTTTGCCGTTAACCTTTTCAGCAAGAAGGATATAACGGCGGAGGAGGAAGATGGTTGAGGCTGTTCGGGATCTTATTGTTGAAGATCTGCAGGATCTACAGTATCCTGCCCCTCATTTAAATATACCGGTGTATCCGAATTGGTGTCAATACCCTGACCGGCACCTTCACTTGCCCCTTCATCAGTCGGTTCTCTGGTTGCGGCCTCGCTGTCCCGGTCAATGTTCTGTAACTGGTCAAATGCATCTCCTGCATAGCCGTTTACAGTAAACAGGCCTGAAATTGCCATGAGCAGAACAACAAAGAGTGTTTTTTTCATTGTCGTGATTTCCTTTTGCTTGTTTTTTATGCCTGTTTTCCAGACAATCTGCAGTTCGAAAGATAACCGGTTTTTCCCGCATAGTGTAATAAGGTCCGGAGATTAAACGATTATGGCTGAACGCTTGCAGAAAAAGGAGCGGCATATGTTGACGGGCAGTCAATAATGATAAGCTGACTGGTCTTATAACTTAAGGTTCTGCCGGAAAATGGTATTAACGCTGATTATATTATCATGCGGTTTTTTTTATCTTTCATGCAATGAATTTCAATTACGATATTATTGATGTAAAGCTGATGGAACAGTTACATGATTTAAGAGTTTCAAGAATTATCCGTCTTCCCTCTCCAAGGGCGCTCAAGGAGATGCTGCCGGTTGGTGAAACTGTAGCCGGTACGGTAAGTTCCGGACGACGTGAGGTTGAAAATATATTGACAGGCAAGGATTCCAGAATGCTGGTGATCGTAGGTCCCTGTTCGATCCACGATGTGGATGCAGCCAGGGACTATGCCCGAAAACTTTCGGTATTGCGAACAGAGCTTCAGCAGGATCTTTGTCTTTTGATGCGGGTCTACTTTGAAAAACCACGCACAACCGTCGGATGGAAAGGTTTTATCAATGATCCTCATCTTGATGATACGTACGATATTGAGCACGGTCTCTATCATGCGCGCAAGCTTCTGCTTGAAATAAATGAAATGGGGGTTCCGGCGGCCACTGAATTTCTTGATCCGATAACGCCGCAGTATGTGGCCGATGTCGTGAGCTGGGCGGCTATCGGGGCAAGAACCATTGAATCGCAGACTCACAGGCAGATGGCCAGCGGTCTTTCAATGCCTGTCGGTTTCAAGAACTCCACTGACGGCCGCCTGAATGTGGCAGTTGACGCAATCCGGTCGGCAATGCATCCCCACAGTTTCCTCGGTATTGATCAGGAGGGATGCAGCAGTGTCATAACAACAAAAGGAAACTCGTTCGGACATCTTGTGCTGCGTGGAGGTGAAAAGCCGAATTACGATGCAGCAAGCATTGCTGTAGCTGAATCGTGGATAGGGAAGGGTGGATTGCAGCAGTCGCTGCTTGTTGACTGCAGTCATGCCAACTCGGGCAAAAAGCATGAACAGCAGTTGAAGGTCTGGGAAAATATTCTGAAGCAGAAAAAGGATGGCAATAACAGCATTGTCGGCGTTATGATTGAAAGCAATATCTGTGCCGGTAATCAGCCGTTCCCCGAGGATCCCGATAAGCTGCGTTACGGTGTCTCTATAACTGATGAGTGTATTTCATGGGAGGAGACCGAGCGGATGCTCCGTGAAGGCGCCGCTGTCATGCATAAGCTTGTCAGGTAAGGTATTATCTTTTTTAATCATTCAGTATTTTGCGATATGAATATCGATCGTTTCGTGTTTGCCGTTGCAGGGTTTTTTATTCTTTCAAGTCTCCTGCTGTCGCACTTCCATTCTGCTTACTGGCTCTGGTTTACCGGCTTTGTCGGAGCAAACCTTTTCCAGTCAGCGTTTACCGGCTTCTGTCCGCTTGCTAAAATTCTCAAGGCGGCAGGTTTTGAGCCCGGCGCGGCCTTCAAGTAGCAGGTTCACGGGAACCTCTGTTAAGCTGTTGAAAGAGATTCGACTGCTTCCTTGTGCGGGAAAATCTTCCTGACTTATCGGGCGCACTCAGGTTTCTCTGCTCCGTTCCCCCTGCTCTCAACCCGCTTATCGGCGGTTAAAAGTGTTGCCCTGAAGTTTTGTTTGAAATGTCATTGCTCTTTTTCTGAAAAAAATTTGCAACACATAACGTTACTCAAACGGAGGAGAGAGAGATTATGGCCATAGAGATCAGGCAGGTTCAGAATAAAAAGGAACGGAAGCAGTTTATCACCTTTGCGTGGCAGATATACCGGAAAGACCCTGAGATCAATAAGTACTGGGTTCCTCCTGTTATTGACGATTACATGAAAACACTCGATACGGAGGTGTTTCCCCTGTATGATCATGCCGATCTTGCTCTTTTTACCGCATGGAAAGACGGAATTATGGTTGGAACTGTAGCCGCCATTGAAAACCGGCGACATAATGAGGTTCACGACGACAAGGTCGGTTTCTGGGGCTTTTTTGAGTGCATCAATGATCAGCAGGTTGCCAACGCTCTTTTCGACGCTGCCGCCGGATGGCTGAAAAAAAAGGGGCTCAATGCCATGCGCGGACCGGTCAGCCCGTCGATGAATGACCAGTGCGGCATGCTGACAAAGGGATATGACAGCCCTCCGGTTTTTCTCATGCTCTACAATCCGCCCTACTACAATGATCTTGTGCTGCGTTACGGGCATCATGTCGGACAGGAGCTGCTCGCGTGGTATATCGATCAGAAAATTATCGATATCGAACGGTTGCGTCGTATTGCCGCGCATGTCATGAAAAGGGAGGGGCTGACGGTCCGGATTATGAATATGAAGGATTTCGATCGGGAAATCGACCGGATAAGGGAGATATACAACAAGGCGTGGGAGAAAAACTGGGGATTTGTTCCCATGACGGACAAAGAGTTCAATTTTATGGCAAAAAGCCTTAAACCGCTTGCAAATCCTCATTATATCTACTTTGTTGAGGACCGCAACAAACGGACGGTCGGTTTTTCGCTTTCGCTTCCCGACGTCAACCAGGCTTTGAAACATGTAAACGGAAATCCTTTCTCGCCAATCGGTCTGTTGAAATATCTCTGGTACAGCCGCAATATTTCCATGGTTCGCACCATAACCATGGGTGTGCTTCCGGAATACCGCAGCAAGGGAATCGACAGTATCCTCAATACCCATATTGCCGATTATGGCGGAAAGCACGGGGTGTTTGCAAGTGAGATGAGCTGGGTGCTCAAATCAAACGAAGCTATGAGCAAACTGGCAAAGGTGATCGGGGGGAAGCCCTACAAGGAGTATGTGATCTACGAGGCGGATATATGAATGCGCCATGAACTTCTGTTGTCAGGGTAAAGATATGCGGACCCCTGCTGAAAACCGGTCAGTTTTAAATTTACAAGCTGAAGCTTGCATCAGGGTCTAAGAGAGCAGTGCGACTGCAGGGGTTTTTGATGGCGGCAATGGTCGCGTTTCTGTTAGATAATTTATTTATATTGACACTTGCTTCTGGTATAACTGAAGGGATTAACCAATAAAACGGAGAGAGCGATGAGAAAAAACTTTACAGGTTTCCGTGGCGGAGCGGACAATATTGACGGTGTGAACGACATCGGGGGAAATGATAATCCTTCTTATGAAGTTAATGGCGGAAATGACCCCGTTTAAATCATGAAGTGTCATTCCGGCTGTGACCCTGTTTTCCGGACGAGACAATAGAAGCCTCCGGTTTACCCCGGAGGTTTTTTTGTTTTCTTTGTCCTGTTGCCTTGCCAGAATCCCATTGATTGCAACTGTAAGTGAAAAAGAGGCCGGATAGGCCTCTTTTTCATTGTATGCTGACCTAACAGAAGAAAGAACAGTGGAGAAATCAGTTCAGAACGATGCCATAAAAACAAAGTGTGATTTTTCAGTATCAGGGTTGTA
>Ga0268280_1001212_pt1 | contig 17911 bp, 18 predicted proteins | sample saktaG_9_FD_190139 | JGI IMG/M metagenome (GOLD analysis project Ga0268280, IMG submission 190139) | Saline water microbial communities from Sakinaw Lake, British Columbia, Canada - sak_2011_5_24_40m | ecosystem: Environmental > Aquatic > Non-marine Saline and Alkaline > Saline ... | reverse complement strand
GTAAAAGCCCGTGCCGTCCGCGCCCGCGACCTTGATGGGGAGGATCATGCAGTTCCGGGCGACGCCGGCGATACCCTGCGCGTTGTTGGTGTCCGCGGCGGCGACGCCGGCGACGTGGGTGCCGTGCCAGTTGTCGTCGGTCGCGTCGTCGTCGTCGTTGGCGAAGTCGTGGCCGGGGGAGACGACCTTGGCGGCGAGGTCGGGGTGCGTCCTGTCGACGCCGGAGTCGAGGACGGCGATGACCACTCCAGGATCGCCCAAAGCCGCGTCCCATGCGGGCGTGGCCTTGATGTCGGCGCCGGAGGTCATCTGGGGCTGGATGTCGTCGCTGATATCGAGGATCCCGCCCCGGTTACGAAGGTTGTACTGATAGGAAACGAAGAACGTGTCGTTGGGCGCATCGGTCAGGCGGGCCCGGTAGTCGGGCCGAGCCTGCTCGATGTCGCCGTTACGGCGGAGCATGGCCAGGGTCTCGGTCACGGAAGACCCGTGCGACGTCCGGAAGCTGTAAACGCCGATCTGCGGGATCGGGTGGACCGATGAGAAGCCGTAGGATCGAAGCAGGCCCTGGGCGTAGGCATCGGCGACGTAGGGCTTGAAACGGACGAGGACGCGGTCGGCGGCGTAGCGGGAACCGCGCCGGAGGGCCGGCCTCTCGATCCGCAAGGTGCGGGCGGATCGCTGGGAAAGACGGTTGACGAGCTTCGTCCGCCTGATCAAGCCGGCGTCCGTGGCGCCCAGTCCGACGAACAGGACGACGAGGAGAGCCGGGATCGCTTTGGCCGATCTTCTCGACAGGACCTTCATGTTGCCCTCCTTGATCTAGAACATGTAGAAAAGACCGATGGAAATCAGCGCGTCCGTGCTTCCCGCATGGGGGGAAAATCCCGCCTTGGCCTTGATCGTCACCCGTTCGGACGCGCGGACGTCCCCGCCGAGAGCGACGCCGAACGCAAGATCCCCGTTGCTCCGCTTCGTCTCCAGGCCATGGAGGTCTTCCAGGGTTTCTTCCATCCGAAAGTCGGTCCGGAGCCAGCGAACGTTCACTTCGACATATGGCACGAACTTTTCGGATAATAAATAAGCCAACCGGGGACCGGCGGACGCCTCCATCCAGTTCAGGCGGCCCTTGGCCTGCCCCTCGACGGCGAACCCCTCGAGCGGCCATGTCTTGGACATCCCGAAAGAAGAGACGAACCGGCCGGCTGCCTTTATCTCAAATTTACCGAATTTATGAAGAAGGGCTTCGAGCTCGGCCCCCAGGACCAGGCCTTTCAAAGATGAGGCGTCGTATTCGAGGGTGATAGGGAGCGTTTCGAAAGCGAGCCCCCCAAAACCGGCGAGCGAAAAGCCTGCGGAGAGGCTCAAGGTCAGGCCCTTCCCGAACCCTAGGTCCGCGCGGGCCGAAACCAGGCTGGCCCCGAGCCGGGAGGATGCCGTGTCGCCGTCCCAGACGACCGTCTTTGAAAAATGGTCGAAATTCAATCCGGCCACGAACGTCTCGATCTTCGATTCCGCCGCCGGCGCGGGCGCCGCGAGGAACGCCAACGCGATTCCCAGGGAAATGAGCCGCCAAACCCCCGTGCTTCGCTTCGTCATGAGGAAACCTCCCGCACCCTATCGGGATCAGGTCTTCTTGACAGTTTTATCCTTGATGATCTTTAGGGCGGCTTTTTTTAGATCCTCGATCTCGGCCAGGCGTTTCGTGGCCTTTTTGACCAGGGCCGAGCCGGGGTAATCCGTGATCACCTTGGTGAAGAACGGAATAGCCTGGTCAAGTTGTCTTAACCAGAAATGGCCATCGCCAAGGTAGAAATAGACCTCTTCCATGTGGGAATAGTCGGGGTAACTGGTCATGATCTCGGATAGCCGGCTGATGGAGGCCCGGTAAGCCCGCCTCTTGTTGTATCCGATGGCGATCTCGGCGCTATGGGTCGCCAGACGCTCTTCGCAGTCCTTGATCTTCTCCTGGGCCGTCTTGGCCTGATCGCTCGCGGGGAAGTCGGTTATGACTTTCTTGAATTCCGTAAGGGCCTGAAGGGTTTTCGTCTGGTCTCGCCCCGGCTTCAGGATCTTCCTGTAAAAGGTCATGGCCACCTGGTACTGGCTGTAGGCGGCCGAAGGGGAGTAGGGGTAGGTCCGGATGAATTCCCGGTATTCGGCCGCGGCCAGGAGCAGGCTGCTCTCGTCGCTCTTGCGGAAGTAGGCGTCGGCGATGAGGAGCTTGGCCCGCTGGGCGTAAAAGCTCTTGGGGAACGAGTCGATGATCTGGCGGAGATAAAGCATGCCCTTTTCTGTGTCCTTTTTTATCTCCGTTTCGCCCAGCCGGTAGAGGGCTTCGTCGGAGGAGGCGAGGTCGGGCGTGATCTCGACCTTCTTCTTATGGCATCCCGCCGCCAGCCCGAGCATGATCAGCAGGGGGAGCCAAGCGGCGAGCGTTTTGATCGGCGTATGTTTTTTCATGGCGTCTTCCTTGCGATCTCTTTCATGGCCCGGATGACCCTGGCGGGGTCCGGGGCCTCGAAAATGGCCGACCCGGCGACGACGACCTCCATGCCCGCGCGGATGATGTCCTCGACGTTGTCAAGCTTGATCCCGCCGTCGACTTCGATGAGGATATCGCGCTTCTCGGCGCGGATCCAGTCCCTCAGCTTCCGGATCTTCTCGAGGCAGGAGGGGATGAAGGACTGTCCTCCCCAGCCGGGGTCGACCGACATCACCAGGATGAAGTCGAGCTCTCCCAGGGCTTCTTTCAGAGTATCGATCGGTGTCGCCGGATTGAGGGCCACACCGGCTTTCCGGCCGAGGCCCCGGATCATGGCCAGGTCCTTGTGGAGATGCGCCGTGGCCTCGACGTGCAGGGATATCCAGTCGGCCCCGGCCGCGTGGAAGAGGGGGATGAAGGCGCGGGGATTCTCGACCATGAGATGGACGTCGATCGGCAGGTGCGTCTCGCGGCGGATGGCGGCGACGAGCTGAGGCCCGAGGGTCAGGTTGGGCACGAAGTGCCCGTCCATGATGTCGACGTGGATGAGGTCCGCTCCGGCTTTTTCGGCAAGCCTGACCGCCTCGCCGAGCTTGGCGAAATCCGCGGACAGGATCGACGGGGCGATGCGGACCATCAGCGGCTGACCTCCAGCGAGATCCGGCTTCTTTTCTGAACCGGGAAACCCTCGCGCGGGGACTGTCCGACGATAATCCCCGCCGGCTGTCCCGGATAGTAGACATAGCGGATGTCCGCGATCTTGAAGCCCAGGACCTTGAGCTTATTGATGACCCTGTCCGCGACAAGTCCCACGAGGAGGTCGGGCATAATGTAGCGGTCGTCCGTATCGCCCTGACTGAGAAGTAGGCCGACTCGGGAATTCCGCTCGACGACGGCGCCGGGCGCCGGCCTCTGATCGAGGATCCGGCCGGCGGGAAGTCGCGGGGTATGGACTTGGGTCAGCACGCCCTTGACCAGGCTACCCGCCTGGAGCATGGTCAGTGCTTCGTCCAGGCTCTTGCCGGCGAGGTCGGGGACGGTGACCTTCTCGCTGCCCAGGCTCGTCGTCACCCGGACGGCCTTGGTCACGCGGATCCTCGACCCGGCCGCCGGGTCCTGCCGGACGATGAGTCCCTTCTCCCATCGGTCGCTCGATTCCGTGCCTTTCTGAACGAGGGGGAGGTCCTTTTTAACCAGCTCCGCCCGGGCCTGGCCGACGGTCTGGCCGATAAGATTGGGGACGGTGACAGTTTCGCTCTTGAGGACGACCTGGGAAAAGATGACCGCGCTCAGGAAGAAAAGGATGACGAAGAGGAGCGAAGAAACGGCCAGATTATAAAGTAATTTCTTCGCCATGCGCGATGTTCACGATCAGGAATTTGACATCTATTACTATCATAGATCCCGAACTTAGTAAACCGGAGGAAGGTTGCCCCTCGATCGTCTTTCTCATATAATATGGCCCTCTGAGGAGAAGAACGATGATCGCTTATTCGGACTTCAGAAGCGATACGGTGACCCGGCCGACAGAGAAGATGCGGGAGGCCATGGCCGCGGCCGTGGTCGGCGACGACGTCCTCGGCGACGACCCGACCGTCCAGAAGCTCGAAGGGCTGGCGGCCGAGATCATGGGAAAAGAGGCGGCCCTTTTCTGTCCGTCGGGGACCATGGCCAACTCGATCGCGGTCAAGATGTGGACGGGCGCCCTGGAGGAGGTCATCGTCGAGGAGCGCTCGCACATCTACAACATGGAATCGACCCACATGACCTTCATCTCCGGGGTGACGCCGCGGCCGGTGAGATCCGAGCGCGGGGCCATGGACCCACGGGACGTCGTCGCTGCCGTCCGCAAGCCGAACGTCCATACGCCCCAGACGACGCTCGTCTGCCTGGAGAACACCCATAACAATTGGGGCGGGGCGGTCATCCCTCTCGAGAACTTCAAGGCCATCCGGAAGGTCGCCGACGAGCACGGCCTGAAGGTCCACCTCGATGGGGCCCGGATCTTCAACGCCAGCGTTGCCTCGGGCGTCCCGGTCAAGGAATTCGCGAACGATGTCGATTCCCTGCAGTTCTGCCTTTCGAAAGGCTTGGCGGCGCCCGTCGGCTCGATGCTCGTGGCCAACCGGGAGCGGATCGAGTTCGGACGGCGATTGAGGAAAGCCCTGGGCGGCGGCATGCGTCAGGCCGGCGTCCTGGCCGCGCCGGGCATCATCGCCCTGACCGAGATGGTCGAACGGCTCAAGGACGACCATACTCGGGCCAAAACGTTGGCCAAGGGGATCAGTGGATTGCCGGGCATCAAGATCGACCCGGCGACCGTCGAAACCGACATCATCATTTTCGGCTTCGAGCATCCGACGATCACCGTTCCGGCCATGCTGGAGAAGATGAAGGAGAAGGGGATACTGGCCCTGGCCGTGAGCGGCGGCATCCGCATGGTCACCCACAAGGACGTCGGTGACGAGGACGTCGACCGGGCCGTCCGGGCCTTTCGCGAGATTCTGGCTAAGTAGCTCCGGGCAAGCCCGGGGCCGGGCTTCCCAGTCCCGGTCCTGCCGGCTTCGCCAGCGCTGCCAAGGGCGGTGGCAAGGCCGGGGCCCCGGCCGCTGTCGAATGTGGTTGATTTCGTGTGTACTCAATCGTATAATTCATAAGACGAATGTAAAGATCGAGGAGCATTCCATGAAACTCAAGGTTGTTGTTCATCAGGCAGAGGAAGGGGGGTTCTGGGCCGAGGTTCCCTCTATTCCGGGGTGCGCCACTCAAGGAGAGACGATAGAGGATCTTCTTCAGAATATCTACGAAGCCGTCGAAGCTTGTCTATCTGTTGATTTAAAGTCATTACGGCTCAAAAAGAGCGATAAGGTGATGGAAATCGCCGTATGAAAACGCTTTCGGGAAAAGGCTTCGCGAAAGTACTTGAAAATCATGGCTTGAAGCTGGCAAGAGTCCACGGCAGCCATCATGTCTATACCAAAGAAAATAGAGTCGAGAGAATATCCCTACCCATCCATGGCAACCAAGCCATCAAAGCAGGGCTCCTGAAACACCTGATGAAAGTCGCCGGGTTAAAAGAGACTGATCTGTAGATAATAGCGTTGGCTCCTGGGGCCGGGCGAATTTCGTTGCGTAGACAAACCGACCCTCCGGCTTCTGAAGTATAATATTATTATTATGCCCGGGCCGGTCATCCGCGAGATCCAAGCCAAGTCCATCCTCAACACCTCGAGGATCCACGATTACTGCGTCAACCCGTACACGGGTTGTGAAGTCGGCTGTATCTACTGCTACGCCGCATTGTTCATGCGGCGCTACAGCGGCCACAGCGAACCGTGGGGCGAGTTCGTCGACGTCAAGGTCAACGCGCCCGAATTGCTGGCCAAGCAGATCGTCAAGGCCAAAAGGGGCACGATCTGGTTCGCCTCAGTCTGTGATCCCTACCAGCCGCTCGAAGAACGCTACGCGCTAACGCGGCGCTCTCTCGAAGTCCTGGTCGGCCGGGATTTCCCGGTCCAGATCCAGACGAAATCAGCCCGTGCGAGGCGGGATCTCGATATCATCCGGCGGCTCTCCGACGTCGAGGTCGGCTTCACCATTGCGACCGACGACGAGACGATCGCCGGGATGTTCGAACCGCGCGCCTCTCCGGTGGGGGAGAGGGTCGAGGTTTTAAGGGAGTTCAAGGCCGCGGGGGTGTCGACGTTCGCCTTCGCCGGCCCGCTCCTCCCGGGAAATCCGGAGAAGCTGGCCGCGCTCCTGGCCGGCGCCGTCGACAGGGTCCTCATCGACCGGATGAACTATCTTCCCGCGGTGAAGGCCTTTTACGCCCGCCACGGCCTTCTCGATGCCCTCGCGGATTCTTTCTTCAGAACGCAATCGGGCAGATTGTCCAAGGCCCTCCGTGCCCGCGGCATCCGCGTCGAGACCGTATTCTGACAGAACATAACTATAATTAAATAAATATTGACAAAGTTATGTTTCCATCTTATCATGGAAAAGCCATGAAAGAAGATAAAACCGTTCTGGCCGTGAAGGTCCATTATGCCGTTGCGGAACGGGTCAAACATTTCTGCCGGGAAAGAGGTTTGAAGTATGGCTTTTTCGTCGAAAAAGCCGTCATGGAGCAGCTCGCCCGGGAGGAGATCAAAGAAGATATGGTGGACTTGAAGAACCTGCGTGAGTTGGAAGATAAGGCCGTCACCCTCGACACGTACGTCAAGAAACGCCGAAAAGATGTCCGTTCCTGATTTTCGCTGAAGCTCTATAGGACTTCCGCGACGATCTGGGCGATGTCCTTGACCTGGATGTCCTCGCGGCCCTTGTCCTTGAGGCCGTCGCGGAGCATGGTCAGGCAGAAGGGGCAGGCGGCCGCGGCCAATCCCGCGCCCGAAGCGATCACTTCATCCGTCCGCAGGTGATTGATCCGCTTGCCGAGCGTTTCCTCGGTCCACATCAGCCCGCCGCCGGCCCCGCAGCAGAAGCTGTCGTCGCCGTGGCGCTTGAGCTCTTTGGGCTTTTCGCCGAGCGCGGAACACAGGACGGTCCGCGGCTCCTTCGTGAGCCCGTTGTGGCGGCCGAGGTAGCAGGGGTCGTGGAAGGTGTAAGTCTCCGCCCGGGCGGCTTTCGGAGCGATTTTGCCCTCGCCGATGAGGCCGCAGATGAATTCGGCGTGGGAGACGACCTCGATTGCCCGAAGCTTCGTCTTGTCCTCTTCCGTCAAGCCCGGCACGAGATCCAGGAGCTTCGGGTACTCATGCTTGAGGGTGTTATACCCGTGGGGACAGATGGTGACGATCTTCTTTATTCCGTAGGTCTTAAAGAGAGAGATATTCTCCTGGGCCAGGCTCTGAAAGAGGTATTCATTGCCGAGGCGCCGGGCCGAATCGCCGCAGCATTTTTCTTCCGTACCCAGCGTTCCGAACTTGACCCCGGCCGCGCGGAGGATCTTGACCAGCGACCCGGCGATCCCTTTTCCGGCGTCGTCGTAGGAGCCCATGCAGCCGACCCAGAAGAGGCATTCGGCGTCGGGGACGTCCTTGATGTGCTTGACCCCGAGCGTCTCGCCCCACTCGGCCCGCTTGGAAAAGCCGATGCCCCAGGGGTTGGAGTTCGTCTCCATATTCCGGAAGAAGGCGTTGAGCTCCGGGGGGAACTTGCTCTGCATGAGGACCTGGCTTCGTCGGGCGCCGACGATCTTGCGGATGTGCTCGATCTCGACCGGGCAGACCTTCTGGCAGGCGCCGCAGGTCGTGCAGGTCCAGATCTCTCCTTCCGCGAAGGTCGTGGGGACGAGCTCCTCAAGGTCGGTCCGCTTCTTCGCGACGACGGCCTTGTCCTTGGCCAGCAGCGCCTTCTCCATGTTGACCATGATCATCTTCGGCGAAAGCGGCTTGTCGCTGGCGAAGGCCGGGCAGGCATCCTGGCAGCGGCCGCATTCCATACAGGCGAAAGCGTCGAGGTTGTCCTTCCAGGTGAAGTCCGTGAGCTTCTCGATGCCGAAGACCTCGGATTTCTCGAGATCGACCGGAGCGAGCTCGCCGCTCGGCGTCGACCTGCGGAAGAAGACGTTGAAGGGGCCGGCGAACATGTGGAGGTACTTGGAGTGCGGGACATAAGCGATGAAGGCGTAGACGGTGACGACATGGGCCCACCAGGCGATCCTGAAGTGCGTGGCGATGGCCTCGGCGCCGAGACCGGATCTTTCGATAGCGCCGGCGATCCACGAGCCGAGGAACGCGAGGCGCGCCGTATCGGGGTGATGAGCGATGGAGAAACCCTCGAAATAGAGGTAGGTCGCCGTGGCCAGGGTGATCAAGAGATAGATGATGGCCGAATCGCCCGGTGTCGTGGCGTAGGCCTTGGGCCGGATGACGAACCGGCGGAAAGCGAGGAAAACGACGCCGGCCATGACCGAAATAGCGGCCACGTCGATGAGGAGCGAGAAGAACAATCCGAAATCGGAGTTGCCGAAGAGATAAAATCCCCCGATGAAACCCTCGAGCGTGTGGCTGAGCGTCATCGTGTCGAAGGTCAGAGCGCCGTAAAAAATGCCGACGTGCATCAGCCCGGTGAACAGGCGCTCGCTGCGCAGCGTGCAGCGCTGAAAAAGGACCTTGACCAGGGCGTGGCGGAACCGTTTCCAGAGGTCCTTGAACCGGTCTTCGCCCACTCCGGCCGCGATAATGCGGAGGCGGCGGACGATGGGTATCCAGAAGGCGGCCGCCGTGGCCAGGATGAGCAACACGAATACGGCTTTTTCCCAGTTCGTCAGCATGCCGGGTCTCCTCGTTTGACTTCGCGGTCTTCTTTTTACCGATTTGTCACGAGCCTGTCAAATATGCTAATTAGAGACCTATGAACGTTCTCCTGGTACTGCTCGCGGCCGCGGCCGTTTTCGTCCTGGCCGGCCGCTTCTATTCCCGTTTTATCGCCCGCAATCTGGGCGAGGATCCCGACCATCCGACTCCCGCCGTCACTCGCAACGACGGCCGGGATTACGTCCCGACGAAAACGTACGTCGTCTTCGCCCACCATTTCTCGGCCATCGCCGGTGCCGGGCCCATCCTCGGCCCGACCATGGCCATCCTCTACGGCTTCGTCCCGGCCTGGCTGTGGGTCGTCTTCGGCGGCGTCTTCATCGGGGCCGTCCACGACTACACGACGCTTTTCATCAGCATGCGTGAGGGCGGCAAGTCCATGGCCGAGGTCGCCCGCAAGACCCTGGGAAGCTCCGGATTCAACCTGTTCATCGCTTTCACGCTGGTCATGATCGTGCTGGTGACGTCGGCCTTCCTGAGCGCGACGGCGATCTCCCTGACCTCGCTCTGGCCGCTGGCTAAGATCGGGGTCAAGGAAGGGCAGACTTTCCTCAAGACGGTCGTCCGGGACGGCGTCGTCATGGGCCGCATCGGCGGCATCGCCTCGACCTCGGTCATCTTCATCACGTTCTGCTCGCCCTTGCTCGGATTCCTCCTCTACAAAAAGAGACTGAAGACCGCCTACGCCTACGCCCTGGCCGCGGTGATCTGCGTCGCTTCCGTTTTCCTGGGCGTCTCCTTCCCGGTGACGATGGCCCCGACGACCTGGATGATCATCATCTCGGTCTACGTGCTCTTCGCCGCGGGCGTGCCCGTCTGGCTCATCCTTCAGCCCCGCGATTTCATCAACGTCCAGATCCTCTACGGCGGCATAAGCCTGATGGTCGTTTCGCTTTTCAGCTGCGGCTTCCAGGGCTTGACGGTGACCATGCCCCGGTTCAACCTCGTGGAAGGGGCGCTGAACCTCGGCTTCATCTGGCCGATGATGTTCATCACCATCGCCTGCGGGGCCATTTCAGGTTTTCACTGCCTCGTCGCCGGAGGGACCACCGGGAAACAGCTGGCCAGGGAACCTGACGCCCGGCGCGTCGGCTACAACGCCATGCTTCTCGAGTCGCTCCTCGCGGTCTGCGTCCTCCTGGCCCTCGGCGCGGTCATGGCCTTCTCCGACTACAAGGCCATCGTCTGGCCGACCGACCCGGCCGTCAAATCCAATCCCATCCTGGGCTTCTCGCTGGCAGCGGGCCGGCTCTTCCACCAGGGCCTGGGCATCCCCGTCGCCCTGGGCACGGTCTTCGGCATCCTGCTCGTCGAGGGCTTCGTCATCACGACCCTCGACGCGGCCGTCCGGCTCAACCGCTACCTCTTCGAGGAGCTGTGGTCCATCGTTATCAGGAAAGTGCCGCGCTTGCTTCGGCATTACTGGTTCAATTCGGGCCTGTCGGTCGTTTTGATGTGGATCCTGGCCTATTCCAACGCCTTTAACACTCTCTGGCCCATCTTCGGCACGGCCAACCAGCTGCTGGCGGCGATGGCCTTGCTCACCGTGTCGGCCTGGCTCCTGCTCCGCAAGCGGCGGAACTGGTACACGCTCGTCCCGGCGGTCTTCATGGTCGTGACGACCCTGGTTTCGCTCGGCATCCTCCTTGCGGGCTATATCAGGAAGGGGAACATCATCCTCATCGCCGCGGACCTGCTCCTCTTCGCGCTGTCCGCGGGTGTCGTCGCGCTTTTCTTGAAGACGTTCCTGAAGCGGACCGGACGATCGGGAGAGGCGCCCGAAACGCCCTGAAAGGACTTCCCATGGGCGAGAAAAGAGACATCGTCATCGTCGGCGGCGGTCCCGGCGGCTATCTCGCCGCCATGCGTGCCGCCCAACTCAAGAAGAGCGTCACGCTCATCGACCGGGACCGCATCGGCGGGACGTGCATCAACTACGGATGCATCCCGACCAAGTACCTCCTGCACCAGACGAAGATCCTCAAGGAGGTCGCCGGGACGAAGACGCTCGAGGGGCCGGTCGGGGACGTCCGGCTGAATTGGAAAAAAGTCCAGGAGGGGCGGCAGGGGGTCGTCGACAGACTCGTCAACGGCATCGTCTTCCTCCTCGAGAAGGGCAAGGTCGAAATCGTCAAGGCGGCGGCCCGCTTGAGAGCGGACAGGGCCGTCGTCGTCCGGACGCCGGAAGGGGAGAGGATATACGAGGCGGAGAAGGTCATCGTGGCCACGGGCAGCCGCGCGGCCGGACTGCCCTTCCTCAAGGCGGACGGCCGGACCATCATCACCAGCACGGAGGCGCTCGAGCTCGCGGAGGTGCCAAAGAGCCTTCTTGTCATCGGCGCGGGAGCCGTCGGTCTCGAAATGGGTTCGATCTATCGGCGGTTGGGGACGGATGTCACCGTTCTCGAGATCCTGCCCCAGATCCTGCCCGGGTCGGACCGCGAATCGGTCACCCGGCTCGAACGCGTCTTCAAGAAGCAGGGCTTGAAAGTCTTCACGGAGATGAGGATCGACGACGCCGCCGTTAATGAGGACGGCGTCACCTTGAAGGGCCTTTGCATTAAAACCGATATGCGGTTCGAATATCACGGCGAAAAGGTCCTGCTTTCGGCGGGAAGGCGGCCCAACACCGAGGACCTCTTCGATGGAGCCCCGTTCCTCGACATGGACCGCGGTTTCATCAAAGTCGGACCGTCGCTCGAGACGAACGTCCCCGGGATCTACGCCATCGGCGACGTCATCGGCGGCAAACTCCTGGCCCACAAGGCCTATTCCGACGCTCTCGTGGCTGTCGACAACGCGGCCGGGCTGCCCCGCAGGACCGTCGACTATAAAGCCCTGCCTATGGCCGTCTTCACCGAGCCGGAATTTGCCTCGGTCGGGCTGACCCAGGAGGAGGCCCTGGCCAAAGGGATCAAGGCCATAAGCGGCGTTTTCCCGCTACAGGCGAGCGGCCGGGCCCTGACGATGGACGCCACCGACGGGATGATCAAGGTCCTGGCCGACGAGTCGGACCGCGTCATCGGGGCCCATATCGTCGCGCCCGGCGCCTCGGAGATGATCCCGGTGCTGACCATGGCCGTATCCAAGGGCCTGACGCTCGAGGAACTGGACAGTATCATCTATATCCATCCGACGCTGTCCGAGGCCATCGGCGAGGCGGCGCTCAAGGCCAAGAACAGGGCCCTGCACATTTTGAACGCCTGAGAAACGAAAGTACGGGGGAGAAGAATGGGGACACGTACCGGAGGTACATGTCCCCGAGATCAGAGGGACAGTCCCCATCGTTGAAAAATCCGCGGCGATTCTATACAATCATCGTGGCCGACGAAGCATCATGATGGAACTCGCGCTTTCCTTCCTCGTCTTCGGCGTTCTTTCCGCAGTCATGATCCTCATCAACTTCATCCTCGGCCCGCGGAAGCCCAACCCGGCCCGGGAGAAGCCCTTCGAGTGCGGCAGTCCGCCGCTCCAATCGGGCATCGGCCCGGTCAACATCCCGTTTTTTCTCGTGGCGCTCCTATTCCTCCTCCTCGACGTCGAGATCGCATTTTTCTACCCCCTGGCGCTCGCCTTCCGGGATCGGGGCCTGGCCGGCCTGACGGCGCTCGGCGGCTTCGTCCTCGTCCTCGGCCTGGGCATTATTTATGCCTGGAAAAAAGGGATCTTCCGCTGGTCATGAGCGGCCTCGATTTTCTCACGACCCGCCTGGAAACGGCCCTCGGCTGGGGCCGGAAATACTCCCTCTTCCATTATCCGTTCATCACCGCCTGCTGCGGCATGGAATACATGTCGGCGGCGTGCGCCCACTTCGACATCGACCGCTTCGGCGCCGGACTGACCCGGTTTTCGCCGCGCCAGGCCGACCTCCTCCTCGTCGTCGGAACGATCAGCCACAAGCTCGCCCCCGTGTTGAAGACGGTCTACGAGCAGATGCTCGAGCCGAAGTGGGTCATCGCCTTCGGGGCCTGCACGGTGAGCGGGGGCATCTACCAGAATTATGCCGCCGTCCAAGGCATCGACAAGATCATCCCGGTCGACATCTACATCCCCGGCTGCCCCCCCCGGCCGGAGATGGTCCTCGACGGCCTCCTCAAGCTCCAGGAGAAAATCCAGAAACAGCCACAGGACTGGAGATGGAAAAAGAAAACCTGATCGACGAGATCCGCCAGCGCTTCTCGGCCGAGCTCGAGTCGGATACGGAGACGTTCGGCGACCAGGTCCTCGTCGTTCGCCGGGAGGGGTTGAGGGCCGTGATGGCGGGGTTGAAAGGCCTCCCCTTCGACTACGCCGTCCTTCTCGACCTGACGTGCGTCGACTTCCTGGAGTCCGAAAGCCGTTTCGAGATGGTCTATCATCTTTATTCCCTGAGCCGCAACCGGCGCCTCAGGCTCAAGGTATCCCTGCCCGGCGCGAACCCGGTCGTCGATTCGTTCGCCGGGCTGTGGAAGAACGCCGACTGGCTCGAGCGCGAGGTCTTCGACATGTTCGGAGTCGCCTTCGCCGGGCACCCCGACCTGCGCCGCATCCTGATGTACGAGGGATTCGAAGGCCACCCGCTCCGCAAGAGCTACCCGTGGCGGAAAGAACAGCCGAGGATCCCGCTGAGGGACTGAGATGGGATTGCGGATCCAGAAAGAGGCCCGGCCGGAGAGCATGCTCATCAACATGGGCCCGTCCCACCCGGCCATGCACGGAACCTTCCGGATCATGCTCGAGCTCGACGGCGAGAAGATCCTCAACGCCGAGACCGAGATCGGGTACCTTCACCGCGGCTTCGAAAAAACCTGCGAGAACAAGACCTATTTCAACCTGCTGCCCTATACGGACCGGCTGAATTATGTCTCGCCCCAGATCAACAACCTGGGCTACGCCATGACCATGGAGAAGATGCTCGGCGTCCGCGTGCCCGAGCGGGCCCAGATGATCCGGGTCCTGATGTGCGAGCTGTCGCGGATCTCGGACCACCTGACCTGCCTGGCCGCCATGGCCATGGAGAACGGCGCCTTCACCGTCTTCCTGTACATGATGAAGGCCAGGGAGTTCCTCTGGAACGTCATCGAGTTCACCACGGGATCCCGGATGACGACATCCTACATCCGCATCGGCGGGGTGAGGGCCGACCTTTATGAGGGTTGGCGGGATTCCGTGAAGACGGCCGTCTGCGAGACCCGCGCTGTCCTCAAGGACGTCCACGGGCTGCTCGACAGGAATCCGATCTTCCTCAACCGGACGCGGGGTGTCGGCGCGATCTCGCGGGAGGACGCCCTCTCCTACGGCTGGACGGGCCCCTGCCTCCGCTCGACCGGGATCCTCTACGACGTGCGCAAGGCCCATCCTTATCTCCTTTATGACCGTCTGGATTTCGACATCCCGCTCGGCGACCACGGCGACAATTACGACCGTTATAAGGTCCGGATGCTGGAGATGGAGCAGAGCCTGCGGCTCATCGAGCAGGTCGCGGCCCTCATCCCGGACGCGGCGCTTCCGGGCAAGGCCGACGAGGAGATCGAACCGGCCGAGGCCATCCGGCGCGGCCGCATGAGCAAGCCGTCCGAGAGGATCCGACTTTCGCCGAACCTCGAAGGGTCGGAAAAGGTCCGCTATCCGAAGATCCTGACCGTCGACGCCCCTGTCTTCGTCCCGCCCAAGGAAGATACTTACACGACCATGGAGGGCCTCATCAGCCATTTCCTTTTTTTCATGGACGGGTACGGCATCCGGCCGCCCAAAGGCGACGTCTATTTCTCGGTCGAAGGCGGGAACGGCGAGGTCGGATTCTACATCGTCTCGGACGGAACGGACCGCCCCTACCGGCTGCACCTCCGGGCGCCCTGCTTCCATATCGTCTCCGCCCTTGAGCAGCTGATCAGGGGGCGGCTCCTGGCCGATGTCATCCCGACTTTCGGGTCCATGAACATGATCGGGGGGGAGCTCGATCGATGACATTTTCCCTGTCCGCCGGGAACGCGAAAAGAATCGAGGAACTCGTCCGCCGTTATCCGACGAAAGAGGCCGCCCTCCTCCCCGTCCTCCACATCCTTCAGCGGGAAAAAGGCTACATTTCTCCGGAAGCTGAGGAGTGGGTCGCGGCGACGCTCGATCTCCCGCCCCTGCGGGTCCGCGAGGTCCTCTCCTTCTACACACTCCTCCGGCGCAAGCCCGCGGGGAAGTACGTCATCCAGGTCTGCCGCAATATCAGCTGCTTTCTGGCCGGCTCGGAGGACATCATCAGGCACCTCGAGTCGAGACTCGGTATCAAGGCCGGAGAAACGACGGCGGACGGAAAATACACGTTGCTCGCGGTCGAGTGCCTCGGCAACTGCGACCACGCTCCCTGCCTGATGATCAACGACGACGACCACGGCCCTGTCAGCGAAGATACGGTCGATGCGATCTTGAAAGGACTTCCCTGACATGACCGGCATCCCGGCGACGCTCATCCCGACTGGGGAGGATTCCTTCCGGCTCGAGGCCTACCTCGGCCGCGGCGGCTACGAGGCGGCCCGCACGGTCCTCCTGACCAAGAAGCCCCAGGAGGTCATGGAGGAAGTCAAGAAAGCCAACCTCAGGGGAAGGGGAGGGGCCGGTTTTCCCGCAGGTTCGAAGTGGGCCTTCGTGCCGCAGGCCGGCGACTTGCCGAAATATCTCTGCGTCAACGCCGACGAAGGCGAGCCCGGGACGTTCAAGGACCGGGTCATCATGACCCGCGATCCGCACCTGCTTCTCGAAGGGATCGTCCTGGCGAGCTATGCCGTCGGTATCCATACGGCCTTCATCTATATCCGGGCGGAATATGAATCCATCGCCCGGAGGCTCGAGGCCGCGATCGACGAAGCCCGCGAGAAGGGATTCCTTGGGGCGGGGATCTTCGGTTCCGGGTTCGACCTGGAGGTCCTCGTCCACCGCGGCGCCGGCTCCTACATCTGCGGCGAAGAGACGGCCCTTCTCGAATCCATCGAGGGAAAACGCGGCTGGCCCAGGTTGAAGCCTCCATTCCCGGCCTCGGTCGGGCTTTTCCGGAGGCCGACGGTGATCAACAACGTCGAAACGATCGCCAACGTGCCGTTGATCTTCCGGTACGGCGCGGAGTGGTTCGCCGGCCGTGGATTGCCGCGGGACGGCGGGACGCGCTTGTTCGGGGTCAGCGGAGCCGTCCAAAAGCCCGGTCTTTACGAGCTGCCGGTTGGTACGCCCCTCCGGACGATCATTTATGACTGGGCCGGCGGACCGGCGGCGGGTCAGGGGATCAAGGCCGTTGTTCCGGGCGGCCTTTCGGCGCCGTTCCTCACCCCCGGCGAGCTCGACATCCCCATGGACTATGAATCCTTGGCCCGCGCCCGGTCCATGCTGGGTTCGGCCGGCATCATCGTCATCGGCGACCGGACGCCGATCATCGACATCCTGAGAATCGTGGCCCGTTTCTATGCCCACGAATCCTGCGGCCAGTGCACGCCCTGCCGGATCGGGACGACCTGGATCAGCAAGATCGCCGACAGGATCGGGGCCGGTGGCGGAGCGCCGGACGACCTCGACCTCATCCGCCATCTGGCGCAAGGCATGAAGGGCAAGACCTTGTGCCCCATGGGAGACGCGGCGGCTCTCCCCGTCCTGTCGATCGTCGAAAAATTCGGCAAGGAGCTCGGGGAGACGATCTCCCGGGGGGCGGAACGGCGATGATCAGCATCCAGGTCGACGGCCGGGCGCTCCAGGTCCCGCCGGGGACGACCGTCCTCAAGGCGGCGGAGCAAATGGGCATCGTCATTCCCCGCTTTTGCTACCACCCGGCCTTCGAACCCGAGGGCAGCTGCCGGATGTGCCTGGTCGAGATCGAAGGCCTGCCGAAGCTCGACCTGGCCTGCTCGACGGTCGTCCGCGAGGGGATGAAGATCTGGACCTCGACGCCGAAGGTCATCGAGGCCCGCAAGGACGTCCTCGCGTTTCTCCTGGCCGACCACCCCCTTGACTGCCCGATCTGTGACAAGGCGGGGGAGTGCTTCCTCCAGGACTACTACGACAAGCATGGCCGCTATGCGAGCCGTTTTTCGGAGGTCAAGGAAAAGAAACGGAAAAAGATCCCGATCGGAAAAGGACTCCTCCTGGACCGTGAGAGGTGTGTCCTCTGCACCCGATGCGTCCGGTTCCTGCGGCGCGTAACGGGCACCGGGGAGCTGGGCGTGTTCGAGCGGGGTGTCAAGGCCGAGATCGGTATTGGCGAGGGAATGGCGATCCGAAACAACTATTCCGGGAACCTGGTCGACATCTGCCCGGTCGGCGCCATCACCGACGGCGACTTCCGGTTCAAGACAAGGGCCTGGTTCCTGGAGAAGGGGAGAACGGTCTGCCCGCGCTGCAGCCGGGGCTGCAACATCGTCATCCACGCGGTCCGCGGCTATCCGCTCCCCGGTCGACAGAGAAGGATCTACCGGATCGTCCCCGCCGAGAACCCGGAGGTCAACGGCTATTGGATCTGTGATTTCGGGCGTTACGGGTATCATGACATTGAGGACAACCGCTTGACGACCATTGTCCTCAGGACGGACGGCCGGCCGGAAGAAAAAACCTCCGATTGGAAGGACGTGATCACGGGCCTCGCGGCCGACATCAAGAAAACGGTCGAGAACGGCCGATCTTCACGGATGGCCGTCGTTCTGAACGGTTATTTGACCAACGAAGAGCTCGCGGCCTGCCGGAGGATCTTCGTGGATACTCTTGGTCTTCGGAATATTTTCTTCGCTGACCCGAAGCCCGGAGAAGCCGACGGCATCCTTCTCACGGCGGACAGGGCGCCGAACGGCCGGGGCGCGGCGGCACTTGGCTTTTCGCCGACGCTCCCCGAGCCGGAGTCGCCCCCCGGTTCGACCGACCTGCTGATCGTCTTCGGCCTCCATCTCCTGGAGCACTTGCCGGCTGAAAAGGCGGCCGCCTGGTTCAAGCAGGCGGGGAAAACATACCTCCTCGCGGCCACCTCGAGCGTGCTCGACCGGGCCGCCGATGTGGTCCTGCCGACCGCCCTTCCGGCCGAGAAAAAGGGTTCTTACACGAACATCGCCGGGCTCACCCAGTCCTTTGAATGCGCCGTGCCGGCGCCCCGGGGCTCGCTCCC
>Ga0268280_1001211_pt1 | contig 17920 bp, 18 predicted proteins | sample saktaG_9_FD_190139 | JGI IMG/M metagenome (GOLD analysis project Ga0268280, IMG submission 190139) | Saline water microbial communities from Sakinaw Lake, British Columbia, Canada - sak_2011_5_24_40m | ecosystem: Environmental > Aquatic > Non-marine Saline and Alkaline > Saline ... | reverse complement strand
TCTCCAACGATTTCATACAATTTACCATTAGCACCAAGCCAAACCCCACTGCAAAAAATTAGAGAATAGGTAATAAGCATACTGGTTGCTTCCAATCTTAAATGACTACTCCAAAATCTTCGAATATTCTGTGATGGAACCCTCTTTATTCAGGTACTTCAGGATGGTATCCTTCCGTTTCAATCCGGAAATATCCATTACCACATCCAGTGGTAGGTTTTTTGAAAAATTTCTGATGATATTTACCCGACAATACTTCCACAATGTGGAAAAGAAAAACCCCGAACATGTTGATATTCAGGGTTCTAAGTCTTGGAAAGGGTGGCATCGACTGCAATCCTAAATCGGAGTAGATATCTCCAGAATAAATATTCAAAGCCCGTTTATGGTTCAGATGAAATTCCAAGCCTGAATTTCAAAGAACAGGTCTGGATTGAATGGGAGAATGGACGGGTCATAAATCCTTATGAATTGCTGAAACCTTTATTTGAGGGGGTAAGCGATGAGGAACTTGATTCGTTCATCACCGATGAGGATCTTTCCGATGGTGGGGCTGCTATGATGGCCTACGCTAAAATGCAGTTCATGGAGATGGCGGAACCCGAAAGAAAACTTGTATTGGATGGACTATTTCGTTATTGTGAATTGGATACCCTTGCGATGGTTATGATCTGGGAGTATTGGAATTATGAAGTCCATGGAATTAAAACTTAGAAAATGTATCTAATCTTTACATCACTTTGGGAGTAAGTCATCCCTGAATCTTACTTTGTAATAGTTGATATCGATCTTTATCTTTTAGTAGTTGCAATATTTTCAAAGTTTGGTTCTGGATTTGTAAGTTTTGGTTATTGTCCAAATATTCTGAAATTTCAGTTATCATATCTTCAACCTTCAGAAGGTCAATATTTTCACTATTAAGAAACTTCTCATATTTAATCAGGTTATTAGGAGCATTGATGAATGCAATTACCTTTTTAATGTTCCGTGGTTTATTTATTAGCCATTGGTAGTCTTTTGTCTCTGTTAGAAACTCAACTACTCTTTGGAAATGGTCTTTTGTTTTTTCTGATTTTTTTTGATTTATTATTTGAGTTCCTTTTGAAAAATTAAGCTTGTCATCAAAGTTTGAAGAAACGCTAACAATAATTGTTTCTATACCATTTATTGCCAAAACATCTATGTCTTGATAACCTCTTTGACTTCTGCCTTCAGATTTCTTCCAGAACCATTTCCCGCTTGAAGTAATATAGCCTTTTATTTCATAGTACAATTCAACAATACCTTCGAATGCATCATGATTTGGACTGTCAGATGAGGGATATTTTTGGATGTCATCTTTTACCATTAGTTTTTCTTTTTAAGTTTTCTGCGAAAATTATCTATAAAACTAACAATTAGAAACGGTTATAAAGTAAAAGTAAGGAAAAATTCAAGTGATTATCAATAATTTACCAAAGTTCCCTTCAAAATCCGCTTCATCTGCTCCCTCATTTCAGCGGGTTCAAGCACCTCCACCTGATTACCCCAACCGAGGAAGATAGAATACAGTTCGTAGTTTGGAACAACATCAAGAGCGACTTTTATAAAATTTTCGGTAATCTCAACCACTTCCTGTGATTCGTGGATGGGCTGTGTAAGGATATATTTACCCTGTTTGGTAGAAAATCTTAGAACAATATGCTGAGGTTTTTCTTCTTGAACGATTATTCCAACTGTTGACTGAAAGTATTCCTTTGGATTGAAACCTGTATCCTGAAAATCAAGGGTGGGTTCTTCCTGCACCTCCACGATGCGGTCCAAACCATATGTTCGGATCTCTTTAAGTTCATGGTGATATCCAATCATATACCATCGGTTGCGGTATTCCTTTAAATAATAGGGATGTAGGATATGATTGTAGGCTTTCTCCGCATCGAACCGTTGATAAACAATAGATAGTACTTTACGTTCTTTGATGGCACCAAGGATGACCGAAAGGAATTCACTTCCTTTGACCATTGGTGAATTCTCAAACTCCACGAACGGATATAGGGGAGATTCTTTCAATATTCTGCGTATGTTCACCGCATCCACGATTTTCTGTACAGCACCAGAAAATGTTGAGAAAATTCCGATGTGCTTGTACTGGTCTAGCATGGTGGTAATAAATATGAGTGCATCCAGTTCATCTTTGTTGATGGGAATGTTGTCGATGGAGAAATCGGGTTCAGTATAGTAATAACCTCTTTCTTCTTTACTGTATTCAATCGGGGCGTAATAGCCAAGGTGTCGGTCATATTTCATCTCATGGATATCCTGCTCGAGGGTGCGTTCACCGATCTCATGATCCAACGCATCGTGACAGGCAGCCATCAACCGTTTCTTCGATACATATTTATAATCCACAAGGCACCGGTTAATCACACGGTAGCGGATCAGGGCTTCTTTATTTAATGGCATAAGTAATTTTTTTCAATATCTATCAAAGTTAAATTATCTTTCCGATATTTTGAAAAATCTCGCTAATGCAGATACAATGCGGTCTTCCGAGGTAATTTTGCAGTGAAAAAGAGATAATTCTATGAAAAAACAAGATCCTGTGAAGATTGATGTCGATGAGATCACAAATTTATCAACCTATGCCTATATCAAATTGAAGGCACAGATATTCCTAAAAGAAAAATATGTAGTGTATTCTGAAGGCGATGCCTTCAAACAACCCGGGAAAAAATTGTCAAGCGAAGTCATCTTAATACTGACTTCAGGATGTGAGCAAATCAGGGATAAAAAGGGTTTGTCCAAAGAAAATCCGTTTGAAGGATTAGGGATTAAAGGTTTCTATACACTTATGAGTATGTTTCATTTTAGGCCTCTTCAACAGCAGACGAGTCTGATTGGGGATGATTTCATCATTGATAAAATCACTTTTCAACATCATGTTCTGGGTAAAATGCAAAGGATAGTATTATTCAACAAGGTTATAACAGAATAGAAATGAATATTATACACACAACATATTTTCCACTATGACTAACCACATCCCCAAAAGGTATCGATTTACCTCATATGATGATTTTGGTGATTTCATTTTCGCTTCCGCTGTAGATTTCTATAATGAATATGGAATGTTCCCGACCATCCTGTTAGCTAATTCTACCACATTCCACCAACTTTCGGAAGCCATGGGTGATATTGATGAATATGTGGATGATGATCCTGATGTGAATTATCAGATTTTTGAAAAGATTGGTATAGTATCCCCAAAAGATAAAGACAACCAATATGAAATGGGGGGATATATCTGCAATGATTTTGGTGTAGTTTATGGACTTGATGAAGAAATCGGAAATAATCAGTTCGAACTCAAATATATTGAGTGGACGGAATCGATAAATGAGTAGATTACATGAAGCCGAAAGGAATTGTGGACATATTGAATGGATCAAGAGTTGATATATGGGGGGCACTGTAAATCAAATAGGTTTTGGTAAATTTGATATCTGATTAATAGGTAGTATAATCCCTAAAGAAAAATGAGAACCCTGTTCATCTCTTTACTTCTAATCATCTCAACCATCAGTTTTTCACAGTATTTCTTTGATGCTTCTGGTCGGCAGATTGCCAGATTTGGCGATAACAGGGTATATAACGCATCCGGTAAGTATATCGGTAGAATTGATGATGACAGAATCTATAGTTCTTCAGGGACTTTTATTGGTAGGGTGGATGGTGATTATCTGTACGACGGGTCTGGAAGAAGAATAGGCAGGGTAGATGGGGATTATCTTTATAACAGTTCTGGCAAGCGGATTGGTAGATTGGATGGGGATTATCTTTATGATGGTTCAGGGAAGCGTATTGGCAGGACAGATGGACTCAAAAGGATGGAAATAATCATCTTCTATTATTACTTCTATTGAACAGGACATAGAATGTGAAAAAGAAGAACCAACCCTGAGGACAGGGACACCTAGTTATGAAGATTGGGCCGGTCAAAGTTGAAACATTTGTCGGAAAAGAGATTGAAGCTTAACAGATATGGTAAAGTTTTAAGAACTTTACGAAATAATCAGTGTCTATGTACCAACTTAAAATAACCCTCCAAGGAATCGATCCTCCGATTTGGAGAAGACTTCTGATCAGTGAAAATATCAGTCTCTACAAACTTCATCACATTATACAACAGAGTTTTGGATGGACCAGTTCCCATCTGTATTACTTCGGAGATTTTGAATCAAAAATTGGAGACCCCTTTCTTTGGGAGGATAGTGATACAGCGTCTGACCGATTGATCAAAATTCGGAATGTTTTAAATCAAGACAACCCGACTCTGTCGTATACTTATGATATGGGGGACAATTGGGAACATACGATTGTTTTGGAGCAGATTCATCCAGCCATGAAGAGCCAACGGAAGTGTATCGGTGGTGAAAGAAGGTGTCCACCTGAAGATTGTGGTGGAATACCGGGATATCTGAATATGTTGGAGACTTTGAAGAATCCGGGAACTGAGGAATATGGTAAACTGAAACAATGGTTGGATGGGGATTTTGATCCGGAACAGATTGATATTCGGATGATAAATTCACGTTTGGTCTTATTGTCAGAGTTTATCAGGGAGTATGAAGGAGGGGAATGATAACCTTATTATTTTAAATACGATGATTTACAAGTTTTTATAAAATTGTGAGAAACTATAAACATTTTCTTAATCATCAATTAAATTTATCTGTATGAAAAACTCAATCATTATTTCAGTGTTATTATTTTTTACAATTTCCTGCAGTCATATTGATAATTCTAAATATATTGTCAATAAATGGCAACTTACAAACATGAAGCTGAGTAATAACTTTGATTATCAACAATATGCTGAGTCTCTTCGTAAAAATCTTATGAAAACAAGAGGTATGGAACTCTCAGAAGAGCAAGTAGATATGATAATCCACCAAAAAAGTGAAATTGTGAGGGATATAGAAGATGGCAGCTGGAGTCAAAATATTGAGAAAGAAAGTATCGCCTTCACAGAAAATGGAAATTATCTTGATTATAATTCAAATAGTATTGGGACATACCAATTGTCTCTCGATGGTAAAAGATTAATGATCAAGGAGGGATATAATCCTACAGATACTTTTAAGGTTATTAACTTGACGAATAATGATCTTGAGATAAGTTATTATGGAATCATCAAAACCTACAAGGTGATGGATTAATTAAACAAACATCATCCACTATCCCTTAATTTTTTTCTTATCCCTGCCCTCTCTAACTTTGTTCTATGGAAGAACGAAGTAGAGAAATCGAAATCAACCCTCTAATAGAAAATATCGACTTAATCACCAGAAAAGCACACCATTCAAAGTTCTCCGATACTTTTCAGAAAGCGGTAAGTCGATTTCTAAGGTATATCCCAGATCATGATGAAGAGAATATGAATCCAGATGTTCCAGTACAATCGGTATTAATAAATAAGAATTGGTATAGAAAACCAAACTAATCCTTTAATACCCACATGTACTAAAAGCCTCATTTTCCGCCACTTGATTTTTTTTCAAACAATGGGCACTCTACCTTTGTCCTATGAAAAAGACAGAGGTAAACCATATACTATTTTGTATTGAGAAAATCTGTGAAAATACTCGTCGTCCCGCAAAATACAACGATGATAAACTGAATGTGGAGAACGACTATACAAAGGAAGTCGCTCAGTTTCTTAATTGCTCTGATCGTCAAGCGTGCTTTTTCTCTATCATGTTTTCTATTAGTCTGCAAAGACCCGAAATTGACCTTGATGATATCTCAACCTTCCTTAAGTGTTCTATCCTATCTGTTTTTAAATACATTAACGACTTCGATGAGTTAGTCAAATTAAAACTCATCAGGAAATCCAAATCGGATCGGAGACGTAGACGATGTCCAGATAGGCTGGATAGTCTTAAGTTTTATGTTCCGACACATATCATTCAATCAATCGCGAACGGGGACAAACAACTTCCTACTCGTCAAAAGTCAAACCTGACTGTTTATGAAGTACTTTCAGTTTATGGTAACTTGTTACAAGAACGATATAACGAACTTCTCACACAAGAAGAATTTGAAGAAGAATCAATCGCTTTAGTCGGAGAGAACAAACAGTTACAACTCTTTAAAGAGATCAAGAAATTTAAAATTGATATTACAGAACTTTTATTGTTGTTATACGTTTGTGCTGAATTCACCGACTTTGAGGAAGCAAACCTGATCACGTTCCTTAAGACATATTTGTCAAATTCAACCGATCAAATGGCTGTTCGAAAAGAGTTCATGAAAGGTGAAAATCGTTTGCAGGTTTTAAAACTGTTGGATACACCAAGTGATGATTTTCGATCTGATAGTACCCTTATCCTGACGGAATATTCAAAAGAACTATTATTTGGTGAAGATAAAGACCTCTTTATCAAACAAGATCACCGAAAATCTGATATCATCCTTTCTAAAGAAATCATTCAACAAAGACTATTCTTTAATAAAAAAGAGACTGAACAGTTGAATACACTCACGGATATCCTTAAGCCTGACAATTTTAAAGGGGTCTGTAACCGTATGCGTGATATGGGTTTACGAACTGGTTTTAATATTCTGTTGTATGGACCTCCCGGGGGAGGGAAAAGTGAGTCCTGCATGCAACTAGCGAAACAATCAGGGCGTGATCTTTTCAAAATTTCCATTGAAGCGACAAAGAGCAAGTGGCATGGGGAAAGTGAGCAATTAATCAAGGGTCTGTTTGATCGGTATTCCAAACTCACTGAAACCCACGATATAGCTCCGATCATGTTTCTGAATGAATGTGACGGAATACTTAGTACCAGAGTTTCAGTCCAAAGTTCTGTATCAAACACGATCAACGCAATGCAGAACCTGCTACTGGAAGGGATGGAATCATTAAATGGTATTTTATTGGCTACTACTAATTTAACGAAAAACCTTGATAAGGCATTTGAACGGCGGTTCCTTTATAAAATTGAACTCAAGAAACCAGATTCGGAAACCCGTTTGTTAATTTGGAAGGATAAAATTCCGGGATTTGATGACGATGAGTATCAAGTTCTATCTGATGAATTTGAGTTTACGGGAGGGCAGTTGGAAAATATTGCACGGAAATGTGTATTGAAAGAGATTTTGTCCGGTGTTAAATCTTCGTTTTTAGAAATTAGAGGTTATTGTCAAGAAGAGCTTCTTGAAAAGAAGCAGGAACACAGGTCGGTTGGTTTTCGGATCAGTTCTGGTTAAAGTTAAACACAAGTTTCACCCTCCCATTTTTCCTATTTCATTCAAAAACAGTCTACTGAATTGATATCGACTATTCCTAAAGCTAAACAATAGTTAATAATCTATTTGTTAGGATAATCAGCCAATAAGTCCTCCATACCATTTTATCTTATTATCTTTGAAACTATCTACCCCTTGCAGAATGAAGGAATTGATCAAGGGCTAGGTAAATATCCTAAGATACTTTTTATGGAATCATCTCTTATCAGGAATGAGTTGTTTCTTAAACTACTCAAAGAGAAATTGGCACATGGTAATAAAAAATCCATCCATTTAAATGTATTACCACAAAGATCAGCCACGAGACTTGACCTCCTTGATCTAAATTGGATTAGAAAAGATATAGCAGAGAAATTTATCAAATCCTTACTTGCAAAAAAACAATTTAAACTAGAACTATCATTAGATGAAGATCTTGACATCAATTCAATGGATGAAAAGACTCAAAAGAAGATTCTAGTCACTATTAGACGGTTAAAGAGTATATGTAAACAAAACATTGATTACAATCTTGAACATGGTATCCAACCATTTGGATTTGGATTCCCAATCGTTTACAAGCGAGATAAAAATGATCCCAAAAACATTATCAAAGCACCACTATTAATTTGGTCTTTAGAGATCATTGAAGATCGGAAATATACAAATAAGTGGATTATTAGACGGGAAGAAGATTTCCCAGTCTGTTTTAATGATGTCCTTATTTCTCATATTGAGAAGGATGAAAATATAAGAATCGACAGACTGGATCCAGATTATCTTGTAGACTCTCTCATCGACATTAATGAACTTGTGGAGATCTCTGATGATCTATTACAACGATTTGGATCAACGATCGAAAAAGGTCAAATCGAACTGATAATCAACCAATTAGTTGAATCAACATTTTATTCTCAAAAAGAGGAATTAATTACGTCAAAACCAGCATTGATAGGTGCAGGGGTTTTCGGTTTATATATTAACCAGAAACAAAGTATTATTCAGGATATTAATCTTCTAATAGAAGAATCCTCAGACTCAGTTGATGATGAACTCATTAATGAAAATTTCAGAATTAACCCATTTTGTAGTGTAGACACAGATCCGACTCAGCAGCGGATATTGTCTAGCTTATCAACAAATTCTAGGTTCATCGTTCACGGCCCCCCGGGAACTGGCAAAAGTCAATCAATTACAGCTGTTATTACAAACGCATTATCGAACAAAGCTAAATGCCTTGTTGTTTGTGAAAAAAGAACGGCTCTCGACATTATTTATAAAAATTTAAGTAGTGTAGGTTTAGAAAAACTTTGCGGATTGATCGAGGACACGACAAAGGATAGAAGAAAAACAGTAGACAAAGCTAGGGAAACGATTGATAAGCTCCGACAGACAATGTATTACTATACTCCTTATCATTTCGACGAAAACGAATACACGAATCTACTAGATAGGACTAAAACTCATATTAAGACTGATCACGATTTTCATAATTTTTTATCAAAAAAGATTATTGGTAATAAAACTTGGACAGAAGCTGTTGGGTTGTTTCTAAAACATGAGGTTAATTCGACATATAAGGAGCTAGACGATAAATTGAGTTGTGAAGACTTTACTTTTTCTGATAAGGAATACAATGAGTTACTTGAGATTATCGAGAAAGCCATATCTATCTTAAAGAAATTCAGCCCAATCAATCATCCATTCAGTTTATTTGACTTCGATTATTTTAAAGATGGTAGTATTCTTGGGATTAAGAGGACTTTTGTTTAGGACCCCCAATTAATCAGACTTGATTATAGATACAAATCTATAATTTTATGCTGATGAAAAAAAGAACATTTACCAATGAAGAGAAAATTCGGATCATAAAAGAAGCATCTGAGAATGGCGTGACTCCGACTTGTGAGAAGTACGGCTTATATGCAGCATCCTATTATTCCTGGAAGAAGAAGTTGGATGAGATGGGAGTTGATGGCCTACAGCATGGGATGACACCTGAGCATCTGAAACGGATCCGTCAGCTTGAAAAAGAAAATCAATTATTGAAGCAGCTCTTGGCTGAAAAAGAATTGGAGGGCAAGCTCAAAAGCGAGCTGTTAAAAAAACAATATGCCTTGGAGAAAAGAAGGAGATCGTAAATGGTTTTGTTTTCCAAGGCATGAAACGAGACATTGCACTGAGTATTTCAGGTGTTAGTAAGCACCAGTATTACTATCATTCACAGCCTGATAACAGAGGTCGAAAACCTTCTACTACAACTTTCAAATTGGAAGATGATGGCCTTGTTCAAGTCCTAAATGCTGAAGTAGTCAGGCAAATAACAGATATTCAGTCGGATCCGGACACAGATTATGGTTATCACAAAATGACATTTGCCCTACTAATCCTGGGATACATGATCAACCACAAGAAGGTATATCGCCTAATGGATGAGAGTCATTTATTAAAAGACAGGCACCAAAAAGCCCCCCGAACATTCGCCAGGTATCGGAAAGTACTACCAACCAGGCCGCTGGAAGTGTTGGAAATGGATATAAAATTCGTTTGGGTTGAAGAGTATCGCAGACATGCTTTTGTTTTTACAGTCATCGATACCTTTACCAGGGCAGTTTTGTATTGGCAGAGTGCTTATCAGTTCAAGCAGGGACAAGTCAAGCGGGCATGGGAGTACATCATCGAAAACTACCTACAACCTTTTGACTGCTTAAATGAAAAAATCCATATCGAAGTCAGGAATGACAATGACAGCCGCTTTGCAGCAAAAACGGTTCAACAATTTTTTGCAGAAAATAACCTCAACCAGGTATTTACACACCCTTACACACCCCAGGAAAACGGGCATATTGAAAGTTTTCATGCTATCCTATCCCGGATGTTAGCTCGTTTTACTTTCTGGTCAATTGAACAATTGGACAACTGTTTAGCCCCATTTTATGAAAAATATAATTTTAAAAGACTGCACGCTTCAACAGCCTATTTACCTCCTATGATTTTTTGGAAATGTTGGCAGGACGGTGTAATAGAAACCAAAATCAATGAAAAATGCAGGACTGTAAAATTTAAATTGAATGTTCCTTACCCTCAATTATCGGGAATTATGAGCCAGAGGGAAGTTCCTTGCTCACAGTCTCCAATCCTCGATGGATTGGAGGCTGTGGAAAAAGAAATGATCGGCGCCGAAACATTTCTGCAACCATCGGTATATTAATCACCTTCGGTTGTTCCTTGCTTAAACAAAATTATGAAAAAATGTACCTTTGTTAAACCAATCTGTAAGAAAGTCCGATTAATAGGGGGCTAGACCACTTTTGATAACACGATTCCCGAATTAAAACAAAACCTTGATCAGTTAATCATAAAGCACACTGAGCTAAAGAATGAATGTAGTAACAAAATAAACTTACTGTATAAACAATATTATCAAAAGGTTACATCAATTCTTTCTGAGATAGATAAGCTCTGGACAACGAATTCTAATAAGAGATTCTTTTCAAAATATAATGTGTTCAATCGGCTTCTCTTGACTGTCTTGGGCAGCATCAGTGCATCCACAAAGAAAGCTAAGATAGATCAAAAACGGATTGCGATTCTTATCAAAGAAGTAGGATCGATCGTTCAAGATTGCACGTTTTGTGAGATTTCCATTGACAATGAATATTTAGCTATAGACCAATCTCAACAACTTATTTCCTTGATCCAGATACCACTTCAGATCTGGTATGAACAATTATCTGAGATAATTCCAAATGAAATAGACTTACTTACTGTTTATAGTAATCCAACAAAAGAGGTTTCTGAAAAGGTTAGGGAGTATTTTTCATCATATGATGTAGTTATTGATAAACTAAATGAATCAGGAGTTTTCAAACTAATTGAAAAAAACAAAGAATTATATCACGTTGAAAATCAAATACTAAAGCTTGAACAAGATCTTTCGTCTATACTTGAAAAGAAGGAAGATATAAGCTCATATCTGGTTTGGGAGAGATTCGTTCGAAGTTATCCAGAACACTATCAATCACTTCTTTTGATTATCTCACAATATAACCGTGATACAATTCTAAGTTTGTTTAAATCATGGTATTTCAATCATGTTCTTGACAGGAATTATATAAATGATCTTCCTAATCCGGAGGATTCGATTAGAAGTATTTATGATTGTTTGGATAATTTGAAAAACGAAACGACAAAAAAAGCACTGTCATACTGGCAAGAAAAAAGAATTAAATCGGTTTATGAATTTGACAGTAAACACCCTTATTCAGCTAAACAACTCTATTCAAAAACCAGCCGTAATAGTGAAAAGAAGACATTGAGACAAATAATTGAGCAAGACTTCACACTTTTTACGGATCTGTTCCCAGTTTTATTGGTCAATCCATCCGTTTGTAGTTCTTTGTTTGAGTTAAAAGAGAATCTCTTTGATATTGTTGTTTTTGATGAAGCAAGCCAACTTAGGATTGAGGATACTTTTTGTGCATTGATCAGAGGAAGAATCAGAATAATTTCCGGAGATGAACATCAAATGCCACCATCTTCATATTTTACATCGACTGATTTCTCAATTGATAGTGATGAAGATATAGATGAGATTATTCCTGTTGAAACAAAAATGGTTCATGATGCGATTCAAGATTTAGCGAGTGCCGAATCATTGCTGCAATTCTCATCAGGTTTAAAATATGAGGATATTTATCTTCAAATTCATTATCGATCACGTCATCCATTGCTAATTGAGTTTTCTAATGCTTCATTTTACGGGAATCGGCTAAATCCCCTTCCTGCCAAGATTGATTATAAACCAATCAGATTTATCAATGTTAATGGAGTATATGAGAATCAAACAAATCCTCTAGAAGCAAAACAAGTCATAGATATTCTTAAGAAATATATCAATCCCAATCCAGATGGTTTTTACCCTTCTGTAGGAATAGCCACTTTCAATATTTATCAAAGGAATCTTATTATTGATGAAATAAAAAAGGAATCAAATGCTGATTTTGATTTCGGGAACAAAATAGATTTACTATATGAAAATGGATTATTCGTTAAAAATCTGGAGAATATTCAGGGGGATGAAAGGGATATTATTATTATCTCAACGACATTCGGAAGGAACCATAAAAAGGAGTTTTTCGAAAGATTTGGACCATTGAATGTATCTACGAAAGGACATAGATTATTAAACGTAATAATTACCAGAGCGAAGTACAAAGTCTATGTATGCACCTCATTCCCAAATGAAAAGATTCAAATGTATCGGGAATACATCCAGAATTCCGGGAATATAGGTAGAGGAGTACTTTATGCTTATCTAGCATATGCCAAAGCAATAGAAGAAGGTGATATTGTAAAAATTACCACAATCTTAGATCAACTTTCCGAGAGTTGTACTACAAAGCAGACCGAAGAAGATTATCAATCATTTCATGGAACTGAATCTCCCTTTGAGGAAGAAGTTATAAACCTATTGATAAAAAATGGTATTCCGGAAGATAGAATTGGACTTCAATATCAGTGTGGTGGTTTTCGAATCGATATTATTGTTATGTCTAAACAAAGTGGTAAACCAGTGATAGCGATTGAGTGTGATGGAGCGACTTATCATAGTAGTAATGAAGCATATCTTTGGGACACTTTCCGTCAAAAACAGTTAGAAGAATACGGTTTCAAATTTTACAGAGTTTGGTCAACCGATTGGTGGCTTAGCCCGAACAATGAAATAAAGAAAATACTTGCTTTTATTCAAGAGTTTGACTTACAAGAATACATCAGAGGTGAAGCAATACTCGATTATAATTTGATTGATCATCAAATTGAAACCATTGCATATTCCGATGTATCGATATCGAAATCTTCCACTGTCTTGATCCAAAATTTAAAATCTAACAAACAGATAAAAGTAAAATTTTCAAGTACTCCTCAAACTAAATTGTTTGTTCAGGAAGGAGCCCAAATAATTTATGAAAGAGCCCCCATATCCCTTGCGTTACTTGGTAAAAAAGTTGGAGATGTTTGTGAAATTGAATATTCTGGTGAGTTATTCAAAGTCTTAGATATTTCGGAGAATTGAGATATTTACTGGACTTCAGTATTTCACCCTCTCACTTTTTCTATTTCATTTATAACCAGTATATGTCTAAGAAGTCCTTTCCCCTATAAATATCTTGGTCATTTCCATGGATGGTGTTATCTTTACAACATTACATTGGTAGTAACATTCATTCTATAATTCATGAAAGTATTACTCGATACTAATATCTTCTTACATCGTGAGACAAACCGAATTGTTCATGAGGATATTGGTCAATTATTCTTATGGTTGGATAAATTGCGTTATGAGAAAATTCTTCATCCTCTGACAATCAATGAGATAAATAAATATCAAGGTGTAGAAGTTCTTAGATCTTTAAATGTCAAACTCCAAGCATATACTGTTTTACAAACTTCAGCACCCTTGCATGCTGATGTTGTCAATAATATCGTTCCATTGGATCGCAATGAAAATGATAAAAATGACACTTTACTTATCAATGAGGTCTTTTGTGAACGGGTTGACCTGCTGATTACGGAGGATAAAAACATACATAAAAAAGCGAATCTATTATCAATCTCCGATAAAGTCTATACAATTGATTCGTTCCTAAGTAAGGTACTTATTGAAAACCCAACACTTGTTGATTATAAAGTACTATCAGTAAAAAAGACATTGTTTGGGATGATTGATTTTCAGGATCCTATCTTTAATTCCTTTCGTGAGGATTATCCGGGATTTGATAAATGGTTCAATGGAAAATCCGAGGAACCTGCATATGTAGCGTTCTACAAGAAAAGAATTGGAGCCTTCCTATATGTCAAAGTCGAGGGTAAGGATGAATCTTATTCGGACATCGAACCAGTATTCCAACCTAAAAAACGACTTAAGATTGGGACGCTAAAAGTTGCATTCAATGGTGTTGGACTGGGAGAAAGATTATTAAAGATCGTATTTGATAATGCACTACAACAAAAAGTTGATGAGATATATGTGACGATCTTTCATAAGCACCCGGGGCATGACCTTTTAATTCGATTATTGGAAGATTTTGGATTCAAACATTGGGGTATTAAAAATTCGTCAGCAGGGCAGGAACTTGTTTATCTAAGAAATTTTTCAAGGAATTCAGATAGAACAAACCCCAAAGCTACCTTTCCTTTTCTATCAAAAGATAGTCCTATATATTTTGTATGCATATATCCAGAGTATCATACTGAGTTATTCCCTGATTCAATTCTTCGTACAGAATCACCAATGAATTTTATTGAAGATGAACCTCATCGGAATGTAATTTGTAAATCATACATCTCCCATGCGGTTAATAGGAATATCCAAACAGGTGATATTCTTATATTTTATAGGACTGGTGGTGTTCATAAAGGTGTTATCACAACCCTTGCAATAGTTGATTCAGTTAAGGACAATCTACAAAATTTTGATCAACTCAGAAGAGCCTGTCGAGGTAAAACGGTATTAACAGACGAAAAGTTAAAAACTTTTTGGGACTATAAACCTACATACCGACCTTTCGTCGTAAACTTGCTGTATGCTTATTCCTTCCCTAAAAGGATAAATCTGGCGAAGTTGATAGAATTGGGAATCATTCCCGATGTCAATAATATTCCTAGAGGTTTCGGGAGATTAAGCACGGAAAATCTCAACTTGATCATACAATATACCCAGACAGATGAAAGTATTATTGGCGATTAAACCAGAATTTGCTGAGAAGATCTTTAACGGGACAAAGAAAGTAGAGTTCCGTAGAAATATTTTTAAATCCGATAAGATCAGTAGTATTGTTGTTTATGCATCATCTCCAACAAAAAAAATTATTGGGGAGTTTGAGATTGAAGAGATTTTGGCTGGCACACCAGAATATTTGTGGTATGAAACATCAAAGGATGCTGGAATTTCAAAATTATATTTTGACCAGTATTTTGAGAATAAAGGAACAGGCTATGCTATTAAGATAAAATCTTTTAAGAGGTATAGTAATCCATTATGTCTGAAACTGGATTTTAAAATTTCTCACCCACCTCAATCGTTTCAATATTTATTAAATACCTAAGCTGGTAAAAATCATATAGTTTCCCTCAGATTAAATTGATGGGTGGATAGCCATACTATCTTGATTCCCCAGTTCCAACATGTGCTGGACAAAGCAATCCTGTTGCTAAGGCTTCAAGTAGTGTTCTTTTTCTACCATTTGATTCAACAATATATTGAAACTTGTACCCACTTCGAAGTATCTTCCCATTTGATTTTAAAAATTGAATTGAAAATGATGAATTGTTAGTAAGATGGTTTTGTAGTCTTTGATTTAATCCATTCTTAGCACGACTGGTTTTCCCGACATGAAGTATTTTTTCGGTGGGACTATAGATTATATAAACCCCTTGTTCAGTAGATACATTCACTTTTCCTGAGTTTGGAAAATTTATACTGGTTGAGTCTTTAAGTTGTTTAAACATTCCTTTAATGATCTTTGGTTCATCCATACTTCAATGATTTAGTAACTCAATGCTTCTTTTAGTAGTTGTTGTATTAATCTTTCATTTTGAAATATACTTAGTTCTACTTTGGTAAATCGAATTCATAATATCGTTTAATATCTCGTTCTCTCTGAAGATGTCTTTTCTCTAGCTGTTCAAAACGTTTGTCATCACAGGTATAATCATCTCTGGAACGTATTTCTTTAGCAATCAGCAGACGAATATCATTGGTAGAAAGTAGTGGGACATCCTTAATATTTTCCAACCTCTCGGTGAGGATATATTCCATAGCGACACAGGTTAAAGCCATATGATTGAAAAACCCTTTATATATCCGTACCTGATAATCTGACATGCCAAGATCATGACTATCGTCCCGGAAGCATCGTTCAATCCAGAATCGCTGGGCTTGCATGAGAGCAAATTCTTCAATGCTTTGTGCCTGTCGAGAAATATTGCTCAGAGAGTACTTGATTTTATCTTTCTTATCGATAGGTTTTCTGATGATAAGGGTTTGTTGGATGGCTTGCAGGTCTCCGGCTTTTTTATCCCAAACCCAGACCGTGGCAACATGCATCCAGGCGGTCAACCAACCTTTGGTTGTAGGTCGAATACGAACTTCCTTAAAATCCTGCTTATGCAGAGACTTTGCATATTCTTCAACGGTAATTCCATGGCTGTCAGATTTTGGCAAGCTGGGTTGTCTTCCTCTTTTCCTGGGCTCTGCAACAGGTACCGCAATTTGGGGTTCCTGGGTGAATATGAGTTGATCACAATGAGTTTCCAAAATGTAATTCACTCCTAATGAGGTTAAACCTTTACTGAATTCAAACCCATTGCCATATAATCCATCCCCGTTGACATAATCAAAATGAACTCCATGATCAATATGCTCGCGGATCATGTCCAGCGCCAGTTGTGGTTTGGTCTTGAATACGATATTGGATTTCGGAATCCCGGCCTTCTCGCATCGTTTTGGATTATCTATCCACTGCTGTGGAAGAAACAGCCGGAAATTTGTCAACGAGGAATATTTGCCAGCGGTCAGACTTAGATATACAGCCACCTGACAATTATCAACCTTCCCCGATGTTCCGGCGTATTGACGAGCCACTCCAACCGATTTTGTCCCTTTTTTCAGATGCGCTTTTTCATCCACCGTACATCCAATTTTACCATAGGGCTGAAGTTTTCTTGCAATATTCTTAGCCAGTTCCAGCATCAAACCCTCCGAATCCCAGGGTGAATTGGAAATAAAATGTTGCAGAGATTCATATTCACTTCCTGAAACTTCTTCAACCATGCGTTCAATATTTCGTTTCCCTCGTTCAGCACAGAAAATCCCTTCGAGATATTGTTGTGCTTTGTCTTGCTGTGTTTTTTGTCCGGCACGAAAAAAAAGATTATATGTTGATACAATCGTTTCAAAACCGCATTTAATCGAAGATCCCAGCTTTTGGGTTCTCAACCGTTTTTGTGAGTCGACGACCAAGGGCTTTTCATGCCGTATCCTATTTTTTTCTTTAAGTTGTTTACATCCTGTACCAGGTAAACTGTTATTCCGGATGGCTGAAATAAAACATTTTACTCCGGGTTTGTTCAAACCCAAACGGGTTTGGAACGTTGAAACAAATGAATTACTTTTGATGGAGGCCCTGGTTTTCATATATCTCAAGTTTTTGGTGAAAAAATTAACTTAAGATAATGATTATCAGGGCCTTAAATACATTTATTTAGATTTTTTATAAACAAGTTATTAACATTAACAGATTGGTTTACTGATGGTTAAAAAATTTCACGTAGTAGCCACTCGTCTTGATTTTGATCATCACTTAATTTTCAAAATTTCAGAAACTGTTTTGATTTTTAAAAAAGGACTATTTTGTTGAAAAGAATGTTTATAACTATTTGATAATCAGTTAGATGGCTGGATAAATATTTGTAACTTTATGATTATTAACCACATAATTCATAAAGCGATGCAAACCTATCCAACCAATCTAACCGAAAATCAGTGGAAAGTTATTGAAAATATTTTGAACGATAACCGTAAACGAAAACATGATTTAAAAGAAATTTTCAATGCAATATTCTATCTATTGAAAACAGGTTGCCA